>VOFF01000151.1_pt1 | contig 10001 bp, 10 predicted proteins | sample 5384061 | NCBI WGS metagenome assembly VOFF01 (sample SAMN12384725, study PRJNA508395) | human gut metagenome | isolation source: healthy gut E | host: Homo sapiens
GTGCTCCGCCGGCCTTCCGCACGGAACCCGTACGAAAAGAGGTGTCGACGGTGCGACGAAGCACGGGGTTTGTGAAATTTTTGTAACTTTGTTGCGTTAGGTTAACGGGGCATCCCGCTAAAATCGTGCAGAGCTATGGAGACGACACGTTACGACGAGCTGCGGACGCTCGTCGCCGCAAATTTTTCCGAGACCACGCAGCGGCTCGTCGACGAGGCGCTGGCATATGCCGCCGAATGCCTTGAAAAACAGGTGCGCTACGACGGATCTCCGCTGCTGGATCACGCCGCAGGCGTCGCACGCATCGTCATCTCCGAAATCGGACTGGGGCGCAACTCCACGCTGGCGGCCATCCTGCACGACGTGGTGCGGCTCGCCGCCTGCGGCGAGCCGGGCGACCTGATGGGCGTGACGTCCGAAATCCGCCGCCGCTTCGGCGACGAGGTGCTGGGCATTACCGTGGGGCTGAGCAACATCTCGAAGATCCGGCTGAAAGTCTCGAAGGAGCAGGCGGCCAACTTCCGCGACCTGATCGTCAGCTACTCCGAGGACCCGCGCGTGATCCTCATCAAACTGGCCGACCGCCTCGAAGTGATGCGCAACCTGCGGATGTTCCCGCGCGAGAAGTGGCGCAAGAAGAGCTGGGAGACGATGAACCTCTACGCCCAGATCGCCCACAAGCTGGGTCTCTACGAAATCAAGAGCGAGCTGGAGGACATCGCCCTGAGCTATCTCGAACCGGCCGAGTACGAGCATATCCACCGCAAGTTGGAGGAGACCGAGCGCGAACGCCAGACCTTCATCGACCGTTTTCTGGCGCCGATCGTCGAGCGGCTCGACCGGCAGGGATTCAACTACCACGTCAAGAGCCGCACGAAGTCGATCTTCTCGATCTGGACGAAGATGCACAAACAGCACGTGCCGTTCGAAGGGGTCTACGACATCTTCGCGCTGCGCATCATCCTCGACTGTCCGCCCGAGGAGGAGAAGACCCAGTGCTGGGCCGTCTACTCGATCGTCACCGACTACTACATCCCCAATACCGAACGGCTGCGCGACTGGATTTCGATCCCCAAGTCCAACGGCTACGAGTCGCTCCACACCACCGTTTCGGCCGGCGGCGGCCGCTGGGTGGAGATTCAGATCCGCACCGAGCGGATGGATGCCGTGGCCGAACGCGGCATCGCGGCGCACTGGCGTTACAAGGGGGTCAACCAGGGGGCGCTCACGAGCGAGATGTGGCTCGGCCGCCTGCGCGAGTTGATGGAGAATACGCCCCATGCGCTGGCGCAGCGGTTCGATTCGCGGCCGTCGTCGGGCGAAATCTTCGTCTTCACGCCCAACGGCGACCTGCGCAAGCTCCCCGAAGGGGCCACGCTGCTCGACTTCGCCTTCGACATCCACTCCAATCTGGGATGCAGCTGTTCGGGCGGCAAGATCAACGGCCGCGCCGTGCCGATCAAGGAGACGCTCCATAACGGCGACATCGTCGAGATTCTCACGCAGAAGAACCAGACGCCCAAGGCCGACTGGCTCTCGGCGGTCAAGACCGCCAAGGCGCGCAGCAAGATCAAGGCCTTCATCCGCGAGGAGCAGGCCAAGAGCGCGCGGCTGGGACGCGAGGAGCTGGAACGCAAGCTCAAAAACTGGAAATTCGGCCTCACGATCGACGAGGCGGTGGGGTATCTGTGCAAATATTACAAGCTCAAAGCGGGAACCGAACTCTACGGGCTGATCGCCACCGAAAAGATCGATTTGTCGACGGTCAAGGAGATTCTCACCCGCTGGCAGTCGGGCGAGGCCGACGAGGAGCGGCGCGCAGCGGCCGCCGCAGCCGAGCAGGCCAAGTTGCAGAACGCCGCCGCGCGGCCCGCGCATTCGACCGACGCGCTCGTGATCGACGACAACATCAACCAGATCGAGTACAAGCTCGCCAAGTGCTGCAACCCGATCAAGGGCGACGATATTTTCGGCGCTGGGCGCCGCGAGCCACGTCACGCTCGACATCGAACAGGAGTACTACGAGAAGAGCATCCGCTACATGGTCTTCGGCAACATGCTGCGCAACGGCACCTATCCCATTTCGGTCAGCTCGGAACGCATCTTCCAGGCCATCGCCATCATCGAGTACGCCAAGCGGATCGGCGCGGACGCCGTGGCCCACGGCTCGACCGGCGCAGGCAACGACCAGGTGCGCTTCGACCTGACGTTCCAAATCCTGGCCCCCGAAATCGGCATCATCACCCCCACGCGCGACATGACGCTCACGCGCGAGTACGAGATCGACTACCTGAAAAAGCACGGCTACGAGGCCGATTTCAAGAAGCTGGAATACTCGATCAACAAGGGGCTGTGGGGCACCTCGATCGGCGGCAAGGAGACGTTGCACTCCGAGGAGACGCTGCCCGAGGAGGCCTACCCCTCGCAGGTGACCGAACACGAGCCGCGCACGCTGCGCATCGCCTTCGAGCGGGGTGAGATCGCCGCCGTCGACGGCAAGCCCTACGCCGACAAGGTCGAGGCGATCCGCGCCGTGGAGGCCATCGGCGCGAAGTACGGCATAGGCCGCGACATGCACATCGGCGACACGATCATCGGCATCAAGGGCCGCGTGGGCTTCGAGGCCGCCGCGCCGATGCTCATCATCGCCGCGCACAAGATGCTCGAAAAGCATACACTCACCAAGTGGCAGCTCTACTGGAAGGACCAGGTGGGCACGTGGTACGGCATGTTCCTCCACGAGGCGCAGTACCTCGAGCCCGTCATGCGCGACATCGAGCGCTTCCTCGACCATTCGCAGGAGAACGTGACGGGCGAAGTGGAACTGACGCTGCGTCCCTACGGCTATACGCTCGTGGGCGTGCAGTCGCCGCTGGACCTGATGAAGACCGATTTCGGCGAGTACGGCGAAGTCAACAAGGCGTGGACGGCCGACGACGTGAAGGGCTTCACGAAGATTCTGGGCAACCAGATGAAGATCTACTACAACGTGCAGGCACGTAACGGCAAGGCGAAGAAATGAGGGTCGGCGTCATCGGCGGCGCCGGCTACACGGCCGGCGAACTGCTGCGGCTGCTGGTGAATCATCCGGCGGCCGAGATCGCATTCGTCCACAGCGACAGCAACGCGGGCAACGCCCTCGGCGACGTGCACGGCGGGCTGCTGGGCGAGACCGACCTGCGTTTCACGGCGGAATACGATCTGGGGGCGATCGACGTGCTGTTCCTCTGCTCGGCGCACGGCCGGAGCCGCGAGTTCCTCGCGGCGAACGCCCTGCCCGAAGGGTTGCGGATCGTCGATCTGGCGCAGGATTTCCGCGACGAGTCGGAGGGTTTCGTCTACGGACTTCCCGAACTGAACCGCGACCGCATCCGTGCGGCGCGGCGCGTGGCCAATCCCGGCTGCTTCGCCACGGCGATCCAGCTGGCGCTGCTGCCGCTGGCCCGTGAGGGATTGTTGCGGGAGGAGGTGCACGCGACGGCCGTCACGGGTTCGACGGGTGCGGGGGTGAAACCTTCGGCCACGACCCATTTCAGCTGGCGGACGGACAACATCTCGGTCTACAAGGCCTTCACGCACCAGCACCTCTCGGAGATCGGCCGCACGCTCGGCGCGATGCAGGGGGGCGCGGCGCCCGAAATCAACTTCGTGCCGATGCGCGGCGACTTCGCCCGCGGCATTCTGGCCAGCGTCTACACCGACTGCGACCTTCGGCAGGAGGAGGCCGAGGCATTGTACCGCGACTTTTATGCGGATGCGGCCTTCACCTTCGTGGCCGATCGGCCGATCGACCTCAAACAGGCGGTCAACACCAACAAGGCGGTGGTGCAGGTAGCCAAATACGGCCGCAAGCTGCATATCGTCTCGGCGATCGACAACCTGCTCAAGGGGCTTCGGGGCAGGCCGTGCAGAACATGAACCTGCTCTTCGGGCTCGACGAGCGCGAGGGGCTGCGGCTCAAAGCGAGCGCATTCTGACGCCGGGCGCCAGGGCCGAGAATTAAGAACCGAATTCCCCCCCCCTGCGGTCGGCCGCGTGTCGCAGCCTGCGGAGGGGAGCCATGGCGAGCCTCCGACGGCGGAGGCTGCGGCTCGTGCGGCTCATGGAGCCGCCTGTACGATGGCGGGGCAGGCGAGTCCCGACGACGGCCTTTTCGAACGACAGTCTGCGCGCGAGACTCGCGGAGGAGGGTTCGGAGGCGGACGGTCTTATGGAGAGCATGTTGCAGCCGACTTCCGAAGGCCTCTTCATCGGGCGGCGGGCGGAACATCCGACAGCGGCTCAGATGCGCGGCGGCTATTTTTAATTCTTTTAATTCGCAAGAAGAAGATGGAACTATTCGATGTCTATTCCTTATATCCGGTCGAGCCGGTGCGCGGCAGCGGCAGCTACGTCTACGATGCAGCAGGCACGGAGTACCTCGACCTCTACGGCGGCCATGCCGTCATTTCGATCGGCCATGCGCATCCGCATTACGTGCGGATGATCTCGGAGCAGGCCGCACGGCTGGGATTCTACTCCAATTCGGTGGAAAACTCGTTGCAGCACACGCTGGCCGAGCGGCTGGGAGCATTGTCGGGTTACGACGACTACCGGCTTTTCCTCTGCAACTCGGGCGCCGAAGCCAATGAAAACGCTCTGAAACTGGCGTCGTTCCACACGGGGCGGGCCAAGGTGCTGGCCTTCGGCGGAGCTTTCCACGGCCGTACGTCGGGCGCCGTCGAGGTGACCGACAATCCCGCGATCCGCTCGCCCTTCAACGCCACGGCCAACGTGGAGTTCGTGCCGCTGAACGACATCGGGCGGTCGAGCGCAAGCTCGCCGCGCGCGAGTTCGCCGCCGTGATCGTCGAAGGCATTCAGGGCGTGGCGGGCATCCGCTGCCCCGAGGAGGGATTCCTTCGCGCGCTGCGCGAGGCGACCGAGCGCACGGGGACGGTGCTGATCCTCGACGAGATCCAGTCGGGGTACGGCCGCACGGGGGCGTTTCTTCGCCCACCAGTGGGCGGGCATCCGTCCCGATCTGATTACGACTGCCAAGGGCATGGGCAACGGCTTCCCGATCGGCGGCGTACTCATCGCGCCGCAGTTCGAGGCCCGCAAGGGGATGCTGGGCACCACCTTCGGCGGCAACCATCTGGCCTGCGCGGCGGCGATCGCCGTGGCCGACACGATCGCGGCCGAGGGGCTGGTCGAGAACGCCCGCAGGGTGGGTGACCGCTTGCTCGAACGTTTGCGCACGCTGCCCGCGCTGCACGACGTGCGCGGACGCGGCCTGATGATCGGTTTCGACGTCGAGGGTTCGGCTTCGGAGCTGCGGCGCCGGCTCGTCTTCGAGCAGCACGTCTTCACGGGCGGCGCGGGAGCGCATACCGTGCGGCTGCTGCCGGCACTGGGGCTGAGCGAGGCGCAGGCCGACGAATTCGTCGCGCGCCTGAAAGCATTGTTGGAGGATTTTCATTAAAAAACGGATACGACCATGCGGAAATTTACCTGTGTCGCCGACATCGGCGATCTCGCGGCGGCGGTGGCCGAAGCGCTCGAAGTCAAGCGCGACCGCTTCGCCTACCAGCATCTGGGGCGGAACAAGACCCTGCTGATGATCTTCTTCAATTCCAGCCTGCGCACCCGCCTGTCGACGCAGAAGGCGGCGATGAACCTGGGGATGAACGTCATGGTGCTCGACGTGAATCAGGGCGCATGGAAACTCGAAACCGAGCGCGGCGTGGTGATGGACGGCGACAAGGCCGAACATCTGCTGGAAGCGATCCCCGTGATGGGCTCCTACTGCGACGTGATCGGCGTGCGCTCCTTCGCCCGCTTCCGCGACAAGGCCGAGGACTACGAGGAGCGCATGCTCGAACAGTTCATCCGCTACTCGGGGCGTCCGGTCTTCTCGATGGAGGCCGCTACGCGCCACCCGTTGCAGAGTTTCGCCGATCTGATCACGATCGAGGAGCACAAGCGCACGGCGCGTCCCAAAGTGGTGATGACGTGGGCGCCGCATCCCAATGCGCTGCCGCAGGCCGTGCCCAACTCGTTCGCCGAGTGGATGAACGCCGCGGACTACGACTTCGTGATCGCCCATCCCGAAGGGTACGAACTCGACCCCCGCTTCGTGGGCGGCGCACGTGTGGAACACGACCAGCGTCGCGCGCTCGAAGGGGCCGATTTCGTCTATGCCAAAAACTGGGCGGCCTATGCCGATCCCAACTACGGCCGGGTGCTGAGCCGCGACCGCGAATGGACGGTCGACGCCGAGAAGATGGCGCTCACGAACGACGCCTTCTTCATGCACTGCCTGCCCGTGCGGCGCAACATGATCGTCACGGACGAGGTGATCGAGTCGCCGCGCAGTCTGGTGATTCCCGAGGCGGCCAACCGCGAGATCTCGGCCCAGGTGGTGCTCAAACGATTGTTGGAGGGACTGGAATAGCTATGGAACGGATCACCGTAGTCAAGATCGGCGGCAACGTCATCGATTCGCCCGAGGCGACGGCGCGCTTCGTCGAGGCTTTCGCTGCGCTCGAAGGGCCGAAGATGCTCATCCACGGCGGCGGAAAGCTCGCCACGCGTCTGGCCGCGCAACTGGGTATCGAGAGCCGCATGGTCGACGGGCGGCGCATCACCGACCGCGAGACGCTCGACGTGGTGACGATGGTCTACGCCGGACTGATAAACAAGCGGCTCGTCGCGGCCTTGTCGGCCGCTGGCTGCCGCGCGATCGGGCTGTCGGGCGCCGACGGCGATGCCGTCACCTCGGTGCGGCGTGCGGCCGGAGCCGTCGACTACGGCTATGTGGGCGACATCGCCGAGGGGGGCGTGAACGTCGAATTGCTGCGCACGCTGCTCGATGCGGGGCTGACGCCCGTCTTCTCGGCCATCACGTGCGACGGGCGGGGAACGCTGCTCAATACGAACGCCGACAGCGTGGCGTCGGCCGTGGCGGTCGCCGCTTCGCGCATCGCGCCGACGCAGCTCGTCTTCTGTTTCGAGAAGGCGGGGGTGCTGCGCGACGTGGAGGACGAACGGAGCGTCATCGCCGAAATCACGCCCGACACCTACGCCGCGCTGCGTGCCGAAGGGGCGATCAGCGCGGGGATGCTGCCCAAGATCGACGGGGCGCTGCGCGCCGTCGCCAGCGGCGTGGAGAGCGTGGTCATCAAGCAGGCCGAGGCGCTGCTCGACGCGGGCGGCACCATGATCCGGGGTTGACGAAACGATTGCGCAGAGGCTTATGGAGAGATTGAATGAATTGCAGGCCGAGGCGGTCGTACTGCTCGAAAAGCTGGTGGCCACTCCGTCGGTGTCGCGCGACGAGGCGCGCACGGCCGATCTGCTGACGGGCCACCTCGCGGCGCACGGCATCGCCGCCGAGCGGCTGTACAACAACGTCTACGCGTGCGCGGCGCATTTCGACGCCGCGAAGCCCACGCTGCTGCTCAACTCGCACCACGACACGGTGCGTCCCACGGCGGCGTGGACGCGCGACCCTTTCGCAGCGACGTGGGAGGGCGAACGGCTCTACGGGCTGGGAGCCAACGACGCCGGCGCGTCGGTCGCGGCCCTCACGGCCGCCTTCCGCCACTATTACGATGCAGAGCTGCCTTTCAACCTGCTGCTGGCCCTCTCGGGCGAGGAGGAGTGCATGGGCGAACACGGCACGCGGGCGCTGCTGCCCGCACTGGGGCCGATCGACATGGCGCTCGTGGGCGAGCCGACGCGGATGCGGGCGGCCGTCGGCGAACGCGGACTGGTAGTGCTGGACTGCACGGCGCACGGCCGCGCCGGCCATGCGGCGCGCGACGAGGGGATCAACGCCCTCTACATCGCTGCGGACGACATCGCATGGCTGCGCGGCTACCGCTTCGAACGCTGCTCGCCGCTGCTGGGGCCGATCCGCATGACGGCCACGCAGATCGAGGCGGGGACGCAGCACAACGTCGTGCCGGCCGAGTGCCGCTTCGTGGTGGACGTACGCACGACCGACGCCTATACGAACGAAGAGACGGTCGAGATCGTGCGCCGGCACATGCGTTCGGAAGCGGTGCCGCGCTCGACGCGCATCCGCGCTTCGGCCGTCGCGCCCGAACACCCGCTGGTCGGGGCGGCCGCGGCGCTCGGCGTCGAACGCTTCGTCTCGCCCACCACGTCGGACATGGCGCTCATGGCGTTCCCGTCGCTCAAAATGGGCGCGGGCGATTCGGCGCGCTCGCATACGGCTGACGAATACGTGCTCCGCAGCGAAGTGGAGCAGGGGGTGGAAGGTTACATACGTTACATTGCCGAACTGGCGAAAAGATATTGACGATGGCGAAATTATGGGACAAGGGTTTCGAACCCGACGAGATGATCGAACGTTTCACGGTGGGCGACGACCGTCAGCTCGACATGCGGCTGGCCAGGTACGACGTCGAAGGGTCGATGGCCCACATCCGGATGTTGGAACACATCGGCCTGCTGACGGCCGACGAGTTGAAGACCCTGCTGGCGGGGCTGGAACAGATCCGAAGCGAGATCGAGGAGGGGCGGTTCGAGATCGAGGAGGGGACGGAGGACGTCCACTCGCAGGTCGAACTGCTGCTCACGCGGCGTCTGGGCGAAGTGGGCAAGAAGATCCACGCCGGCCGCTCGCGCAACGATCAGGTGCTGGTCGACCTGAAACTCTTCCTGCGCGACGAACTGTGGCAGACGGCGCACCGCGTGCGCACGCTCTTCGACCGATTGCAGGAGCTGAGCGAACGCTACCGCGACGTGCTGATGCCCGGTTATACGCACTTACAGGTGGCGATGCCCTCGTCGTTCGGGTTGTGGTTCGGCGCCTATGCCGAGACGCTGGTGGACGACATGCGACTGCTGGCGGCCGCCTACGACGTGGCCAATCAGAATCCGCTGGGGTCGGCCGCCGGCTACGGCTCGTCGTTCCCGCTGGATCGGACGATGACCACGCGGCTGCTGGGGTTCGCCGACCTGAACTACAACGTCGTGGCGGCGCAGATGAGCCGCGGCAAGAGCGAACGCGCCGCCGCCGCGGCCGTGGCCGCCGTGGCCGCCACGCTGGGGCGCTTCGCCATGGACGTGTGCCTCTACATGAGCCAGAACTTCGGCTTCGTGTCGTTCCCCGACGAGCTGACCACCGGATCGAGCATCATGCCCCACAAGAAGAATCCCGACGTCTTCGAGATCATGCGCGGCAAGTGCAACCGCCTGCAAGGCGTTCCCAACGAGATCGCGCTGCTCGTGACCAACCTGCCGCTGGGCTACCACCGCGATCTGCAACTGTTGAAGGACATCCTTTTTCCTGCCACCGCGACGCTGGCCGAATGCCTTGCGATGTGCGATTTCATGTTGCAGCATATCCGCGTGCGGGAGAATGCCCCATCCCTTCTGGTGGGAGTAGGTGTGGTTGCCGATGCGGTGGCCGGCGTCGAGGATGCGGCGGTAGAGGTCGGGATACATCTCCGCGTTCTTGCCCAGCACGAAGAAGGTCGCCTTGGCATCGTACTTGTCCAGCGTCGAGAGAATCCATTCGGTGATGCCGGGCGTGGGGCCGTCGTCGAAGGTGAGGTAGACGGCCGACCGGTCCTTCATCTCCCAGATGAGGTCGGGCATCAGCCAGCGGATGAATTTCGGCGGTTTGAGACGCATGTGCGGTTAGAAGACAATGACCGTGCAAATGTAGACAAAAAATACTATCTTTGCAAGGGCGGAAGCCCGCGTGCAGAGGCGGCGGCGCGGCCGGTCGTGCGGATCGCATCCGACGCCGTGCGGGACTTGCACCATCTTTGCAGCGAACGAATTTCCGTCTGGACGGGGCGGTCTCCGGCACCGGCGTCCGCACGTTCCTCGCACAAAAACGTATAGAACCGATGAAAGGAGTAGTAAAACTGGCCGTCGTGCTTGCCGTCGCAGCGTCGTGTTTCGGCTGCAAGGCGTTCCGCACGCTGGGCGAACAGCGCATCAACGCGCAGGGTGCGCCCTACGAACTGATCGTGGTCTGCG
>VOFF01000396.1_pt1 | contig 10001 bp, 14 predicted proteins | sample 5384061 | NCBI WGS metagenome assembly VOFF01 (sample SAMN12384725, study PRJNA508395) | human gut metagenome | isolation source: healthy gut E | host: Homo sapiens
ACCGGAAATGCGGGGAAAGGACGGCCGTAAATTTGGCGGTGCGCGCGGATTGCACTACCTTTGCGCAGACACCGCCGCGCCGCCCGGGGGCGAAGCGTCCGGCGCGCACCGAAAAACACCCGCACGATGAAAATCTCGAAAGCCGAATTCCGATGCAGTTCCGAACGCATCTCGCAGGTCCCGAAGGACGGGCTGCGCGACATCGCCTTCATCGGGCGGAGCAACGTCGGCAAGTCGTCGCTCATCAACATGCCAATCTGATGGAACTGCTCATGATGATCGATGCGGCCAAACGCGCTTCGGCGCATCAGGTGATCGCCGTGATGCCCTATTTCGGCTGGGCACGCCAGGACCGCAAGGACCGTCCCCGCGTGCCGATCGGTGCCAAGCTGGTGGCCAACCTGCTCGTCGCGGCCGGTGTCGACCGCATCATGACGATGGACCTGCACGCCGATCAGATTCAGGGATTTTTCGACGTCCCCGTCGATGCGCTCTATGCCAGCGGCATCTTCGTTCCCTACATCCAGAGCCTCAATATCGAAGACCTGTCGATCGCTGCGCCCGACATGGGCGGAGCCAAGCGCGCCAACACCTATGCCAAATACCTTCATACGCCGATCATCATTTCGCACAAGGAGCGTGCGAAGGCCAACGTCGTAGGCAAGATGACGGCCATCGGCGACGTCGAGGGGCGCAACATCATCATCGTCGACGACATGATCGACACGGCCGGCACGATCTGCATGGCCGCCGACATGCTCATGAAGAAGGGGGCCAAGAGCGTCCGCGCCGCCATTACCCACCCCGTGCTGTCGGGCAGCGCCTACGACAAGATCAACGACAGTGCACTTCAAGAAGTGATCGTCACCGACACCATTCCGCTGCGCGAGGGCGAAGACCTCCGCAAGTTTACCGTCGAGGAACGCCGGAGCGAACTTTGACGAAATGCGTGGCGCCCTGTCGGTGGCCGACATCTTCGCCGCCGCGTGACGTCCACGCCGCAGTAGGCGGCCTGCCCGCCGTGGCGGCGGATTTCGCCCGCGAGGAGCTGCAACTTCTGCACGCTGCGCGCGCCGAGCACGACCTTCGCGCCCCGGGCGGCGTATTCGCGGGCCATCGCCTCGCCGATCCCCGACGAAGCGCCCGTAATGACGATAACCTTATCCTTGAGTGTTTTCATAGTGTCTTATGTTTTTCCCTCCGCGGCCGGAACGTCACTCGGTTCCGATCTCCACCCGGGCGTGTCGTAGGCCATGTGCACGTGCGGCGGAAGCGTCGCTTCGGTGGCGGCCTGCCGTCCGATGTCGTGCGACATGTGCGTCAGGTACGCCTCGCGCGGAGCGACACGGCGGATCAGCTCCAGCGCCTCCTCCACGTTGAAATGCGAGTAGTGCGGCTCGAAGCGCAGCGCATTGACCACCAGCACCTCCACGCCGAGCAGCTTCTCCTCCTCGGCCCGCCCGATCGTCTTGAAATCGGTCAGGTAGGCCATGCGGCCGATGCGGTAGCCCGTCACCTCGAAACGCTCGGAGTGGTGCCCCGACACGGGCGTGACACCGACGCCCCGGACCTCGAACGGCCGCGAAACGTCGATCTCGTGCAGCTCGATCTCCGGCACGCCGCGGTACTTGTCCTGCGCGAAGGCGTAATCGAAATCCTTGCGCACGCAGGCCGCGGTGCGCGGTGCGGCGTAAAGATCGACCTTGCGGACCGTCGGGGGATAATCGACGAAATTGAAGGCGCGCACGTCGTCCAGTCCGCCGATATGGTCCTTTGTGCTCGTGCGTGAGCAGGATGGCATCGAGACGCCGCACCCCCGTGCGGAGCATCTGGTAGCGGAAATCCGGCCCGGCGTCGATCACCAGCCGGACCCCGCGCGTCTCGACCATCGCCGAGGTGCGCAGCCGCCGGTCGCGGCGGTCGGGCGACGTGCAGACGCCGCAGCGGCAGCCGATGACGGGCACGCCCTGCGACGTGCCGGTTCCCAGAAAGGTGAGTTTCATCCGATCGCGGTTTTCATCGTCGCAAATATACGAAATAAAACGCAAGCGCGGCGCACCGTCCGGAGGCTTTCCGGGAAAATCCGCCGCACCGCATCCCGCGCCGCCGGACGGAACGCCCCCGCCGCACGACACACCCGTCGCCGCACGGCCCCGCATTCCGCCCGCGCGTCTCACTCCCCGCCCGCGAGGCAGGCGACGATCGCCCGGTTGGCCCGGTCGATCACCGAACTCTCCAGACAGTCGAGGTAGATGCGCGTCGTGTGTTCGGAGGTGTGGCCCAGTCCCGCGCTGATGACGGGCAGCGGGACCTCGTGATTCCGCGCGGCGGTGGCCCAACTGTGGCGCGAGGTGTAGGAGGAGAGTCCCGTCTCCAGTCCCACCAGCGCGGCGAGCCGCTTGAGCCTGGCGGTTGTAGTAGTTCAGGGCCACCTGATACTGGCGGTAGGCGCTGCCGAACTCCCCGGACTTCAGCATCGGAAAGACGTAGGGCGAGCCGGGCGCACGGCCGGCATAGCGCGCCACGATGGCCTGCATACACGGCTCGAGACGCACGCTCAGCGGCTGGCCGGTCTTGTGACGGACATAGTGTACCACCCCGTCGCGGATATCCTGCCGCCGCAGAAACGCCATGTCCACGAACGCCATGCCCCGGGCGCAGTAGCTGAAGACGAAAAGATCGCGGGCCAGCGCGAGCGGCGCCGACCCGCGCAGATCGAGCCGGCTCAAACGTCCGATGATCCGCTCGTCCACGGCCCGCTTGCGCGTGCGGTCTATCCCCGTATAGACGTTTCCGAAAGGATGGGTCTGCGCGACGAGCCGTTCGCCGACCGCCCGGTTATAGACCGAACGCAGCACGCGCATATAAAACGAGACGGTGTTGCGCACCACGCCCCGCCGCCGGAGCCACTCTCCGTACTCCTCCACGAAACGGCTGTCGAACCGGTGCATCGGAAAGGGTTTCCCGGCCAGAAAGGCGTTCAGGCTGTTCCACGTCCGCAGGTAGTTGCGCGCCGTGCCGAGCCGGCCGCTCTCGGTGAGCCGCTCGATCTGCCGCCGCAGGTAGTCCGGAAAGGAGATGCGCCTTCCGGACGGGCCGCCGACCTCCGGCCGGCGGCTTTCGATTCGCTTTGTTTTCATACGCTTTCGATTATTGCATCGAAAGGTCGCAATTATATCCCGTTCGGACCGCATCCGTCCCGGCTGGACGGAAAGGAGGACGGAACGGCCGGAGAAAAGCGAAAGAAGGAAGGAAAGGACTATTCGTAGCGTGCGCGGTAGGCGTCCACGAGCCGCAGTCCCTCGGCCGTCGAGATACCGCGGAAAAAGGTGCTGACGATCTGCACGAAGGCCTTCCGTTCGGAGATGCCCTCGGGCAGCAGCAGATCGCGGCGCGAGACGAGCGCGGAAGCCGTGTAGTAGAGCACCGAGATCGCCAGGTCGATGTCTATGCTGCCGATGAAAAAAGCCCGTCGGCGATCCCCTGCCGGAGCATCGCACGCAGCTCCTCGCGGTTCCGGACGGAGCCTTCGCGCATGAACTTGTCGTGCACGGCGGGATAAAGCCTCTTCAGACTGTCCATCAGCCGGCCGGTCTCCTCCGACCGGTCCATGACGTCGCCCAGCACCATGAACAACTGTTCGAGCACATTGCCCGCCCCGGCGCTCAGGCTCGGCCCAGCGCCGGCGCGAATCGTCGAAATAACGGACCATCGCCTGATAGAGCAGCCCCTCCTTGTCGCCGAAGAGTTCGTACAGCGAACGTTTCGAAACACCCAACTGCTGCGCAACGTCGTCCATGCGCACCGCCCGGATACCATGCGAGACGAACATGCGCATGGTCCGTTCCACGATGCAATCTTTGGGAGTCATGACCGATGAGTCGCTTTGGTTCAAACAAATATACGCAAAATATGCGCAAAAACCGTGAAACGGAGCAAGTTTTTGCGTCCGGACCGCCACCTTATCCGCAAAAACGGGAAAAGAGAGCCGAAAAAGGGCCGAAAGCCCCCCGCAGGAGATTCCGGGAAAGAAAATCCGGGAAGACGGCATCCGAAAGAAGAACGCGGAAAAGCGATTTCGGGAAAGAGCCAATAGGAGGTATTTCCACAAAATGCCCGGTCCGGCGTTGGGAGGTTCGCCGGAATTCCGTATCTTTGCGCCGAACGACGAACCTGTTCATGCGCGGATACGGACGAAATATAGGTGCGGCGCTGCTTCTGACCCTCTTCGCGGGGTACTGGAGCTGCATCACGCTGTTCCCCCACGCGCACGACGTGAACGGTCACGTCATCGTCCACTCGCACCCCTTCTCGGGCGCATCGAACGGCGCGGCGCAGACGCATACGCCGCAACAGTTCCAGCTCATCGCGCACCTGTCGCTGCTGGTGATGACGGCGGCATGGAGTCTGACGTTCGCCCTGCGCCTGTCGGGCGTCCGCTTCGTCTATCCGCCATGATCGAACGGGTCGAGGTGATCCGCGGCGGCGGGTCGGCTCTGTTCGGCGCCAACGCCATCGGCGGCGTGGTCAACATCATCACCAAGGAGCCGCTCTACAACTCGGTGACGCTGGCCAATACGACCAATATTTCGGAGGGCGGTACGGCCGATTTCAATACGTCGCTCAACGGGTCGTTCGTCTCCGACGATTACAAGACGGGCGTCTATCTCTTCGGGATGATCCGCGACCGTGACTCCTACGACCGCAACGGCGACGGCTTTTCGGACATTCCGGAACTCAATTCCGAGACGGTCGGATTTCGTGCCTACTACAAGACTTCGCCCTATACGCGGCTGACAGCCGAGTATCACCATATCCATGAATTCCGCCGCGGCGGCAATGCCTTCGATCTGCCTCCCCACATGGCCGATATCGCCGAACAGCTGAACCACAAGATCGACGGCGGCGGTTTGAAGTTCGACTGGTTCAGCCCGGACGGCCGCCACCGGCTGGGAGTCTATGCCTCGGCGCAGCGCATCGGCCGCGACAGTTATTTCGGTACGGACCGCAATCCCGACGCCTACGGTGCGACCGGCGACGAGACGTTCGTCGCCGGCACGCAGTACACCTGTTCGTTCGAGCGGTTGCTCTTTCTTCCTTCGGAGTTGACCGCCGGCGTGGAGTACAACTACAACGCGCTCGACGACAAGTATCTCGGATTCGGCCGCGATTTCCGGCAGACGACCCGCAGTACGGGGTTCTTCTTCCAGAACGAGTGGCGCAGCGAGCGGCTCAACTTTCTCGTCGGCGGTCGTGTGGACAAGCACAACATGATGAAGAACGCCGTTTTTTCGCCGCGCGTCAACGTGCGTTACAGTCCGACGCCGGCGGTGGGCCTGCGGGCCAGTTATGCCAGCGGTTACCGTGCGCCGCAGGCCTATAACGAGGATCTGCATATCGACGCGCTGGACAACAAGGTGGCCGTCATCCGCCTCGACCCGAACCTGAGGCCCGAATATTCGCACAGCCTCAGCGCATCGGTCGACCTCTACCGCAATTTCGGACGGGTGCAGGGAAATCTGCTCGTCGAGGGGTTCTATACGTTGCTCGACGACCTCTTTACGCTCGAAAAGGTCGGCGAGGACGAACAGGGCAACGTCATCAAGGAGCGCCGCAATGCGGCGGGCGCCACCGTCGCCGGCATCGGCGTGGAGGCCAAGGCCGGTATTCCGGGACGTTTCGAGTTCCAGCTCGGCTATACCTTCCAGCGCAGTCGCTACGACGAACCCGAACGGTGGTCGGACGAGGTCGCGCCTCAGCGGCGGATGTTCCGTTCGCCCGACCATTACGGCTACCTGACGGCCGTCTGCACCCTGACCCGCGGTTTCAAGAAGATGAACAGCGCCGAGAGCAGGCAGAGCACGATCAGCACGCTCCACACCATCCAGAGCGCCATGCCGCTGCCCCAAAGGTAGCCGATGAGCGACGTGGCGTAGTTGCCGACGGCCGTGGCGGCGAACCAGCAGCCCATCATCATGCCCTTGTACTTGGGAGGCGCCACCTTCGAGACGAACGAAATGCCCATCGGCGAGAGGAGCAGCTCGGCGAACGTCAGCACGAGGTAGGTCGAGATCAGCCAGTTCTGCGACACGAAGGTATCGCTGGCACCGACGGCCTTGACCTCGGCGGGCGACATGAGGCCCATCGACCCGACGGTGAGGATCAGGAAGCCCGCGGCGGCGATGATCATGGCCATTCCGATCTTGCGCGGAGCCGACGGCTCCTTGCCCTTGCGGGCCAGCGAGGAGAAGAGCGCCACCGACAGCGGCGTGAGGGCCACGACATAGAAGGGATTGAACTGCTGGAACACCTGCGGAAGGATGTGCACCGGATCGGGCGTGACGGTCCAGCGGTAGTAGAGCGCCCCGAGAGCCGCGACGACGGCCGCAGCGCCGATGAGCTTGCCGCGGCCCTTCTCGGCCTGGAAGAAGCCCACCAGTCCGTAGATGCCCACGAGCACCAGCACGAGGTTCAGAATGTCGAACGACATGCGCGTGAGGCCCGTCGCCTCGGAGGTCGTATAGTCGCGGGCGAAGAAGGTCATCGTCGAGCCGTTCTGGTGGAAGGCCATCCAGAAGAAGATCACCACGGCGAAGACGAGCATGAGGGCCGTGATGCGCGACTTGGTCTGCGCGGGCGTCAGCTCGACCTGCGCGGCGGCGCCCGAAGCGGCCTGCTGCTTGGCCGTCACGTCGGCGTGCCGGAAGGTCTTGCGGAAGGCGACGTAGATCACATAGGAGACGATCAGCGAGACGCACGCCACGGCGAAACCCATGTTATAGGCCGACGAGAGTTTCTCGATGTAGTGCGACGCGAAGCCCCCAGATCGGAGACGTCGCCGCCGACCGATACGGCCAGCCGCTGCAACTCGGCCAGCGGCTCGGCGGGCATCGAAGCCCCTTCGGCAAGGTACTGGTGCGCGAGGGCCGGAATCTGGCCGTTGTACGTCAGTCCGTCCTGCGCGAGGAAGTGGTTCGTGATCCACGTGGCCATCGACGGGGCGAACATGGCACCGATGTTGATGGCCATATAGAATATGGAGAAGGCGCTGTCGCGCTTGGCCGAATAGGCCGGATCGTCGTACAGATTGCCCACCATCACCTGCAGGTTGCCCTTGAAAAGGCCCGTGCCGCAGGCGATCAGCGTCAGTGCCAGGAACATGAGCGCCTGCGCCGCGAAGCCCGTACCGGTGGGTATCGAAAGCAGCGCGTAGCCGCCGAACATGACGATGATGCCGAGCGTCACCATCCGGCCGAAGCCGAACCGGTCGGCCAGGATGCCGCCGAAGAAGGGCATGAAATAGACGGCGGCCAGGAAGATGCCGTAAATCCGTGTTGGAACAAACCTTTGGGTTGTCGCTTTGCTACGAGAAGCGGCTCGACGAGATACGCCGCACGGCGGGATCGCTCGTTGACTACGCCAACGGCCACCGGTATTTCGGCTGGCAATACGACTCAACGCTCGAAGGGTGGTGGTTCCGCGAATGGCTGCCCGGCGCCTGCGACGTTTACCTGTTCGGCGACTTCAACGGCTGGCAACGCACCGAACTGCGTCTGGACAAAGACGCTCAAGGGGTGTGGAGCATCTTCCTGCCCGAGGCCATGTACGGCCACCGGCTCCGGCACGGATCGCTCTACAAGATCCACGTCCACGGCCGCAACGGCTGGCTCGACCGGATTCCGGCCTACGCCACGCGCGTAGTGCAGGACGAGCGGACGAAGGACTTCACGGCGCAGTTCTGGATTCCGCGTCCCTTCGACTGGTCGGACGACACGTTCGACATCGCCCGCCATGACGAACTGCTCATCTACGAAGCCCACGTAGGCATGGCGCAGGAACGGCCCGGCGTGGGCACCTACCGCGAATTCGCCGACCGGATTCTGCCCGTCATCGCGCGCGACGGCTACAACACCGTGCAGTTGATGGCCGTAGCCGAGCACCCCTACTACGGTTCGTTCGGCTACCACGTATCGAGCCTTTTCGCACCGTCGTCGCGCTTCGGAACGCCCGAAGAACTGAAAGGATTGATTCGCCGCGCACACGAGCTGGGCCTGGCCGTCATCATGGATCTCGTCCACTCGCACTATGTCCGCAACCTCAACGAAGGAATCAACGAACTGGACGGCACCGACCACCTCTACTCGCCCGCAGGCCCCGCCGGCGACCAGCCGCACTGGGACTCGAAACTCTTCGACTACGGAAAACCGCAGGTCGAACATTTCCTGCTGTCGAACATCAAATACTGGCTCGAAGAGTACCGTTTCGACGGGTTCCGCTTCGACGGCGTCACGTCGATGCTCTATCACCACCACGGCTACGTCGCCTTCGACAGCCGCGACCGCTATTTCGACGAAGGGGTCAACGAAGGGGCGATCACCTATCTCTCGCTGGCCAACCGGCTCGCCCACGACCTGCGTCCCTCCTGCGTCACGATCGCCGAAGACGTGAGCGGAATGCCGGGCATCTGCTTCCCGCAGGAGGAGGGAGGCGTCGGGTTCGACTACCGGCTCGGCATGGCGATTCCCGACTACTGGATCAAGCAGATCGAAGAGGTACCCGACGAACAGTGGGACATCCGCGAGATGTGGTCGGTGATGACCGACCGCCTGCCGGGCGTCAAGACCGTCGCCTATGCCGAATCGCACGACCAGGCCCTCGTGGGCGACAAGACGATCGCCTTCCGGCTCATGGACAAGGAGATGTACACCCACATGGATCGTGCGTCGGAAAACCTCACGATCGACCGCGGCATGGCGCTTCACAAGATGATCCGGCTAATGACCGTCTCGACCGGCGGCGACGCCTATCTCAACTTCATGGGCAACGAATTCGGACACCCCGAATGGATCGACTTCCCGCGCGAAGGCAACGGTTGGAGCTACGCCCACGCCCGCCGGCAGTGGTCGCTCGCCGAGGACGGTCTGCTGCGTTACTCGTGGCTGGGGGCATTCGACCGGGCAATGCTCGCGCTGGTCAAACGCTACGGCATATTGCGCGACGGCTATCCCTACTGCCTGCAAATGGACGACCGCAACCAGACGATCGCCTTTTCGCACGGGCGGCTCGTCTTCGTCTTCAACTGGCATCCGGCAGCATCGATGAAGCCTTTCTGGACGTGACGCACGAACGTTCGGCGACGCTCGTCGCCCGCGAGATCAAGGCCCGCATCCGCCGGCAGACGGAGCTGACGGCTTCGGCCGGCGTGTCGGTCAACAAGATGCTGGCCAAGATCGCCTCGGACTACCGCAAGCCCGACGGGCTCTTCACGATCGCGCCCTCCGAGGTCGAGGCGTTCGTCGCCGCGCTGCCCGTCGAGCGCTTCTTCGGTATCGGTGCCGTGACGGCCGAGCGGATGCACCGCATGGGCATCCATACGGGCGCCGATCTGCGGCAGTGGGACGAGGCGGCGCTCGTGCAGCGCTTCGGCAAGGCCGGTCACGCCTACTACGGCTATGCGCGCGGCGTCGACGAGCGGGAGGTCGACCCCACCGCGTGCGCAAGTCGATCGGCGCCGAGACGACCTTCGCCGAGGATACCGACGACCGCACACGGCTGAGTATGGAGCTGGCGGCCGTGCGCGAGGAGGTGTGGAACCGCATTCAGCGTCACGAGTTCCGGGATCGTTCCCCAGTCCGAGCTGCGCCAGACGGATCACCTCGTCCCACGTCGCCCCGCCCCGGAAATCGGAGAGGCGGAGCAGTTGTCCGTACATGGCCACGGCCGCCGCGAAGGCGAAGTCGCCCGTCAGACGCTCCCGCCCGTCATCGACCAGTTCGGCCTGCATCAGCGGCTGCGGCGCTCGCCGGGGAGCTTGTAGCGGACCTTCACGGCCAGCGTCTCGGACGAGGGGAATCGTCACCACGGGCACGCCCCGCCGTCCCTGATAGCGCAGGGCATCCACCGTGCCGGCCGGATGCTCCTCGACGCCGACGGGAATCAGCTCGTAGAGCGCCGTGACGCAATGCCCGGCACCGATCTCGCCCGCATCCCTGCGGTCGTCG
>VOFF01000490.1_pt1 | contig 10001 bp, 12 predicted proteins | sample 5384061 | NCBI WGS metagenome assembly VOFF01 (sample SAMN12384725, study PRJNA508395) | human gut metagenome | isolation source: healthy gut E | host: Homo sapiens
TTGCAGAATTCTCAAACAAGGATGTAGGCGGTTTTGCTTTGTAATTATTATACCATATCCTGATAGAAAAGCAAACATTTGTTCTATTCGCTTGAGAGCAGAAAAGGGTGAAGTTTAGGATGTGCTTCACAGAGAATGTAGATATTCCCTGATAAAGAATGATAAAAAATGATTATGTGAGAACTAAAAACAGAATTTAAGAAACAAATGAAATTTTCGAGTATTTCTGTTCGAGATGGGCGATGGCTGCGCAGTATGGCACGATCATGTCTGAACCTCAAATTTCGAGCCCTTCGTCTGAGGGAGGTCGATTTCGAAGCATATTGGATAAGAATAAAAATAGCCTGCGCTGCCGCCTGATGTAAAATTCAAATACAGGCTTTACTTGAAAGACTTTCAAGTAATTTACAAGTAGTTTCAAGTATTCGAAGGCGCTGCTTTCCGCCAATGACTTGCATTGGCTTTGATAAAGAAATGATAAAAAATGAAAAAATGCTGTTGCCCGTCCTCAGATGCGACAGGAGGACGGGCAATGTGACGAATGCGAAATTTAACTACTGAAGATTAGAAACGCTTACAGCGCATTGTAGCGCTTATTTATCCCACGCCTCAGGAGCCGCCCCCCGCCATCACCACCATCGATGCCAGCAGTGCACAAGGCGATACCGTAACGATAAAAATCAATCTGCAATGCCTATTGCTTATATGGGCATCGGAACCCGAGCGCATAGAATCATAACAATAATACCAATCAGTATAGTTACGATAAAAATAATGCATGCAATCTCAATTTTATATTCTTCTTTGTGCAGTTTGAACGCTGCAATGAGAACAATTGCACTTGCAAGTGCGATAATACCTATTCCTTTCCATAACCATGAAAGTTCATGTATTAACTGCATTGTGGTCACTTCCTTTCTGAAATCTTGTAGAAAAAATATGGGATAGGATCACCCTACGTGTGTGGTGGAAAGACTTAAAACTATCCCGGTAACAATGGTCCATATTAGCCATCTACATTTATAAATACCGAAAATCTGGTTTTTGTAACACAAGAACAAATTGCATAAAAAACTCCGTCTAACCGCAAGGGTATAGATGGAGTAGGAATTTTCGGTTGTGTGGGTGTTAATTTGACTGAGGGATATGCAGTATTTTGGCGGTTTCAAGCCATGCGATTTCATTGGACTCCAGCTCTTTGATGGCCTCAAGGCGAGTATCTCCTTGAGCGACACAGCCTTTCAGGTGCAGGCTCTTGGCGATCCAGACACGATGCCCATTGACGCTCTCACGGCTTATGGCGTAGGGATACAACATGAAGAACAGCTCCTTTAGCAATAAAAACGGATTCATATGATAAGGTGTAGCACAAGGCACGAGAACAGAACAAGAATACCCACAAAAGTTGTTGCCATTCCTGTGAGAAAACATCCCATAGTCAAAGAACCAGGGAGAGGATTTGCTCGAGTCTTCAATTAGAAACGCAGCAAGTAGAAGGACGAGCCCAAAACAAAGCAAAAAGCGCCTGCATGAATGTTAAGAGGGATTATCATTTAGAGTTCTCCTTGTTTATGCAGATTTTGAAAGTAGAGGATTTTGCATAGGTCTCAAACTGGGGTACTTGCACTTCTTCCGCCGACAGCGGTTTGGATATATTTCGTTTTACATAGGTCTCAAATTTCTACCCTAAAAAAACCCGAGGTTTGGAAGCATCTCGTTTTACATAGGTCTCAAACTATGATCCAACACGGCATTATGTTTAAAGGCATCCTGTTTTGCATAGGCCTCAAACGCAAAAAAGCCAACCTAACGGTGGAGGGCAGGGCTCAAAAGCCAGTCCAATAGACTTTTACATATAAGAGAAAGGTCTTAATCTTTCCGAGTAGCTTTGTTGTAATCAGCCTGTCCAGCCGCAATAACAGCGGTCACGCAAACGACCGTTGCGAAAAGACACAGGCCAGCAATAATGCCGATGATAAACAAAGAAATCGCCTCCCTATATAAAGCAAAAATGGTTGTGAATTTACAAGGTTAAGTCACTCAAACGCGCGTAGCGGTACGGGATAGCCGCTGAAAGAGGTTCGACATAAGGCTCAAACCCTGATGGAACGGATATTTCATATTATTCCATGCTCTCAATGATCCTTTTAGAGGTATAGGTGATTTTAGATAGGACTCAAATGACCGGTTTGAACGGTGATAACAGGATAAATGATTTCACATAGGTCTCAAACTGGCAGTTCCAGAATCTGTTGCTAAAGCCGGTTTTAGAGGTGGACCGTTTTACATAGATCTCAAATCAACAGAAGTCAATGTAATCACCGCCAAAGGCTTTAGAAGTAAATGATTTTACATAAGTCTCAAACTAATCTTCGAATGCCGTTATCGGGCAACTTGTTTTGAAAGTATTTAATTTTACATAGGTCTCAAACGTATAAACAAGCTATAAGAGGATGATAGGAGTTTTGTTGGTATGTTGTTTTACAGAGGGCTCAAACCTACTATTAGTCAACCAAAAGCATCTTAACAGCTAGTTTCATACAACCCCGTAGAATCAACGTACTTAACATCGTTATATCCCTGCTTTGCTAACTCCATTCCCAGCTTAACAGCCTTAATGAAGTCCTTTTCGTCGAACAGATCTCGACCAATTACCGCATCTTCGGGGCATTCATTTAGATTCCATGCCGAAAACACCATATTGTCGTTCTGATCGAAAAGGGAAACGCCAACAGCAAAGTCTAAGTCGTCTGTCTGGTATTCGGCATTAAATTGGTATGTCTTCTTCGTCGGAATCGCTCCTTGTGATGGAATTGAGAGGTAGATAATTTTCACATAGGGCTCAAACTCCCTTCGACTTTGTCGATTTGGCGAAAGTTTTGGGTGTGAGTGATTTTACATAGGTCTCAAACCACGCTGCTAAAATGCATGTGATTAGGCCTCAAACCGCAAGAACGGCAGCTACATTACCGATCAGGGAATGGAGGTATATGGTTTCACATAGGTCTCAAACCGGGATCTTTGGATTGATAGTGGGCGAGGTTTGGAGATATCGTATTTACATAGGTCTCAAACTCAGCAGAGGTCTGTAAGCCCGTCACCTTTTGGTTGGAGGTAGGTAGTTTTACACAGGCCTCAAACTGTGGGTAACACAGTCGGCAGGTTTCAAAGGGAGTTAGAGGTTTTGATTCTACATAGGGCTCAAACAAGCGACAAGCTATTTTTGATGAACCTTCACCTCTAACGGTTTTCCCTTATAGAGGTGGTATCTTTGGCGGGTATTTTGTTTTACTCCGCTCACATATTTTCATGGAGACATTCATCGCCACAATAACAACGCATCGCAAGTGTACCTTTACTATGACGATTGATGATTTCAAATGCCGTATGCGTGGGCATCTCTATAATCCAGAATCCATTGCGGCAATAGCTCTTCGGCGGAAGATAACCGAATTCGAAGAGATCTTGTTTAATAGTCTCAACTTCAGCTTCGGAATCACACATGCTTAAAGGCCAAATGACCAGTGTGTTGCGGTTAGCGAAATTAGACTTTAGATATGAACGAAGCATATCGTCAATGGTTACATGTTCTAATTTCATAATAGCCCTTCTTTCTTTAAACGCAACATTTGCTTTGTAATTATTATACCATATTCCAGTGAAAAAGCAAACAATTGTTCGATGCCCGGACTTATGCAGTTTTTGCATTAGCGAAAGGGAAGTGAACTGTGATATACTACAAAATTTGCGTCAGAATCGCTAGTATGGCAGGGGACAAGTAGTTCGGAAAGAACCCTTACTCTTACCCGTATCGTGCCTCATACGCCGTCTACACGTCGCTGTAGCCTATTCCATTTTGCACTTAGCAGGGTTGACATTGGTATGGTATAATGCAGGGTTTGGGCACTTTTTTATTTGTCCGAGCAAAAAATAGTCCTCAAATAAGAAAGGGAAAAGAGGTGAAAAAAATGAGCAAAATGGTCTATCTCCCATATGTTCGTTTTGAGCAGGAAGAAGGAGAAGGTCGAGGCTGGCATGGAACAGAGTTCATGCCGGACTGTCTCTATTAGGTTGCAGATGCTTGATACTGCGCAGGTGGAATACCGGAAACTGAGCGAGGTTCATCTGCAGTGTCGTGTAGACGATAATCAGCCTGAGTGATTGGGCAAAAGAAAACCTCTGCTCATATTGAGCAGAGGAGTGTAGAATGGCATTAAGCCTTTGAATCAGGAAACGCCATATGCATATGTATTTCAATACTATCAAGGTACTGGCATATTGATTTATTGAAATTTTTGTAATCGGCTTCTGTGAATTTGTCATTACGTTCCACGCACACATCAATAAACTGCAATTGATTGTGAAATATTACCTCTATGCGAGCCTTTACAAGTCTGGATGCACCCCGGATGATCAGAGTGTTGCTTTCTTCAAGATTTAAAATATCATCTACACACGATATTTCTGCGCGTTTTGGAGAAGCAAAACCAGCAAGAAGAATTTCGCCATCAATAAGATCCGGATACATACAAAGAGCAGCCTTACAAATATTCATCCAGCCTACGCCGTAAGCTAGTTTCAACTGGATATAAGCCAAGGCCCCTCAGCTTTTACGCCTAACAAAACCATAGTAACACTCCGTGGAATCACTCCCACATATGTGGGGGAAAATTGCTTTGTAATTATTATACCATATTCCAGCGAAAAAGCAAATTTGTTCCATTTATAGGTGGGAGAAAATGCCAACCGTTTCTCGGTATCGGTTGAACGCGGAACGCCAGAACGATGGGGTTTTAACGTGTCATTTGTATGGTTTTTAACGTGTGGAATACAAGCAGTGATATTGTAACGCTAAAAGTCATAAAATGACACGATAAAAGTGTCGGTAATGAAATCCTCATTACCGGCACTTTTTATTTGTCCGGAGCAAAAATGGTCCTCAAATAAGAAAGGGAAAAGAGGTGAGAAAAATGGTCTATCTCCCATATGTTCGTTTTGAGCAGGAAGAAGGAGAACCAAAGGGCAACGGCTGGTACTTTACGCAGTATAATGCCGAAACTGGAGAAGGTAAAGACTGGCACGGAACAGAGTTCATGCCGGACTGTCTCTTTGAAACGAAATGTGATGGCGGCGAACCGGAAACAAAGTTCTTTGATGTGAATACCAATGAGTCGATCAAGCAGTGGAGTTGGCCGGAACCGCCGGATGACAATGCGTTCACGAACTATGGCTCGCTGGATGAGTTTGTAGCGAATAATTCGCAGAAGGTGTTCCGCATTGTTGACCTCCTCAATGAGATCCGCCTGACAAGCTGCAAAGAAGACATGGGATATGCGTTTTACCCCCTATCCACACCAAATTTAAAATAGCCCATCTCGTCGCAAATCTTGACAAAATCCGCAAAAACCGATACAATATAAAAGTTAAAAAAGAAATTTTGGCTCCTGCTCTGACGGCGGGAGCCTTTTGGAGGAAAACCATATGCAACTCACATTATGCTGCCCGACCCTGTTCGGGCTGGAAGGCATCGTCGCGGACGAGCTGCGCTTCGGCGGCAGGCTGACCGACGTACACGCGGGAAAACGGCCGCGTGCTGTTCACCGGCGACGAGAACACGCTCGCATGGGCGAACCTGAACCTGCGGTGCGCCGAGCGCGTGCTCATCCGCATCGGCACATTCAAAGCCAAAACGTTCGATCAGCTGTTCGAGGGCGTAAAAGCACTCCCGTGGGAGCAGTTCATTCCGGCGGACGGCGCATTTCCGGTCAAGGGTCACAGTCTGGACTCAGCTCTGCACTCGATTCCGGACTGCCAGAAGATCATCAAAAAGGCAGTTGTATCGCGCCTGGGCGCAAAGTACGGTCAAACCTGGTTTGACGAGATCGGTGAAAAATATCAGATTCAGTTCGCTATCATGCACGACGTAGCCGAGCTGTACCTCGATACCTCGGGCGCCGGTCTGCACAAGCGCGGCTACCGCGCCAACAGCAACGCGGCGCCGCTCCGTGAGACGCTGGCGGCGGCTATGGTCAAGCTGGCGCGCTGGCGCGGACGCGACCCATTCCTCGACCCGTTCTGCGGCTCGGGCACGATTGCGATTGAGGCGGCCATGATCGCGCAGCGCCGTGCGCCCGGTCTGCTGCGCCACTTTGACGCGGAGAAGTGGAGCTGCTTTGACAAGTCGGTCTGGCAGCAGGCTCGCGAGAGTGCGCTCGACCTTGCCCAGCCGGACGCTAAATTCGATATCGTCGGCAGCGACATCGACCCGGACTGCGTGCAGCTGTCCATCGAGAACGCGCGCAAGGCCGGTGTAGCCAACACGGTGTTTTTTCGAGCGCGCGGACGCGACCAAGCGCGATTACAGCAATGCGGGCGTATTGTTTGCCAATCCGCCGTACGGTGAGCGTCTGCTGGACTTGCAGCAGGCGGAAAAAGCTGTACGCCGACCTCGGCAGAGCGACGAAAAACAGCCCGATGAAGCAGTATCTGCTCAGTTCGGACCCGCTGTTCGAGCGCTGCTACGGCCGCAAGGCGGATAAGCGCCGCAAGCTGTACAACGGCATGATCAAGTGCGAGCTGCATATGTATTTTAAAGACCCGTCTGCATCGAACAGGGGAGAGAATAAGCACTCCGACCGACCGTCTGCTAAACGGCCGGCAAAACGCTGAGCGCTATAGGGCACTGTTCATAATTTGTTCAGAAAATTTTTGTGAAAATTCCGGATTACCCCCTTGCATATTGCGGCTCCTTGGTGTAAGATAATACTCGAAGTTAGCACTCGGGTAATTTGAGTGCTAACCCCAACATTGTAAAATCTTATTTTTCATAGGAGGAATCCATTATGAAGCTCAAGCCCCTTTGCGACCGTGTAGTTATCAAGATGGTCGAGGCGGAAGAGACCACCGCAAAGCGGCATTATTCTTACCGCATCCGCACAGGAGAAGCCCCAGGTTGCTGAAATCATCGAAGTAGGCCCGGGCGGCGTTGTTGACGGCAAGGAAATCAAGATGGAAGTTCAGAAGGGCCAGAAGGTCATCACCGGCAAGTACACCGGCACCGAGGTTAAGCTGGACGGCGAGAAGTATATCATCGTTCGTCAGAGCGACATTCTGGCAATCGTAGAGTAATTTTCAGGAGGTAATTCATCATGGCTAAGCAGCTTATTTACGGCGAGGACGCGCGCAAAGCTCTGCAGCGCGGTATTGATCAGCTCGCTGATACCGTTAAGGTAACCATCGGTCCGAAGGGCCGCAACGTTGTACTGGATAAGAAGTACGGCGGTCCGCTGATCACCAACGACGGTGTTACCATCGCTAAGGAGATTGAGCTGGACGACGCTTTCGAGAACATGGGCGCACAGCTTGTTAAGGAAGTTGCCACCAAGACTAACGACATCGCAGGCGACGGCACCACCACCGCTACCGTTCTGGCGCAGGCTTTCGTTCGTGAGGGTCTGAAGAACGTAGCAGCAGGTGCAAACCCGATGGTAATGCGCCGCGGTATCTCCAAGGCAGTCAAGGCTGCTGTTGCAGCGATTGCTGAGAACTCCAAGAAGGTTGACGGCACGAACGACATCGCCCGTGTAGGCGCTATCTCCTCCGGCTCCGACGAGATCGGCACCCTGATTGCAGAGGCTATGGAGAAGGTTTCCACCGACGGCGTTATCACCGTTGAGGATCCAAGACCGCTGAGACCTACTCTGAGGTTGTTGAGGGCATGCAGTTCGACCGCGGTTATATCACCCCGTATATGTGCACCGACACCGAGAAGATGGAAGCAAACCTGGACGACGCTCTGGTGCTGATCACCGATAAGAAGCTGTCCAACATTCAGGAGCTGCTGCCGATCCTCGAGCAGGTCGTTAAGGCTGGCAAGAAGCTGCTGCTCATCGCTGAGGACGTTGAGGGCGAGGCTCTGTCTACCCTGATCGTAAACCGTCTGCGCGGCACCTTCACCTGTGTAGCTGTTAAGGCTCCGGGCTTTGGTGATCGCCGCAAGGATATGCTCCGCGATATCGCAATCCTGACCGGCGGTACCGTAATCTCCGAGGAGGTTGGTATCGAGCTGAAGGACGCTACCATGGATATGCTGGGTTCTGCTCGTCAGATCAAGGTAACCAAGGAGAACACCACCATCGTTGACGGTGCTGGCGACAAGCAGGCTATCGCAAACCGCGTTGCTGAGATCCGCGGCGCAATCGAGCGCACCACCTCTGACTTCGACCGTGAGAAGCTGCAGGAGCGTCTGGCTAAGCTGGCCGGCGGCGTAGCTGTTATCAAGGTTGGCGCTGCAACCGAGACCGAGATGAAGGAGCAGAAGCTCCGCATCGAGGATGCACTGAACGCTACTCGCGCAGCTGTGGAGGAAGGCATCGTAGCAGGCGGCGGCGTTGCGTATGTAAACGCTATCGCAGCGGTTGAGGCTCTGGCTGCAGAGGCAACCGGCGATGAGAAGACCGGTATGCAGATTGTTGCACGCGGTCTGGAAGCACCGATGAAGCAGATCGCTGCCAACGCAGGCATCGAGGGCGCAATCGTTGTTGATAAGGTAAAGCACGCTGACAAGGTTGGCTACGGCTTTGACGCTGCAACCGAGACCTACGGCGACATGATCGCAAACGGCATCGTTGACCCGACCAAGGTAAACCGTTCCGCACTGCAGAATGCAGCATCCGTTGCTTCGATGGTCCTGACCACCGAGAGCCTGATTGCTGATAAGAAGGAGCCGGTTCCGGCTGCTCCGGCAGCTCCGGATATGGGCGGCGGTATGTACTAAGCAGTACCCCAAAACGCTGAAAACACTGGGGATTTCAAGGGTTCAAAGGCAAACTTACCATAAACTTACGACAATCGTCAGTGGAAAAGCATCAGATATGTACAAGGCCGACACCTGCAAAATGCAGGCGTCGGCCTTTTTCCGTTGTCGAAAAATACAGATGCAAATGTGCTTAATGGATTCTTCAAAGAGGCTTGAGACTTACCCGGAAATGAAAACAGAGCGCTTCACAGCAGTGAAACGCTCTGTTTTTGTATGAGTATCATCGGATTTGCGTGCGCCGGAGCTTTATGCAGCCATTGCTCAGAAATCCGGATGAAGCAGTTCCGCGGCAGCCGGAGATTATTCGTACAGCGGGAACTTCTCGGTGAGTGCCAGAACGCGTGCGGAAATCTCGTCCTTCTTCTCATCGTAGTGGTAGATGCAGTCTGCAATGCAGTCCGCGATGACCTTCATCTCTTCCACACCCATGCCGCGGGTCGTAGCGGCCGGGGTGCCCAGACGAACGCCGGAGGTGATGAACGGGCTGCGCTTCTCACCCGGAACGGTGTTCTTGTTGGCGGTGATGTGAACCGAATCCAGACGCGCCTCCAGATCTTTGCCGGTGCACTCCTCGTCGGTCAGATCAACGAGCAGCAGGTGATTGTCGGTGCCGCCGGAAACCAGCTTGACACCGCGTGCCTGCAGCTGTGCAGCCATAGCCTTGGCATTCTCAACGATCTTGCGTGCGTACTCCTTGAACTCCGGCTGCAGTGCCTCGCCAAAGCAAACCGCCTTGGACGCGATAACATGCTCGAGCGGGCCGCCCTGGGTGCCCGGGAATACAGCGGAGTTAATGCGCTTTGCCAGAACCGCGTTGTTGGTCAGGATCAGGCCGCCGCGCGGACCGCGAAGCGTCTTGTGGGTGGTGGTGGTAACAACGTCAGCATACGGCATCGGGTTCTGGTGCTGACCGCCGGCAACCAGACCGGCAATGTGCGCCATATCGACCATCAGGTAAGCGCCGTAGCCATGTGCGATCTCGGCCATTTTCTCGAAGTCGATGGCACGCGGATACGCGGATGCACCTGCAACGATCAGCTTCGGGCGATGCTTCTTGACAGCCTTCTCAAGCTCAGCGTAGTCGATGAAGCCATCCTCGTTTACGCCGTAGGAAACAAAGTGGTAGTTCTTGCCGGACTGGTTGACCGGAGAGCCGTGGCTCAGGTGACCGCCCTGAGACAGA
>VOFF01000548.1_pt1 | contig 10001 bp, 9 predicted proteins | sample 5384061 | NCBI WGS metagenome assembly VOFF01 (sample SAMN12384725, study PRJNA508395) | human gut metagenome | isolation source: healthy gut E | host: Homo sapiens
CCACCAGTCCCAGCTCACCAAACCGGGCTGCACCCAGCTCCAGTCCCGCTCGGCGGCCGGTTCGGCCAGCAGCCACACCAGCTCCTGCCGGACGAGATCGGCATCTTCGCGCGCCACGGCGGCCACCCGCCACGGGAACGTGCGTGCGCCCTCCGTCCGGGCGATATAGGTCTCCTCCGAAAGGATTTCGAGGCTCCGGTCGTTCTTGGGCCCGTACTCCTTCGGCACGCGCGGGAAGGTCGCCGTGAAGCCTCCCCTGCCGTCGCCGCGGAGGAACATGCAGGGATAGTCGCGCAGATCGGACTCCGCGAGCAGCACCTTGCGGCCCGAAGGCTCGGCCGTCAGCACCGGAAGGTAGGTCATACGGCCGTCGGGACCGAAGGCGGAGAGTTGCCGGAGGGTGTAAGGCTCCTCGTACATCGAGTTGAACCCGCCGACCTCCGAAAGCCACGCCTCGCTGCCCGAGGGCAGCGTGAAACGCACGCGCTCCTCCATGACGTCGATGCCGCCCGGAAGCGAGGTCACGAAGCGGTAGGCCGCGCCCTCGTCGAAGAGGCGGAATTCCAGCGCGTAGCCGCCCGCGAAGTCGAGCCGCACGGCATTGTAGCGATTGCGCACCCCGGCGTTTTTCGTGGGGTTGATCCGTTGCAGCAGCTCGTCGGCCGACGAGCGCGACACACGGCGCAGGCGGGGCCGTTCGCCCAGCGTGCGGTCCGCGAGCCGGAGCGCGAGGCCCTCGCCGCCCAGCACCGCGTCGTCGCCGTCGCGCAGCGTGTAGTCGATCCGGTCGGTCACCTCGACCGTAAGGCGAAGCCGGCCGTCGGGCGACGCGACTTCGATGGGTTTCGCCTGCGCCGCACCGCCCAGAAGCAATGCGCAGCAGGCTGACAACAGTCTCTTCATATCGTAAAAATTTAGGTAGTCATACGGAATCTCACGCCGTCGGTCCGCACGGCGGCGCCGTCAGCCGCCCCGCGCCGGGGAACGGTCCGGCAACGGGGCCTCACTCGATCACGATCGAATTGAGCAGATCGGCCTTGCCTTCGTTCACCAGCTTGAGGATCAACTCGCCGAAGAGCGTGTTCTGCCAAGCGAACCACGCACGGGTGAAGTTCGCGGGATCGTCCTTGTGGAACGACTCGTGCATGAAGCCCGTGCCGGCGTCGGTGGTCATCAGCGACTCGATGCAGCGCTTGATCTCGGCGTCGTCCTGCGACGTGAAGGCCTTCATCATGATACTCATGGGCCACACCATGTCGTATCCCACGTGCGGACCGCCGATGCCCTCGCCCGCCGTGCCGCGGAAGAAATAGGGGTTCGATTCGCTCCAGACGAACCGGCGGGTATTCTGATAAACCGGGTCGTTCACGTCCACGTCGCCCAGATAGGGCATCGCCAGCAGCGACGGCACGTTGGCGTCGTCCATGAGGAAACGGTTGCCGTATCCGTCCACCTCGAAGGCGTAGATCTCGCCGAATTCGGGATGGTCGTAGGTGGCGTATTTCTTTCAGGGCCGCCTCCACCTCGTCGGCCAGCGACCGGCACTCGGCGGCCATCTCCGGCCTGCGGTTCACCTCCGAGAGAATCTCGGCGGCCTTGCGCAGCGACGTCACGGCGAAGAAGTTCGACGGCACGAGGAACAGGAAGGTCGTCGCATCGTCCGACGGACGGAACACCGAAGCGATCAGCCCCACGGGATTCACCGGATTGCCGTTGCCGACGTTGCACACCGTGTCGAGCTGGCGGTCCGTGACGCGCAGGAAGGTATAGGGTCCCACGCCCTCCTTGCGCTGCTGCTCGCGGAACGTCCGGAGGATATTCTCCATGGCCGTGAGCCAGTGTTCGTCGAAAACCGACGTATCGCCCGTCCGTTTCCAGTATTCATAGGCCAGGCGGATCGGATAACAGAGCGAGTCGATCTCCCACTTACGCTCGTAAACCTCGGGGCGCATCTGCGTCCCGTCGGTCTGCCAGTGCGTGTCGGGATCGGGATCGAGCGGATCGAGGAAGGCGTTGGCATAGGGATCCAGCCCGATATACTTGAACTGGCGGCGGATGACGCCCGCGATCATGCGGCGCAGCTTCTCGTCCTTCGGAGCCAACTGCACGTAGGGCCACACCTGCGCCCCGGAGTCGCGGAGCCACATGGCATGAATGTCGCCCGTATAGATCACCGTGTCGTCCCTGCCCTGCTCGTCCTCGCGGGTCCAGCGCACCGTCGTATCGAGCGTATTGGGGAAGCAGTTCTCGAACATCCACGCCAGCCGGGCGTTGGTGAGCACGCCCTTGACGCGGGCGATTTCGGCCTCTACGGCCTCGGAAGTGAAGAGCCGCTCGGCCTCGGCGGGCCGGTTCGTCACGGCGTATTTCGACGCGGAGGCGGGCAGACGCGTATTATACCGTTGGCGCAAACCTTCGACTGGAAGTAGGACGACGCGAGGCAGACCACACCCGTCAGCAATCCGGCGCCGAAAATGGCGGCACCCTGCAACATCGAGATCTCGTCCGTCAGGAAATCCTTGATGATGAAGTAGTTCACGAATCCGTAGAGACCTTGCGAACCGGGGATGGCGGCCAGAATCATGTAGCTGCCGAACGCACCGGCGTTCTTCTTCATCGCGCCGACGGACGCCATGCCGGCGATCGAGGTGCCGATACAGCTTGCCATACCCGAAAGACCGACCATCAACGCTACGCCGACGTAGGCCATAATAATTGCTGTTGTCATAACTGAAAAATTTGAGTTTTTTAATTGTTATTTGTTTTCCGATTGATCGATTTTCGTCAGCGGTTCGAACTGGCGCGCAGCCATTTCGAAGCCCGCGTTCTTGTAGAATTCCACGAAGGTGAGTCGCATCGGGTGAACGAACGACGAGATGGAGGACATGAAGAGATTGATGCCGTGCCCGACGAGCAGGATCAACAGGATCATCAGCTCGCGCACCACCGGAATATCGGGGCTCAGGCCCGTAGCCAAGTCGTTGAAGACCGTGGCCAGGATACCGCCCGAAAGGCCGATCGCGAACAGACGGATGTACGACAGCACGTCGGAAAGGATGCCCGTTATATTATTATAGGTATCCCAAAGTCCGGTTCCGAAATTCACGAACGGGTTCTTGCCCGGCGAGTTGAAGAAAAGCATCAGCACCACGCCGATGGCCGCCACGCCGTAGAAGGCGGGTGACGAAGTGGTGAATCCCGGAATGACCCACGCCGGATCGAGCAGCGGAAGCCCTGCGGCCAGACTGCCCGCGAGGATGACGAGGAACCAGCCCAGCGTCGAAAGCGCATAGCGGAATCCCGCCGTGACACTTACCATGACGATACGCAATACTTGTCCGAACAGAATCTGCACCAGGCCGATGGCCAGCGCCCACGAGAAAAACCTCCCCTGGAAGTCGAAGAAGGGGATCGACGGGAAGTACGCTTTGAGCGAGACGCCGAAGAACGATCCGCAGAAGAGGCCGAATACGATCGTCGAGACGGCGCACATCGTGGCGAACCATGCGGCGCGGCGCATCATGCCCCCCTTGAATTTCCAAAGCATCGCCATTCCCATCGCCAGCAGGATGAGTCCGTAGCCGGCGTCGTTGAGACAGATGCCGAAGAAGAGCATGTAGAAGGGCGCGAAGAAGGGCGTCAGGTCGATCGTCCCGTATTTCGGGCGGGCGTACATGTCGCCCACCATCTCGAAGATGCGCGCGAAACGGTTGTTTTTCAGCTTCACGGGCGTCTCGTCTTCGGGCGTGGGGTCGCTCTTGATGTAGAGCACGTTGGGATATTCGTCCAGCAGGGCGTCCACCCGATCCGACGTCTCCCGTTCGGCCCATCCCTCCATGATCAGCAGCGTGCCGTCGGCGGCCGCCTCGGCGGTGGCCGTCACCTTCACCCGCTGCAACTCTTCGCGCAGACGGTTGCAGTCGCGCTCGATGAGTGCGGCGGACGCCGCGGCGCGCGACATCTCGGCGTCGGTGGCGCTCAGACGGCTTCGCAGCGAGGCGACCTTCGCCTCGGCGTCGTGCGCCGTCATCGCGGGGGCCTTCACCTCCTGCGCGTCGAACGACAGTTCGGCGCCTTCGTGCGATACGGCGACGAACCAGACCGTCGAAGAGGTCTCGTGGATCACCTCCACGGGAGCCTGTTCGTTCCAGGCGTCGCGCGATTTCTCGAACGCATCCCGCTGCGCGGTGAAGAAGCGCAGCACGACGCCACGCCGTGCGAGCCGCTGCAACGTCCCGGCCGAGAAGTCGCCCCACGGGCGCGCCTCCTCGGCAGCCTTTTCGGTCTGTCCGATCTCGGTGCGCAACGCCGCGCGCTCCTGTGCCGTGCGGCCGTAGCGTTCGTAGGCCTCGTCGCCCGATGCGAAGGGGCGGGCCGCCGCGTCGAAATGCTCCGAACTGCGGAACCGTTCCAGCGCCGCGAGGGCCTTGGTGCGGCCTTCGATCGCCGTAACGAGCTGCCGGTCGCCCTCCGAAGGCTCCCAGCCCCGGCAGGTCACGTCGACCAGCCCCAGTTCGCGGAGCCGTTCGATGAAGTCGTCGCTCTGACCGGCGTAGAGAATAAAGTCGTATTTCGACATCCTGGCGATCATGACATCTGCCCCTCCCCGGCCTGTTGCTGTTTGGTTTTTACGATTTTCTGTGCCGATTTCGAGAGGTTCTCCTCGTCCTCAAGGAATCGTTTGATCTTGCGTATGGCATCCTCGTAACCGGGAATCTGTACCTTCTCGTAGAGGTTGACCTTCTGAGTGGTTTTACGGCGTGCGAAATCCAGCAGCTCCATCTTGCGGTTGAAGAGTTCGTACTCGATGCCCAGCTTCGACAGCCGCTTCAACAGGTCGATCCCGGCGGCGTACCATACGGGCGACGAGAAGAGGTCGTAGGGCTTCTCTTCGTAGACGATCTCCCGGAGCACGGGCGTGCGGACGCCCGCGATCTTCTGTTCGGTCAGCTCGATGTCGGCGATTCGCAGCAGGTCACAATCAAACTCACCCCACAGCGAGACCATGTAGTCGTACTCGGCCTCGAGGCGCGAGAGCTGCGACCGGAACTCCTGTGCGGCCTCCTTCGCTTTCTTGACCTCGGAGCGCAGCGCCGACTCCTTGCTTTTGATCGTAGGGAGCGCCTTCTGCCGCATTTTGAGCTGTTTGCCCAGATCGCCGAGCGAAGTCTTGTTATATTGAAATTTGATTGCCATGAGCGGTTACTCCTTCCAGTATTTTTGGATCAGCTCCTCCTTGATGGCCACCTCGGTCTTGGTGAAGTACTCCGCAAAGAGCCTCCACGCCGTGTCGAGCATCTGGTCGATGTCGATGTTGATGTCGATCGAAAGGAGCTTCTCCGAATAGTCGTGTGCGAATTTCAGCGCGCGCTCGTCGTAGTCCGAGAGGTCGAAACCGTTTTCCAGCTTCGTCTTGGCGTTGGCCGCATCGGCGTAGAGGCGCACGCAGGCGTTCATCACCTGCGGATGATCCTCGCGGGTCTTCTTGCCGATGACGAGCTGTTTGAGGCGCGACAGCGAACGGAACGGGTCGACGATGACCTTGCCCGTGTCGGAGTCGTTGCGCAGGAAGAGCTGGCCCTCGGTGATATAACCCGTGTTGTCGGGGACGGCGTGCGTGATGTCGCCGCCCGAGAGGGTCGTCACGGCGATGATGGTGATCGAACCGCCGTTGGGCAGCTGTACGGCCTTCTCGTAGATCTTCGCCAGATCCGAATAGAGCGAGCCGGGCATCGAGTCCTTCGAGGGAATCTGGTCCATACGGTTCGAGACGATCGCCAGCGCATCGGCGTAGAGGGTCATGTCCGTGAGCAGCACCAGCACCTTCTCGCCCTTGTCCACGGCGAAGTACTCGGCGGCCGTGAGGGCCATGTCCGGCACGAGCAGCCGCTCGACGGGCGGGTTCTCGGTCGTGTTGACGAACGAGACGATGCGGTCGAGCGCGCCTGCGTTCTCGAAGACCGATTTGAAGTAGAGGAAGTCGTCGTTCGTGAGGCCCATGCCGCCCAGGATGATCTTGTCGGCCTTGGCGCGCAGCGCCACGTTGGCCATCACGGCGTTGTAGGGCTGGTCGGGATCGGCGAAGAAGGGAATCTTCTGCCCCGTGACGATCGTATTGTTCAGGTCGATGCCGGCGATGCCCGTGGCGATCAGCTCCGAAGGCTGCTTGCGCCGGAAGGGGTTCACCGTCGGGCCGCCGATCTCGCGCGCCTCGCCCTCGATCTGCTCGCCGCCTTCGAGCGGCTCGCCGTAGGCGTTGAAGAAGCGGCCGGCCAGGTTGTCCGACACTTTGAGCTTGGGCGGCTCGCCGTGGAAGACCACTTCGGAGTCGGTGGCCAGCCCCTCGGTGCCGGCGAAGACCTGCAACGTCACGTTGTCGCCCATGATCTTCACCACCTGAGCGAGCTTGCCGCCCACGGTGGCCAGCTCGTCGTTGCCCACGCCCGAGGCGCGCAGCGTCACGGTGGCTTTGGTAATGTTGTCTATCTTGGTATATACCTTTTGAAATGCACGTGTTGTCATAGCTTCGGTCTTATTTGTTGAGCTGTTCGTTTACGAGCGCCTCGATCTGCGAGCGGTAGTCGGCGAATTTCTCGGACTGCCACTCCGCGTAGTTCATCTGGCGGAAGAGGTTGATCAGCGTCTTGAAGAACTTGGAGCACTCCTCGAAATCGGCGAAGTCGAACGTCTTGTTGCAGATGTCGAGCACCATCTCGAACATCATCTTCTGGCGTTCGAGCGGACAGTTGGCGTCGATGTCGTCGAAGGCGTCCTGCTGCAAGATCACGAAATCGATCAGCTCCGACTTCCAGAAGCGTTCGTGGTACTCCACCGGCACGCCGTCGTCGCCCAAAATGTTGATCTGGTCGTTGGCCTCCTTGCCGCGCTGCACGAGCGTCTTGCCGGCATAGACGTTGTCCACCCAGCCCTTGCCGATGTGCGCGTCGAGGTATTCGCGGATTTCGGGATATTCCAGATATTTCGAGTAGGAATCGAGCGGATCGATGGCGGGATAACGCTTCGAGTCGGCACGCGCCTGCGCCAGGGCGTAGAAGCAGCGCGCCGCCTTCTTCGTGGACTCCGTGACCGGCTCTTTGAGGTTGCCGCCCGCGGGCGACACCGTACCGAGGAAGGTCACCGAACCCGTCTGTCCGTTGGTCAGGCGCACCAGACCGGCCCGTGAATAGAAGTTCGAGATGATCGCCGAGAGGTCCATCGGGAAGGCATCCTGACCGGGCAGCTCTTCCAGGCGGTTCGACATTTCGCGCAGCGCCTGCGCCCAGCGCGACGTCGAGTCGGCCATGACGAGCACTTTGAGTCCCATGGCGCGGTAGTATTCGCCGATGGTCATGCCCGTGTAGACCGACGCCTCGCGCGCGGCGACGGGCATGTTCGACGTGTTGCAGATGATGATCGTACGCTCCATGAGGGGGTGGCCCGTATGGGGGTCAATCAGTTCGGGGAACTCCTTGAAGATTTCGACCACCTCGTTGGCGCGCTCGCCGCAGGCGATCATGATGATGACGTCGGCGTCGGCCTGTTTCGAAATGGCGTGCTGCAACACGGTCTTGCCGGCGCCGAACGGCCCCGGGATGAAGCCCGTACCGCCTTCGGCCAGCGGGTTGAAGGTGTCGATCGCGCGCACGCCCGTCTCCATGATGCGGTCGGGGCGCGGTTTCTCGACGTAGCTGCGGATCGCCTGCTTCACGGGCCAGCGCTGCACCATCGTCACCTCGTGGTCGCCGCCTTCGGCGTCGGTCAGGACGGCCACCGTGTCGGTGACCTTGTAGGAGCCCGCCGCGGCGACGCTCTTGACCGTATAGCTGCCCGTCATCGTGAAGGGAACCATGATCTTGTGGGGAATCCACTGCTCCTTCACCTCGCCCAGCCACGAAGCGGCCGAGACCTTGTCGCCCGCCTTGGCCAGCGGCGTGAACTCCCACGTCTTATCGAAATCGATCGGGTCGGTGATCGAACCGCGTTCGATGAAGAGACTATCCATCTTTTCGAGGTCGTTCTGCAAACCGTCGTAGTTGCGCGACAGCAGACCCGGAGCCAGCGTCGCTTCGAGCATGTGGCCTTCGAATTCGACCCGGTCGCCGATTTTCAGGCCGCGCGTGCTGTCGTAAACCTGCACGTAGGCGTCGTCGCCGATGACTTTGATGACCTCGGCCATCATTTTGGTATCGCCCGTCCACACGTAACAGATCTCGTTCTGGGCCACAGGCCCGTCCGCCTTGACGATGACGATGTTGGAGATGATACCGTTTACACGTCCTGTAGTTTTCATATCTGACTATTTGTTATTTATCAATTCCTTGCCGTCCAGTTCGCGCAGCAGCCGTCCGAGCATGGCGCGGCCGCGCGCCTCGTCGAGCTGCGTCCAGCGTGCCACCAGATTGATGCGCACGAGGTACGAGAGGACAGCGTTCACGTTGAAGTAGTCTTCGGCTGCCAGATCGACGGCCTGCTGCCAGCGGATGCGGTCGATCTTGTGCTCCTTTTCCAGCAGGTTGCTTTCGTCGTTCACGGCGGCGATCACCGCATCGATGTAGGGCAGTTCGCCCCGCAGGCCGAAGTCGGAGGCCGACGAACGGCGCAGCTGCTCGGCCACGTCGTCGTTACCCACGACGTGCCCGTCGACGGGACGCCCCGCGGCACGGGCCGTCGTGGCCGCCGCGACGTTGCGCAGCGTGCGGTCGAAATCGCTCCACTCGCGCAGGAAACGGCTCGGCGACGCGGCGCACAGTCCGTAATAGGCTTCGAAAAGCGCCTGTTCGAAGGGGCGCGAGGTATCCACCTCCTCGGCCTCCTCCCCGTCGGGGCGGGCATAGGCCGCCAGCACCAGTCCGATCGCGTGCGGCAGCAGGCGCGGGTGTTCCGTCTCCTCCTTGAGCCGTTCGCGCGCGAAGTTGCCCAGCGGATCGTGCGCCGGACTGCCCGCACGCAGGGCGATCAGGTTTTTGCAGTCGTAATAGCCGTAGAGCAGCCTGACGGCGCGCAGGTCGCGCGGCGTCAGCTCGCGGAGTATCTCGTCGAGGATGGCGTGCGGATCGAATCCCTTCGCGCCACCGTCGAGCGAGTACTCCCGCAGTCCAGCTACCAGACAATAATAGTTGGTATCGAACATGGCGGTGTCAGGCTTTGAACAGCAGTTCGGAGATCTTGCCGCGCAGATACTCCTTCAACAGTGCCTCGAAATCGTCGTCCGAGAAGGAGATGTAATAGCTGCCGCCCTTGGCGCCCACCTTGAAGCCGGTGCGTACCTCCTTCGAATAACCCACTTCGATGCCCGCTTCGAGCAGCTCCTTGGCCGCAGCGGCGAACGCAGCGTCGAACTTCGCCCGCTCGGCTTCGGGCAGCAGCGCTTGCAGTTCGACCTTCGAAGACGATGCGCCGTTCCAGTTGCGGGCGACGCTCAGCAGCATCGCCTTGACGAATTCGGGATCCAGATTGGCGGCTTTCACGGCGAAACCGTGGGAGGCTCCGTTTTCCGGTAGAGGTCCTCCTGCGCGGCGAGCGACCGGAGCTCCCCGTCGGCGACCAGCAGGCTCACGGAGGTCGTGCCGCCGAAGAAGCCGCCGTTCACCACGACACAGGGCACGCCCTTGCCCGACGCGGCGAAATCGGCGAAGTACTCCGTCGGTCTCTTGGCCGCGGAGAACTGCGGACAAAAGCGCAGTTTGGGATTGGCTTTCAGATCGGCCACGGCATAAAAGCCGAGACACTGTCCGCCGCCGGAAAGATCGTCCGCAAAAGCCTCGACCGTCAGTCCTGCGGGATAACCGTCCGATCCGGAGGGTTCGTCGCCTCCGTCCGGCTCGTTCCCGCCCGTCCCGCCGTTCCCGGACAGGGGCGGCGGAGTCTGGTGGTCGCCGCCTTCGCACGACACGAAGACGCCACCCGTCAAAACAGCCGCCAGCAACAGGCGGCAAAGCATGTGTTTTCGTTTCATTATCGGTATTCGAATTAGACGGGGTAAATATAATAAAATAATTTTT
>VOFF01000549.1_pt1 | contig 10001 bp, 7 predicted proteins | sample 5384061 | NCBI WGS metagenome assembly VOFF01 (sample SAMN12384725, study PRJNA508395) | human gut metagenome | isolation source: healthy gut E | host: Homo sapiens
TCAAATCTTTCCGATATTGTAAATAAATTTACTTGAGTTCGCTCCCTGCGGAAACCGACCGCCGAATCCCGCCCCGACGGCAGCGCGGCGGCAGGACACCGCCGCATACCGCTCTCTCCGGACACGGAACCGGGCCGGGCCGGAGAAACGGGCTCCGGAAGAACGGAACCCGGGCCGGACGGAAATCGGATGAGACCAAGACCGGAGAAAGTCCGGCAGGGCGCGGACGACGATTATAATATAGGTATCGGCACGCATTCGGCGCCCCGCATGACGGAAACGCCCCCGCTTTGCATGAAAGCGGGGGCGTCCGTATCGCAGAAGATTCGGATCAGTAGAATCCGAGGGCCTTGCTGCGGGCCAGCAGGCACGCACCGATAACCCCGGCGCGCTCGCCCAGCGTCGAAAACTTGATCTGCGTATCCTTATAGACGAGCATCAGCGAATACTTATTGACCGCCGTGCGCACGGGCAGCATCAGCGACTCCCCGGCCACGGAGAGCAGGCCGCCGATGACGATCATCTCGGGATTGAACATGTTGATAAGTCCGGCGATGGCCTTGCCCAGCGTATGCCCGACCGATTCGAGAATCTCGATAGCCAGCACGTCCTCCTTCAGCACGGCGTCGAGAATATCCTTCAGGGTGATCTCCTCGCCCTTGTTGAACTTCTCGGAGAGCATCGACACGCTGCCCGAACGCAGCTTCTCCAGGAAAAGGCGGTGCAGCGCCGAACCCGAAGCTCCCGTCTCGAGGCAGCCGCGCTTGCCGCAGCGGCAGATGATCTCGTTGTCGAGCAGCGGGAAATGGCCGAACTCGCCCGAGAAGCCCGACTTGCCGTAAAAGACCTTGCCGTCGAGAATCATGCCCAGCCCCAGACCCCACGAGGCGTTGATATAGAGCATCGTCTTCTCGCTGTGCGCATCGCCGTACATGTATTCGCCGTAGGTGGCCGCGCGCGTGTCGTTCCGTATCTCCACGCCGACGAAATAACCCGCATAGGGATTCAGGCCGTAGATGTTGGGTCTCCGGCCTCCGGCCGTGCCCTGCTCGCCGAAATTGTGGACGAAGCCCTCCTCGATCAACTCGCCGATGAGTTTCGTCACGGTCGGCACGCTCAGATTGACGGCCCGGCTCAGATCCGTAATGCTCGAATCGCCGCTGAAAATGTACTGCCGGATAATCTGTTGTTTGAGAATCGCGTTTTTGTTGCCTTCCGTAGCCTGCTTCAGAAACGAACTGGTCATATTTCCGTTTTGTTTAATTTGCGTTTTCCATGGTAAAGTTACCAATTAAAATGCAAACAGCCAAAAGAATCCGGCGAAAACGACGGCGAAACGAACCGGACCGGACACCCGGAAAGACTTTTTCCGGCAAATACGGAGGCGGAATCCGGAAAGATTCCGCCGGTCCGGGCAGTTCGAACCGTATAATTTTATCACGAAGCGCTTTCAGAATAAAATTTATTACAATAATTATTTGCAGAAATAATATTTGTTGCTATTTTTGTTTCCGATTTACCCGGAGCGAGGGCCGAAAAATACCTCTGTCCCGACCGGAACGCCTATTTTTTATAAAGACACCGCGCATGAACCGTAAGGATTTTCACCGGCACCGACCGGCCGGAACCGCCGCACGCACGGAGACGCCCCTGCCTCCGGCCGGCGCTGCGGAAACGGCCGGAGGCGTTCCGTCCCCGGAACGGAATCACGGAACGGACTCATACCAATCGACAACCAACAACTAACTAAAAAATCATCGGCAGACAGAAAAGACAGAAAAAAACGGAACGAAGGCAAAGACGAAAGGGGAGCACGGCTCCCGGACAAGCAAATTCAAACCTATCTATTGACTTATGAGAAATGATTTACAACTGAGATTTTCCGGCCTGCGTCGTGCGACACGGCGTGCGGCGGCATTGTTCGCGGTGCTGCTCATGGGGACCGGAATCACTGTGGCTCAGCAACTTTCCGTATCCGGCCGGGTAACCGGCGCCGAGGGGGGGAATTGCGGGAGCTACGGTCGTAGTCAAGGGTGACAACACCCGGGGAACTACGACGGATTCGCAGGGCGCCTACACGCTTGAAGTGAAATCCGGCAACGATATCCTCGTATTCAGTTTCATCGGTTACAAGACCGTAGAAATCCCCGTAAACAACCGGACGACCGTAAACGCCAGCCTGAGCGAAGACGCCACGGAAATGGACGAGGTGGTGGTAGTCGGTTACGGCACGCAGAAGAAACAGTTCCTCGTGGGTTCGGTCTCGTCGGTATCGAACAAGGAGCTGCTCAAGGCCCCGATGACCAACGTGTCGAACATGATGACCGGCAAACTGCCCGGTGTCACGAGTATCCAGCGTTCGGGCCAGCCCGGCAGCGACCAGGCCTCGATCCTGGTCCGCGGCTCCTCCACGTTCAACGATTCGAGCCCGCTCTGTCTGGTGGACGGCGTGGAACGCATGATCAACACGGTCAATCCGAACGACATCGCCTCCATCTCGATTCTCAAGGACGCCGCCACATCGGCGATCTACGGCGTCCGCGGCGCCAACGGCGTCATTCTCATCACGACCAAAAGCGGTTCGGAAGGCGCCACGCAGATCTCCTACGACGGTTCGGTGACCTTCTCCACGAACACCGCGCTTCCCGAATTCCTCAACGCCCAAGACTACATCGGCTGGCACAACAAAGCCCGCGAAATGGACGGGCTCGCTCCCGTGTGGACCGACGAGGTGATCGCCAAGATGAAGGCCGACGGAACCTACGGCGAAACGGACTGGGTGGACCTGCTCTTCAAGAACTACGGCTTCACCCACCAGCACAACATCTCCGCGACGGGCGGCAACGACCGGATCAAGCACTACACGAGCGTCGGACTGATGAATCAGGACGGTATCGTGCCGAACACCTCCTACAAACGGTTCAACATCCGGTCGAACATCGACGCAAAGATCGCCCGCAACCTCAGCTTCTCGATGAACGTGAGCGGATTCCGCGAGAACAAGAATGCGCCGGGATACCCGATCACCAACCAGTACGACTTCAACCCGATCATGCAGGCCTTCTACGCCCTGCCGATCATCGCCCCCACCTACAAGGGACTGCCGCAGGGCTACATGAACGGCTCCTACACCCAGCAGCCGGTGGCCGCCGTGGAGCAGAGCGGTTATATCCGCGACACCCGCTGGCAGTTCGAGGGCAACGCCAAGCTGGAGTACGACTTCGGCAGCATTGAGGCGCTCCAGGGCCTGAAGGCCGGCGTATTCGTCGCCTACGACTACTCCAATTCGACGAACCGCAACTTCAACCGGTCGTTCAACCTCATGTCCTTCTCGTCCTCCACGTTCGAATCGACCCAAGTGACGGCATCGGGAATCAACCTGCTGAGTTCGTTCAGCAAATCCGCGTCGTGGGGCGACAGTTTCACGGTCCGTCCGACGATCACCTACGAGCGCGAGTTCGGCGGCAAGCACAACGTCAGCGCCCTGTTCCTCTACGAGCAGAAGAAGGGTTACTCGGATACGATGACCGGCCGCAAGAACGGCTACTACGCCGACTATCCGGTCGATCTCTCGCTCGGTTCGACCTGGGAAGGCATCGACGTTCCGGTCAGCGGCTCTTTCAGCGATACGGGCATCGCCAGCTTCGCGGGCCGCATCAGCTATGCCTACGACCGGAAATACCTCGCCGAATTCACCTTCCGTGCCGACGGTTCGTACAAGTTCGCGCCGCATAACCGCTGGGGCTTCTTCCCCTCGGTCGCCCTCGGATGGGTCGTGTCCGAAGAGAATTTCTTCAAAAAAGGCGCTGCCCAAGGTGGACTTCCTCAAACTCCGCGCATCGTACGGCGAACTGGGTGCGGACGACACGTCGGCATGGCTCTACATGCAGAGCTACTCGACGACGGCCCCCAACTTCAGCTATATCGTGGGCGGCACGGGGCATACGGCCTACTACACGAGCAACTACGTCTATGACAACCTCACCTGGTCGCGCACGCACAGTTTCAACGTCGGCTTCGACCTGTCGGTATGGGAAGGCAAGCTGGGCGTGGAGTTCGACTGGTTCTACAAGCTGACGGACCACATCCTCGAACAGGTGGCCGGATCGTACGCTCCGTCGCTGGGCGGCAACGTCCCCTCGTACATGAACTCGGGTAAAATGGACAACCGCGGTTTCGAGCTGGTGCTCAAGCACAACAACCACTTCTCCAGCGGCTGGCGCTACTCGCTGACCGGAAGCCTCTCGTGGGCCCGCAACAAGGTGCTCGCCAAGCATATTTCGGACGACCACCCGATGTACCGCGCCATCCTCGGTCAGCCGATCGGTTCGGTCTACGGCTTCAAGGCGACGGGGCTCTTCCAGACCGAGGAGCAGATCGCCAATGCACCGACGGCCCCCTCGGGCGAAAAACGGCTGGGCGACCTGATGTACGCCGACATCAACGGCGACGGCAAAATCGACTCGTCGAAGGACTTCGTGAAGATCGGACGCAGCTACACCCCGGAGATGAACTTCTCGCTGAACATGGAGGTAGCCTACAAGAACCTCTACCTGACGGCCCTCTGGCAGGGCGCGGCGCTCTGCTCCTACCAGTTGAGCGCGGCCTATAACAGCGGAACGTTCGACAACACGATGTACACCCGTCCGTTCTACTCCAGCGGCAACGCCCCCTACTATCTGGTGGAAGGCGCCTGGCGCGAAGACAACCGCGACGCCGAATACCCGCGTCTGAGCACGGTGGCCAACGGCAACAACGCATGGCCCTCGTCGTGGTGGGTGAAGAACGGCGCCTACCTGCGTCTGAAGAACCTGCAGATCGGCTACACGCTGCCGCAGCACCTGCTCAACAAGACGGGCATCGAGCGCGTGAACATCTATATCGCCGGCACGAACCTGCTTACGTTCAGCGCCTTCAAATACGTGGACCCCGAGATGCCTTCGGTGAACAACGGCTACTATCCGCAGCAGCGCACCTACAGCATCGGCGTCAATCTTTCCTTCTAAACCGCAAAAGCTACGAATACCATGAAAAAAACGATATTGACAATGGGTCTGGCCGCCGCCTTATGCGGCACGTCCTGCTCCGACGTCATCGACCTGAACCCGGGCGACCGCTTCTCTCCGGCCACGGTCTGGTCCTCGACGACGACCGTGGACAGCTATGTGCTCGGACTCTATTCGATCTTCAGCTCCAGTTGCGAATTCTACGGCACGGGATCGCCCAACCTGACGGATGCCTATTCGGACATACTGAAGAGCGGTTCGTGGGACCAGTACAACCACAGCTACAACCGCTCGCTGTTCCAGGAATCGGCGTTCAACAGCACCAGCGCCGGAGCGTTCGAGTGCTGGAGCACCCACTACGAACGTATCCGCCGCGAAAACGAGTTCCTGCGCGACGCCCCGAAATACCGGGAGAAGTTCGGCGAGAAATGGATGGACACCCGCATCGCCGAGGTGCGTTTCTGCCGCGCCTACGCCTACTACCTGCTCTGCCGCGTCTATGGCGGGGTGATTCTCCGCACGGAGGTCGATGGCCCCGAGCAGAACGACAAGGCCCGCTCGACCGAAGCCGACTGCTGGGATTTCATCATCGAGGAGCCTGAAGGACCTCGCTCCGCAGCTTCCGCAGGGAAACAAAACGGAGAACGGAGACAACTGGGACGACGCCAACTACGGCCGCGCCACGCAGCAGGCCGCCTACGGACTGCTGAGCCGCGTCGCCCTCTTCGCGGAGCGCTGGGACGTGGCCGCCCAGGCCGCGCGCGACGTGGAGAAGTGCGGCGGAGCGCTCGACCTGACGGGCTATGCCAACGTCTTCAACGGCGACCTGAAGAGCAATAAGGAGATCCTCTTCGGAGTGGACTTCGAACAAGATGTCATCACGCACCGCTACGACGCGTACGTACGTCCCAGCGGCGATGCCAAAGCGCTGGGGAACGTCGGCGCTCTATTCGGTGTTCTTCCCCACGAGCGAACTGACGGACAGCTACGAAATGGCCGACGGCACGCCCTTCAGTTGGGAAACCCACGGCAGCGATCCCTACACGGGCCGCGAACCGCGCTTCTACGCCACGATTCTCTCTACAACGGCGCCTCGTGGATGGGCCGCACGATCGAAAGCTACGTGGGCGGCGCCGACGGATTCAAGGAGTACGAGAACTCCAAATCGGCCAATACGACCGTGACGGGCTACTACCTGCGCAAATACCTCAAGGACGGAGACAAGAGCTGGATCACCGCTTATTCGGCCCAGACGTGCATCCTGATCCGCTATGCCGAAGTGCTCCTGAACAAGGCCGAAGCGCTGGCCGAACTGAGCTGGGACCAGAACAGCGTCGAGGCGTTGCAGGCGCTCAACGACGTCCGCGGACGCGTCGGTCTGCCTTCGCGCCAGACCGCCAGCAAGGAGGAGTTCATGGAATTCGTCCGCCACGAGCGCATGGTCGAGCTGGCCGGCGAGGGCTTCCGCTACTGGGATCTGCGCCGCTGGAGGCTGGCCGAGGAGGTCATCAACGGCAAGAACGTGCACGGCGTGAAGATCACCAAGACGGACAGCGGATTCAACTACGAGCACGTGGACGCCGACAACGGCAACAAGCGCATCTTCTACGACCGTTACTACCATTTCGCCATTCCCGAGTCGGAGCGTTCGAAAAACCCGCTCTGCGACAACAACCAAGGATGGGTATAACGACAACCGAACCATAACAAAACAGCAACGACTATGAAACTCCGCAGATATTTTGCCGTCCTGGCAACGGCCGCACTCACCGCCTTCGCCGCGGGATCGTGCGCCGAGCCCGAGGACGAATTTCTCCACACCGACAGCCGGCTCCTCTCCATCGAGGTCCAGCCGGCCGGAGGCGGCGCCGGAATCGCGGGCGTCATCGACGAGACCACGGGCGAAGTTTACTTCCCGATTCCCAAGAAGGAGCGCGAGAAGTACGACATCACCAGCCTCATGGTACGCGCCGAGGTGGAATACGACACCTTCATCACCCCCTCGCTGACGGGGCTGAAGGACCTTTCGGACCGCGACAACCCCTTCACGATCACCCTCACGGCCGGGGACAAGGGGACGCGCACCTACACCTTATGGGCCTTCTACACGCGCCGCTAAAACAAAACCCATCACTAACGAAAAAACTTTGAGACGAATATGAAAACCTTCAAATCATTTGCTTTCGCCGTTGCGCTGGCAGGTCTTACGCTGCCGATGGCAGGCTGTTCGGACGACGACACCGCGCCCAAGGGCGAAGACGTGGAACGCGGCGACAAGGCGTGCCGCATCGAAACCTTCACGCTGAACTTCAGCGACGGCACGACGCTTTCGGGCGACGTCTATGACTACGACAAATCGGTGGACCTCTCCTACACGACCGCCGAATTCGAGATGATGAAGTCCGCAACGGCCACGCTGACGCTTTCGGAAGGCGCGACCGTGTCGCCCGATCCCTCGCAGACGGCGGACTACACGCAGTCTCTGTCGTTCACCGTGACGGCCAAGGACGGCAAGACCACACGCACCTACACGACCAAACCCGTGGAGAAGGTACTGGAAGGCTATACGAAGGTCGAAGCGGCAACCTCCAAGACCGCGACGGAAATGGGTATCGGAACCGCCGCGGACTACAAGTTCGTCGGCGTGAGCGGCGACAAGCTCGTCGTCGGGAAAAAGGTCTTCGACTACAAGACCTTCGCGCCCGCAGGCGACCTGAACATGACGGGATACGAAGATCAGAAGATGACCGGCATGGCCAACGACGAGGCCGGACACCTGATCGCAGCCGTCAATGCCGACGGTGCGAGCGCCGTGCCGACGACGATCATCTGCTGGAAGGACGGCTGGGACAAGGCTCCGTCGGAGTACATCAAATCGGAGACGAGCCTTTATCGGCAAACAGATCTCGGCCAGCGGCAACCTGCTGGAAGGCGCGGGTATCGTTTCCGCGATGAACGGCACGGGCCCCAAAGGCGCGCATTTCGCCTGGGCCCGCCTCGACGGCGCGTCGCATCCGGAGACTCCGTTCTACGGCGTGGAAACCAACGTACCCCTCGAACGACGGCAACTGGTCGCAGACGATCTCGGCCTGCTCGGGCGACCCGCTGGGAACCTGGTTCGTCTATGATCCCGAAACAGGCAACGGAGGAAATGCCTACACCTGGACGGCCTGGACGGCCCACAACAACATCAACCTGACTCCGATTCCCGGCGTTCTTCCTTCAGACAAAGGGGCACACGGCTGGGGCAACCTGACGCTGGGTTCCGTACGCGCATTCATATTCAACGGCACGGCCTACGGCGCATATATCACGACCGGATGGCCCGAAACCTACGTCGCAATCGTGGACAACAACGGCGAATACCTGCTCAACCCCAACGACGCCATCATCCCTGTCTCTCACAACGGTTCGGAGCCGATCCCGCAGATCACCTACGTATATAACGAGTCCGAAGGCGCAGGCTATGTCTTTCGCGCTCGAAGCGGGCCAGTTCGTGAAGAGCTGGGAAGCTGACCGTCGTTTACGAATAGCCGCCCCGCCGGACCGCGCCCGCCCGGGCGGCGGTTACGGACACCGAACATCCGCGTTTTTCCGGCCCGGGGCCGTTCCCGGGCCGGGAAGATGCGGTTCTTTTGAAATCACAGTCATCACACACGAAAATTAGTTCAGGTTTATGAAAATTCGTACATGGATCGCAGCGGCGCTGGCAGGCACGGCCCCTCTGCACGGCCTGCTGCGGAGGGGCCGGAAATCCGCCCCGCGCGCCAAAAGCGGGCTGGCCAAATACCTCTGGTTCGACGCCGAGGCCAACTTCGCGCGCTTCGCCCTCGCAGGATTCGATCCGCTACTGGCTCGACCGGGCCGTCGAGACGGGCTTCAACCGCATCGTCGTGGACGTCAAACCCGTCGAGGGCGACGTACTCTACAAGAGCGACTTTATGACCGAGCTGACGGACTTCCGCGGCACGAAGACCGACCGGACATGGGACTACCTGCAATTCTTCCTCGACGAGGCGGCCCGGCGCGATCTCGAAGTCACCGTCTCCACCACGATCTTCCCCGCAGGGCTCACGGCCACGCGGCAGGGCCCGGTCTTCCGCGACGCGGCATTCGACGGCCGCACCTGCATCGAATACATGCCCGACGGCACGCTGCTCGACATCCGCGACGACAAGGCGATCAACGTGGCGTTCCTCAACCCCGCCATGCCCGAGAACCAGGAGTGGGCGCTGCGCTTCATCCGCGAGGCTCGACTACTGCCGCTACCCCGGCGCCACGGCCGACTTCTCGGAGTTCTCCCGCAGGGAGTTCGAACGCTTCCTCGGCCACGCAGTCGAGCGTTTCCCCCGAGGACATATTCACCTACGACGAGGGAGGGCAACCGCATTCCCGGAAAATACTACAAGCCGTGGTGGGAGTACCGCGCGAAGGTGGTCCGCGACTTCATCGCCCGCGTCCGTGCCGCGGTGGACGAACTGCAGCCCGACGTGCGGCTCGAATACTGGGCCGGTTCGTGGCTCCACGCCATCTACGCCAACGGACAGAACTGGGGCAGCCCCCGCTCGACATTCTCGGACGAATACCTCGACACGTGGGCCACGCCCGGGTACAAGGAGGCCGGCTTCGCCGACCTGCTCGACGTCTTCATCACGGGAACCTACCTCGAACGCGTCTGGGGAGCCGACGACAACGAGTCGATCGAGTACGGGCTCAACCGCTCGCTGCGCGACGTGGCGGGCGACTGCACGGTTTACGGATCGCTCTACGCGCAGAATTACCTTGACCAATTCGACGATGCGGTGTATCTTTGTCTCAAGAAGACGAAGGGCGTGATGGTCTTCGACATCGTACAGGTGATCGAACACGACCTCTGGGACTCCATCAAGCGGGGCATCGACCGCGCCGAGGCGGAGATTGCGAACGAAGGAAAATGACACGACCGAACGAAAAACAGGCGAACGAATGACAAGACGAATACTGCCGCTGCTATGT
>VOFF01000556.1_pt1 | contig 10001 bp, 20 predicted proteins | sample 5384061 | NCBI WGS metagenome assembly VOFF01 (sample SAMN12384725, study PRJNA508395) | human gut metagenome | isolation source: healthy gut E | host: Homo sapiens
GCATGGGTAAAAGAACTTTGTCCGTGGTCTGAGTTTTACGGAGACGTTTATGATACATTCGGATTGTTCGGTAAAGATACACGTACGATTATGGCGCATTGTGTACACAGCGATGAAAGAGAGATCAGCAGGATGAAAGAAAACGGCGTATTTATCGCACACTGTCCCGAGTCTAATATGAATGTGTCTTCCGGGATCGCGCCGATAAGAAAGTTTCTTGAAGAAGGACTTCATGTCGGATTGGGAAGCGATGTGGCAGGAGGAAGTACGGAAAATATGTTTCGGGCAATGGCTCATGCCGTTCAGGCGTCAAAACTGCGTTGGCGTATTTGCGACGATAGTTTAGAAGCGCTGACGTCAGAAGAAGTTTTCTTTTATGGCGACAAAAAAGGAGGAGGAGAATTTTTTCGGGAAAGTTGGAAGCTTTGAACCGGGATACGAATTTGATGCAGTCGTTCTGGATGACAGCAGGCTTGCGCATCCCCAGGAACTTGATATAAGAAGCCGACTGGAACGGATGATCTATCTGGCGGATGAACGGGAAGTAGTCGGAAAATATGTAAAAAGGAAAAGAAATCGATCTTTCTTAAGGAAAAAGAGAAAATAAAAGACAAATAAAAGATAAATAAATGAAGAAACAGCCCGCGGAGAATGAAACCTTCGGGGCTGTTTCTGAAAAGAATTCGGCTTATCCTTTCGATGTTTAATTTTTCTTCAATGACCGCGATTGTTTCCACCTCGCACAAAATCCTTTCGGGAGATCTTTTACGGCGACGCAGGAACGGGCGGGTTTTCCTGTAAAATATTTTGCATATACTTCGTTAAATGCGGCAAAATCAGACATATCGGCAAGAAAGCATGTCGTTCTTACAACATCTGTAAAAAGAAGCGTTTTTGGCTTTCGAGAAGTCCTTGTATATTTTTTCATAACTTGCTCTGTCTGTTCCCGGATCGTTGTTCCGATGACTTCACCGGTTTCCGGAGAAAGAGGAATCTGACCGGAGAAAACGCAGTTCCATTTACTACAATACCTTGTGAATATGGTCCGATCGCTGCCGGTGCTTTGTTTGTTTCAACATATTTTAACATTATATCTACCTCCTGAAAAAAAATATTTTGCATTCTCTTATCATACATCAAAAAAAATTCGCCTTGTATATATTTTTAGGCGAATCCGAAAGTGTACCGTGCTTGTTTTTGAGGTGTGCTCAGATGAAAAGAAGAGGGGGGAAAGCATAATGGGCGATTATTGCATTTCATTATATTTAATGATATTCTAATAGAAGATAAAAAGGCGGTATGAACAGGAAAAAACGGGAGAGGAAAAAGAGAAAAAATCTTCGGAGATTTTCCTGTATCAAGGAAGGATAAAGATCAGTCAGAAAGAGGAAAAGTAAGATGGGTATACGAGAGACAAAAAAAGATAATTCAGAGTTGTTTAAGTGGGACGGAAAGCCGTTTATGGGACAGGTATTTGCGGCGCAGCATGTGCTTGCGGCGGTAGTCGGATGTGTGACGCCGGCAATTTTGGTTGCAAAATGCGGCGAATAATGCGGGAGGCAATGTAGATATGGGACTTTTAATACAGATGTCTCTTGTCTTTGCGGCGCTGTCTACGCTGCTTCAGTTATATGGAAATAAAAATCAGATCGGATCGGGGCTTCCGGTGATCATCGGCGTGAGTCGTTCCGACGATGACGGCAATCGCCGCACAGGAAAAAAGCATTGATACGATTCTCGGAGCGATGCTCATAGGCGGCGTGATAGCGATTATTGTAGGATTGACGATCAAACAGATCAGAAAAGTATTTCCGCCGCTTGTGATCGGCACGGTTATTTTTGCGATCGGGCTGTCTTTGTATAAAACAGCGATCAATTATATGGCAGGAAATCCGGCCAATACATATGAGCTCGTAGTAGAACAACAGGGAAAGACGCCGGCGCTTGTGTTTGGTTCCTGGCAGAATTGGGTCGTTGCTTTTTGTGACGCTTGCAATCGTCGTTGCGTTAAATCATTATGGGGAAAGGTCTTTTTAAACTGGCGTCAATATTGATCGGGCTTTTGTGTGGATATGTGCTCGCGCTTTGCTTTGGAATGGTAGATTTTTTTCAGTTCTTTCAAGCGCGGGATGGTTTCAGATCCCGAAACCGATGGAGTTTGGTATGAAATTTGAAATATCGGCGATCATACCTTTGGCAATTTTATTTTTAGTCAATTCCATTCAGGCGATGGGAGATTTTTCCGCAACTACAAGCGGCGGAATGGATCGTCTCCCGACAGACAGGGAATTAAACGGCGGTATCATCGGATATGGAATAGGAAATATTATCAGCGCTTTTTTCGGCTGTCCTCCGACGGCAACATTCAGTCAGAATGTCGGCATTGTAGGTACGACGAAAGTGATTTCAAGAAGGGTGTTTGCGACATCGGCGGGAATCCTTCTTTGTAGCCGGTCTGATTCCGAAGTTTTCGGCTTTATTAAGGACGATTCCGCAATGCGTGCTTGAGGCGCGGTCGTTTTCGGTGTTTGCTTCTATCGCAATGACGGGAATCCGACTGCTTGTAACGGAAAAACTGACTGCCCGTAATGCAACGGTAGCCGGACTTTCTATTGCGATCGGAATGGGTGTTTCATTAAGCGGCGGATGTCTGGATCAAATGACGCAGAGTATCCACAGCGCTTTGAACCTGAGTATGAATCTTGAAAACTTTATAAACAATACATTTGCATCCTCTCCGGTTGTTTTGGCGACAATTTTTCGCCGTAATACTGAACTTGATCCTTCCGAAGGAGAAACGACGGAAAAAGGAAACGAAATTACGTTAAGTAAAGAACGAATTATTTTTATAAAAGGTATAAAATCAAGTAGAAAGAAGGGGATTAATGATGAAACGGTTATTCAAAAGGAGGAACGGTAGTCAGCGGGGAAGGTCTGAAAAAGATCGATCTTTTGGTAAAAGGGGGAAAAGATTCTGCTAAGAGGGAAAAAATCTTGAATTTCAGGATGCGGAAACGATCGATGAGAGGAAAGCTTTTTTCCGGTTTTATAGATGCTCATACGCATATGGCGGCAAAGTTTAATGATATTACGGCGCAGACAAGTTTGAAAACCGGAACAAAGGCGCGCTGGCAGGCGGAACGACGTGCATCATAGATTTTGCAGAGCAGAAGAAAGGAAAAAGTCTGAAAGAAGCGATTGACGATAAACGTCAGGAAGCAGAAGGCGAGGCATCATGTGATTATGCGCTGCATCTTACACTGAATGAGTGGAACGATGACGTTGCAGAGGAACTGGGGGAGATTGTAAAAAAAAAAGGAGACTTGTTCTTTCAAATTATATACGGCGTATGACATGATGCTGGATGACGGACAGATTTAAGATTTTTTCAAGGGTGAAAGAACTAGGCGGCATTGTCGGAGTTCATTGCGAAAATCACGGATTGTGCCAGTCTCGTTTAAAAAGAACTTGAGAAAACAAAAAGGAAGAACGGATATTGCGGATTATTCATGGATACACCCAAAAGAAGCGGAAGCAGAAGCGGTGGGGCGCATCCTGAAGATTGCCAAATGTGCGGATGTTCCGGTGATCATTGTGAATTTAAGTACGGCTGCCGGATACCGGGAGATTTTAAAAGCGAGAGAAATCGGTCAGACCGTCTATGTCGAGACGTGTCCGGAATATCTTCTTCTGAATGAGGAAAAATATGCTCTTTGCGGCAGAAGAAGCGCGAAAATATGTAACTGTTCCGCCTCTTAGAAACAGAAAACAGCGATATATTGTGGGATGCATTGAAAGAAGGAAGGATTCAGACGATAGCGTCCGATCATTTTGGATTTACAAAAAGAACAGAAAATGCAGGAGAAGAGGATTTTATGCTGACGCCTTCCGGTATGCCGGGAGCAGAAGAACGTCCGGCGCTTATGTGGCAGTTCGGAGTGAATGAAGGAAAGATAACGGCAGAGCAGATGTGTGCATATCTTTCGGAGAATCCCGCAAAATTATTTAAATTATATCCGTGGAAAGGGGCACTTATTCCGGCAGTGACGCGGACATCGTCATATGGAATCCTTAACACGGAATGGACGATGACCGGCGGATCATCAGTCTGCATGCGACTATTGCCTGTTGGAAGGAGCAGAGATCGAAGGAAGGGCAGAACAGGTTTATTTGAGAGGAAAACTTGTGGCAGAGAACGGAAAAATCATAGAAGAAAAAGACAGGAATGTATATCCGTCATGGCGTAGAATAATATGGTGTTTATCTATAAAAATAATGAATTGTGTGAACGTATGTCTTTGTCAGAGGCGCTTTCTGTGAACACATCAGTCATCTCGGTCGTGGGAGCGGGAGGAAAAACAACTCTTTGCATCGTTTGGAAGACGAGTGTAAGAAAAAAACAACATGTGATCATTATGACTACAACGAAGATCATGCATGAAAATAAACCATATTTTTTTAGAAGATACATCTATCGGTAAAATAAAGGATACGTTGGGAAAGTTCGGGAGAGTGTGGATCGGAAGCAGGGATTTGATTTCCGGGAAAACGGCGCCGCCTGCAAAAAAGAAATTTTAGACGAGATCTTTTGGTGGGGAGCTGCCGATACTGGTCGAAGCAGACGGAGCAAAACGACTTCCGTTAAAAGTTCCCGCAGAACATGAACCGGTCATTCCGAGTCAAACAGGACATGTTGTTTCCGTATATGGGTTAGATGCAATAGGCAGGACGTTAGAATCAACCTGTTTTCGGTGGGAAAGAGCAAAGACAGATCTTAGAAAAAGGCGGAGAAGAGTTCGTTACGGCAAAAGATATCGCGATACTTGCGTCATCGCATAAGGCGGGCAGAAAAGGCTGTCCGCCTTATGCGCAGTATACGGTTGTTTTTAAATAAAGCAGACAGTGCATCTAAAAGAGAAGCAGCGCTTGAAGTCTGCAGAGAATTGAATGTTCGGGGAGTGGAAAATATTGTAGTGACATCTTTGCATTCAAAGAAACTTTTAGAATAAAAAATAAGAGGAAAAAAAAGTGTGAAAATATTAATTAAAGGCGCAGGGGACCTGGCGACGGGGAATCGCATCGAGACTGTACGGAGCAGGTCATCAGATTTTGATGACAGAGATCGCACAGCCCCCTACGGTAAGGGAGAACGGTTGCTTTGTCAAGGGCGGTATATGACAGGCGGGCGATTGTAGAAGAGATGGAAGCGGTATCTGCAAAGACACAGGAAGATGCGGAAGCGATAATGGAGGAAGGCAAAATCCCTGTTATAGTTGATCCAAAGGCGGATTGTCGAAAATGGTATAAACCGGATGTGATCGTTGATGCTATTATTGCAAAGAAAAATACCGGAACTAAGATTACGGACGCTCCTTTTGTGATCGGAATAGGTCCGGGATTTTACAGCGGGAAAAAGACTGTCATTGTGTGATCGAGACAAAAGAGGTCATACTTCGGTTCGGTAATATGGGGAAGCCGAAGCGCTATTGCGGATACAGGGAGTTCCGGGAAACATAGGAGGATATACGACCGAGCGTCTCATTCGTGCTTCGGAAGACGGATAATAGAACCGAAAGTCGAATCGGCGATATAGTCGAAAAAGGGCAGATTGTTGCAGTAACCGGAGGAAAACCGGTTTTCGCCCAAATGGCGGGATCGTGAAGGAATGCTGCAGCCGGGGGGCGTATGTGAAGAAGAATCTGAAAATCGGAGATATAGATGCGCGCGGAGCGTTCCCACTGCGAGACGATTTCGGACAAGGCAAAGAGCAATAGGAGGCGGAGCGCTTGAAGCGGCAGAGCGCTTTGAAAAAATAAAAGGGCATTATGCAGTCGTTATATTGGCGGCGGGAAAGGGAACAAGATTCTCAGGGGAACATTGGGGAAAGCAAACTTCACGCAAAGATAGATCAAAAGCCGATGTATATGCATATGATGGATAAAATGCAGGTTTTTTTCATCCGTTGAACTGTTTATTGTTACAGGGGATGAGAAGATTATAGAGGAAGCCGAAAAAAGAGGAATCTTTGTTGTGAGAAATAAAGAGCCGGAAAAAGGCATCGCACATTCTGTCGTACTTGGCTTAAAGGCAGTATCTCATAGTTTTAAGAGCGGGACAGACAGAAAATCGGGTGCACCGGACGGAATCCTGTTTTCAGTGTGCGATCAGCCGAAACTGAAAATATCCACAATCAAAGAATATTAAACGATGCGGCGCTGCATAAGAAAAACGTTATTTGTGCGGGATATCGGGGACAAAAAGGAAATCCGGTTTGTGGCCGGCTCACTGTTTTGCGGAATTATTAGAATTAACAGGGGATGAAGGCGGCAGACAAATGCTTACAAAATACGAAGAAAAGGTACGTATCATAGAGACAAGCCGGGAAGAACTCAAAGATATCGACAGCAAGAGGGATCTGGAGAATCTGGGGAAAGAAACGGAAGAAAATAAAAAGCGTAAATAAAAGAAAAGGAAATAATATGAAAAAGAGTCATTGCAGTGATTGCTGTTCTCGCCCTTTCAGTTGCCATGTTTGGCTGCAAAGCGGGAAGCGATACCGGAAACGGCAAAAAGCAAAGAGAAGAATCTGCCGGGGATATGGGTACAGAAGGAAAGGCTACGGCAGAGGAGGAAACAGAAATACAGGTTTTTATTGCGGCGAGTCTGAATACAGTTATGACGGAACTTGCAAAGGAGTATCAAAAGGATCATCCGAATGTGAAGATCATATACAACGCGGATAGTTCCGGAACTCTTCTGACGCAGATTGAAGAAGGATATGAATGCGATCTTTTTCTTTTTTCGGCAGCTCAGAAACAGATGGATGTGCTTGAAGCAGACGGATTTCTTGTAGACGGAACGAGAAGTGATGTGGTGAATAATCAGGTTGTCGTTATAACGCTTAAAGACAGCAAAACAAAAGTCAAAGGGCTGGCAAACCTTCAGGATGCAGAGAGCATTGCGCTGGCAGGAGGAAGCGTTCCTGTCGGAAAATATACAAGACAGGCTCTTGTGAATATGGAATTATCCATACTTCAAACGATCCGGATTCTATTACGGCACAGGAAATTTCCGAAGCGTTTGGAGGAGTTGAGATCAGCGAGCAGGATAACGTAAGCAAAGTGCTGATGGCAGTCGCGGAAGGTTCATGCGAAGTGGGAACGACTTATTATTCTGATATATACGGATACGAAGACGATATTAAGATTTTAGAAAAAGTAAGTTCTGATCTGACCGGAGATGTGATCTATCCGATCGCTCAGATTGTGAATAAAAAGCTGATAAAAAGCAGACCGAAGCGGCGGAAGATTTTATGGATTTTCTTTTATCTGATGAAGCGGCAAAAGTGTTTGAGTCATATTATTTTGATACGGATATAAAATAGTGTGCATTCAGATCAGGTTAAGGCAGGAGATAATGCATTCGTACGCAAATAGATGTGGAGTATAAATAATGGATGAAGTAACAGAAATATTGAAAAATCTGGATTGGAGCCCTCTGTATATTTCTTTGAAAACAGGTGTGGCAGCTACGGTGATTTCGTTTTTCTCGGGATATTTGCGGCTGGAAAAGCAGTAAAAGCTTCCCCGGGGAAAAAAAGCGGTGCTAGATGGGATTTTGACGCTTCCTATGGTGATGCCTCCTACGGTAGCAGGCTTTTTTTTTACTGTTGTTGTTTAGCAGGAGAAGACCGGTCGGAGCATTTTTATTTGAAGAGTTTGGTTTTAAAGTCGTGCAGACATGGATTGGATGTGTGATCGCCGCGATTGTAATTTCGTTTCCGCTGATGTATCGAAACGCAAGAGCGGCAATGGAGCAAATTGATGTGAATCTCGTGTATGCAGGCCGTACACTCGGCATGTCAGAGACGAAAATTTTTGGAAAATCGTTATACCGACTGCCGGTCCGGGAATTGCGTCAGGAACAATCCTGACATTTGCAAAAGCGATGGGAGAATATGGGGCGACGTCTATGCTGGCAGGAAATATACAAGGAAAGACAGGGGACGATCGCTCAGAAGATTGCGATGGTCATTCAGGACGGAGATTATGTTACGGCAGGAATTTGGGTTTCGGTTGTAGTTCTGATCGCTTTTGTCATTATTTTTCTTATGAATTTCATTTCCGGACGAAAGATGAAAAATATCGGGAGGTGGTAAAAGATGGCGATTGATATGCTGATTCGGAAAAAATGGGATAAATTCAGTTTGGATATCAATTTTAAAAGTCAGTCAAAACGAATCGGTATTTTTAGGGGCATCAGGCTGCGGTAAAAGTATGACATTAAAAAGTATTGGGAATAGAGACTCTGATAGTGGTCACATTAAGATAGACGGAAATATATTATTTGATAAAGAAACGAAAACAAATCTAAAAACACAGAAACGTAAAGTTGGATACTTGTTTCAAAATTACGCGCTATTTCCGACGATGACAGTAGAGCAAAAAATAGCGGCCGGGCTAAAAGGAAATAAGCAGGATATACATAAGCGGGTCAAAGAGATGATTCAAAAGTTTGGTCTGGCAGGTCTGGAAAAACATTATCAAAGCAGCTTTCCGGAGGACAGCAGCAAAGAACGGCGCTTGCTCGGATTATGGCTTATGAACCGGAAGTTATTTTATTAGACGAGCCCTTTTCCGCTCTTGATCTGTATTTAAAAGACCGATTGGAGCAAGAAGTGCTTCAGATGTTAGAGTCATATATGGGAACTGTGATTATGGTATCACATAATCGAGATGAAATTTACCGTTTTAGTGAAGAGCTTTTCGTTATGGATAAGGGAGGATTGTCGCATCCGGCAAAACCGAGGAGCTGTTTCAAAATCCGAAAAATAAGACTGCCGCCATACTTACAGGATGTAAAATTTCTCAAGTATTATCTATATAGATGATCATACAGTAGAAACAAAGGAGTGGGAATTTGCTTAAAGACAAAAAGAAAAGTACCAAAAGATGCGAAATGGATTGGGTATCGGGCACATGATTTTATTCCTGTATTGGGAACAAGGGGAGAAAATATGCTTAAATTTCAACTTGAGCAGCGCCCGCCTTCCGTTTGAGCAGAACTATTATATTGCGGCAGAGAATAGAATAGGAAACAAGTACAGAAAAAACGGTGAAAAAGACAAAACTATGATTTGTTGGTTTTGTTCAAAGGGAAAAAATGGAAGAAATAGAGAAAAAAGGATTTCCTGACTATTTGTGGATCGATGAGGGAAAATATTGTTTTTGAATGAATAACAGTCGATCCTTAACAGATAATAAGATACCGCTGTTTTAATATTTTTTCATATTTAGGCGAAGTCCGACGACTGTACATACCGACTGCATATACAGTCGTCGTCTCCTTTTATGGAAACAACAGAAACTGAATTTTGATCATGCTTTCTGTTGTTATGGACGATGGGGGAATACACTGTTTTGTGTTTCCTATCGTTTTCATATATTTAAGATAACACGTAATTGTGAATGTGATGTGACAATATATGGAAGAAAAATTAAAATTTCTAAAAGAAACTAAAGTGTATGCTTTTTGACAGTATGCATTATTTCCTGTGATGCCTGCGTCCAACGGTCACGTTCGGCTTCAAACCGCTCCCACAACCATGTGATCGCCAGATCAAGCCCTTCTTCGGAAAGGTCAAAAGTATGACTTTCAATTTGATCTTCCGGCGTTTGTTCAAAACACCATGGTTCAGGATAGACAAAAACGGTGAATGTTGTGCTGTCTCTGCCATTGTCTGAACGCATCATGTACCGCATTCCGTTATGGCTGCCTGAAAAAGGTTCTTTTTTTAAACCGCTGTAAGGGAACAAGTCTTTTGTCAATCATAAAAATCTCCCGTTGTTTTAGTGTTTGTCACATCAAATATAAGCTATTATATCATTTGGCGGCATTTTCTGCAAATTCAGTCGTTATAAGATCTTTATACGGACTCTTTTTCAAGCTCCCCCGGCGCTTTCTAGGATATCACTGAAGCAGATCAAAAGCTGCTTTCTTCA
>VOFF01000571.1_pt1 | contig 10001 bp, 16 predicted proteins | sample 5384061 | NCBI WGS metagenome assembly VOFF01 (sample SAMN12384725, study PRJNA508395) | human gut metagenome | isolation source: healthy gut E | host: Homo sapiens
TTCTGTGTATCTATTTTTTCTCCACATAACAATTCTGTAACGGTAACATCTAATATATCAGCTATTGGTATGAGTAATACGACATTAGGCATACTAAGACCACGTTCCCATTTGCTAACTGTTTTATCTGATACATATAATTTTTCAGCCAAATCCTTTTGAGTTAAATCCTTTTCTTTCTTAATTCGGTTACAAATAAACCAAATTTTTCATTACTAATTTGATACATACATCCACCTCCTGCACACATATTATAATGGGAGTGTGCATAAATCAATCGACCAGCAGTAGAATTGCAGAATATTAACACAAAATTCATCAAATAATCTCCCCATCATGATTATTTCTATAAAGTTATCTTCGAATATTTTTTAAGGCATACTATGGAATAATTAAATCTTCAACTTATGACTATGGCAGAAAAAAACAGCCTTCCGGAACTTAGAAAAAGTCACCTGATATGGAAACAATCTCTTCTGCCATATTACGAATACCATTTACTGCTCTGACCCATGCCATCTGGTCACGAGCTTTCAATTCTTCCGTAATGCTCTGCCTCTCCATCATCTGACACACCAGAATATCCATCCTCTCCTGTGCTTCATCGTCCACAGTATTCAGATGTTCTGTCAGTCTGTCTTCCAACATATACAGTGAATACATTGCCAGACGATGCTCTTTCAGATATGTTTTCCGAATCATTCCATATTTCCCATAATGCGGTTCTTCATCTGTACTGACAAGATTCGGATAAAAGTACTTCCGTTCCTTCGTTTTTACGACATCCGCCACGCTGTCATTTTTTGTGTGGAGTACTCTTTTTAAGGTTCCTTCAGGGAAAGTGCCAAGTACATCTTTCCATCCGGCTAAAAAGCTGCTTTTCTTTTTTTCTTCGTTTACCGTTCCGGCATGTGGACATCTGCCCTGCTTTTCCAGCAATGCAGCCTCTATCTTTGCACGCTCGTCCGGCTCCGGCTCCTGTACATTTCTCCAATCCTGCGTCGTAGTGATCAGATCAACTAAAATCTCTCCGGTCTTTACTGCCTTTCGCACAAGAAGATGGCGCAGATACCCGGTATGACGCAGTCTGTGATAGAAGAAGATTTCCTGCTCCCTGAAATAAGCGAGCGTTGCCATGAGAATCGCACGGAAATCGCCATCCACGATCCGGCAGTCCTCTACCGTTACAATATCGTAAAAACTGCCGCGCTTGTGCATTCCAAGTGCCAGCGGTCCGTCCTTGTATTCATCTCCAAATGGAAATTCCATTTTGTTACGGTAAGCAAGCACACGCGGACTGTGTCTGATTGGCAGAAACTCATAAGCACAGGCATCCCCGATCGCCTGCTCTATCATGCCGCGTACCTGTGTCTCCTTGATCTTTAACTGTTCTTCATAAGGCAGACTCTGATACGTACATCCTCCGCACTGTCCGAAATGCCGGCAGGTATCTGCGGTCTCCCGTGGCGATTTCTTCACGGTTTCCAGAAGCCGTCCTTCCGCTTTTCCTTTTCGTACCTTATTTACTGCAAAGGAAACACGCTGTCCCGGAATGGTATTCTTGACGATGACGCGTTCTCCCTCGTCGGTCATCACAATCCCCTTTATTTGGGAATTCTACGGTTGTTACATTTCCCTTCTGCAATCTGCCCTTTTTTTCATCCTTATACTCCTCATGCATCATTCTGAATCTTGTTTTCTTACGGAAAAAGGGACTACACAACTGCAGTCCCTTCTTTCTTCGTTCGGTTTTTTCTGCGCACCGCCCAAACTGCCTGAAAGTTCTCACGCTTCCGGCAATGATTAGTCCTCTGTCTTGTCTGTGGAAGCATCCTGGAGCTCTGCAGCCGGCTCTTCATCCTCATCCTCGAAGAAGTCATTGTCGAACTCATCTTCAAAAATCGTCCTCGAAATCATCCAGATAATCCGGTGTAAAGAAACGATAAATTCCATAGATTGCTGCTGCAACTGCGACAACGATTCCAATCACGGCGAATACAATCACGAACTTGGAAGGTTTCTTCTCCTCTTCTTCCTTTTTCTTCAAAAACTTATTAAGCTTTGCTGCATCCAAAACATCCCCGACTTTGGTAGATGCTAAAATATCTTCTACTTTTACTCATGATGGCACTTCTCCTTCCTGCATTTTTTAATTATATTCATTATAGCATATCTTTCCCTGTTTTCCTATGAAAAATTTGCGTTTATAAAAATTTTATCATACCTTTTTAATTTTGCAAAACTTGCAAACATCTTCTTTGTTCCGGCTTTTGTCGAAATCCACGGTCACTTCATAGTCCCTGCCCCCGGAAACAATTGCCATGACTTCTCCATCGCCAAATTTAATGTGGCGGACACGATCCCCCACCTGATAGGACAATGTTCCACCCGCGGAACCAAAATCGCGCTGGTTTTTCCACCTTTGTATATACCGGTTTTGTGGCTTTGGAAGAATGGAAAGTCGATCCATATCCTTCTCCCACCTCTTTTTCCATATCCGCTTCCCCCATAGCTTGGCACCGTCCGGAATGCCTTACGCGCTTTCTGAAATGCAGACTGTTCGATGGATTCTTCCTTTTGGTTTTTGGCTCATAAATCTCTCTGGAAAGAAGTTCCGGTGGAATCTCCCTGACAAAACGGGATATTTTTCCATACTGTGTCTGCCCCGCACCATGCGCACACGCGCGGAAGTGATTGTCAGATTTTTCTTTGCACGGGTAATTCCCACATATGCCAGACGCCGTTCTTCCTCGATCTCGGCCTGGGAATTATCACTAGTAATAGACATATAACTCGGAAACAGTCCGTCCTCAAGTCCTGCCAGATAGACATTCGGAAATTCAAGACCTTTCGCACTATGTAAAGTCATAAGTACCACATAGTCACTGTTTTCGTCAAAACTGTCAATATCCGCAACCAGAGCGACATTTTCCAGAAAGCCGTTTAAGGTCGGAGCTTCTTCCCCCCTCCGCATAATCCACAGCTTTGCTGATCAATTCGTCAATATTTTCGATTCTTGCCTCTGCCTCATCCGTTCCCTCTGCTTCGAGTTCTCTGACATAACCGGTCGTTTCAATAACTTCCTGCAGCAGATCTGCCACGGAAAGCAGCTTTGCCTTTGCTTTCATAGACTGGATAAACAACACAAACGGCCGGATCTTTGCTGCCGCTTTGCCCAGCCCCGGTACCTGTTCTGCCACACAGAGCGCATCATAAAAACTGATCTCCTGCTCCTGGGCATACAATGCCACTTTGTTGATCGATGCCGCACCAATTCCACGTTTTGGGATATTGATGATACGCCGCACCGCCAGATCATCCTGCCCATTGTCGATGGTCTTTAAATATGCCAGCAGATCCTTCACTTCCTTACGGGCATAGAAATTTACGCCGCCAAAAATTTTATATGGAATATTTGCTGTAATAAAACGTTCCTCAAAGAGACGGGACTGTGCATTGGTACGATAGAGAATGGCACAGTCTTTATACTGATACTCTCCTTTGCGTACCCGCCGGGCAATATCCCTTGCCACAAAAATCCGCTTCCTCTGCCGCCGTATCCAGCTGCTCAAAGGTGATCTTGTCCCCGGCTCCATTGTCCGTCCACAGACGTTTTTTCCTTTCGCCCCTGATTGTTGGCAATCACAGCATTGGCTGCATCCAGAATATTTTGCGTGCTCCGGTAATTCTGCTCCAGTTTGATCACTGTGGCATCCGGAAAATGATGTTCAAAATTCAGAATATTGTAGATATTCGCTCCCCGGAACTTATAGATAGACTGATCATCATCACCTACAACACAAAGATTCTGGTATTTTAAAGCCAGCAGACGGATCAGTTCAAACTGTGCGGTATTGGTATCCTGATACTCATCCACCATAATATAGCGGAAACGATCCTGATACGAGGCAAAAGCACCTCTTTGTCCAGTTTGAACAGTTCCACGGTTTTCATGATCAGATCATCAAAATCCAATGCATTATTCTGCTTTAACGCCTGCTGATATTCCCGGTAAACCTGGCCTGTTTTCGTTTCACATAATCGCCTGCTGCGCGCGTCTCAAATTCGATCGGATCGATCAGCTCATCTTTGCGGAGGAAATAGCAGAAAGAAACATTTTCTCTTTGTACATTTTCGTATCGATTTCCAGACGTTTGCAGATATCCTTCATCAGAGTCTTCTGATCATCGGAATCGTAGATGGTAAAATTGGTGCCAAACCCCAGCCTGTCAATATATCTGCGCAAAATACGACACAGGTGGAATGGAATGTGCACACCCAGATACTTTCCGAACCATATCCCACCATCTGGTCAATACGCTCCCGCATCTCCCCTGCCGCTTTATTGGTAAACGTGATTGCCATGATATTGTAGGGATTAACCCCGCATTCCTCAATCAGATATGCCGTACGATGTGTCAATACTCTGGTTTTTCCGGACCCGGCACCTGCCAGAATCAGAAGCAATCTGTCGGTTGCCATCACAGCCTGCCGCTGTGGTTCGTTCAGTGCATCTAATAAGCTCATATCGTTTCTCCGTCTCTTTCCATAATTCATTATTCGTGTGTCTCATTATATCATAGATAGTCCGAATAGAACATACATTCTTTTGTTTTTGAAAAAAGCATGAAAATGCCTTGTCATCTAGTTTTTATTACTATATAATGTGATATGAGGTGAAAATATGGACAACGAAGTAAAAGAATTTTTGCTGCACTGCAGAAGAAACTGGTTTCAATCGATTACATCAAAACGGAAGACATTCCAAATATCGGTTTATATATGGACCAGGTCACGACCTTTATGGACGAGCAGTTAGAAGCCTGCAAACGCTATGAAGATGATAAAATTCTGACCAAAACAATGATCAACAATTATGCCAAAAACAATCTGCTCCCTGCCCCGGAGAAGAAAAAATATTCCAAGGAGCATGTGCTGACCCTGTTATTCATTTACTATTTTAAGAATCTGCTCAGCATCAACGACATCCAGTCCCTGTTAAATCCCCTGACGGAACATTATTTTGGCAACAAAGCCGGATTTAATATGGAAGATGTCTATAACGAGGATTTTAATTTAGAGAGCACCGAGTCCGAGAAATTATTAAAAGATCTCGGAAAAAAAAATATGCACTCTCCTGTGAGACGTTCCGGAAATTTCCGGAAAATGATCAGGAATTTCTGCAGAATTTCAGTTTTATCTGTCTGCTCAGCTACGACATATACATCAAAAAAAGATGATTATCGAAAGTGTTATCGACAATATCAACAGTCAAAACAGTAAAACAATAAAAAAGAGAATTCCAAAAAGGAATCCTCCAAAAAAGACACCGTTTAATCCAAACGGATGATTGTATTTTCAGGCACAGATGCAGATACGCATCCGTGCCTTTTTTTCTATTCCTGTTCCGGATGTTTCTGTGACAGACGGCTGAATACCATCTCATATCCGTCATTTCCATAGTTCAGAGAACGATTGACACGGCTGATCGTCGCTGTAGACGCCCCCGTCTTTTCCGCAATATCAAGGTATGTCTTCTGATCCCGCAGCATTCCCGCCACTTCAAATCGCTGTGATAAAGAAAGCAATTCATTGACCGTACACACATCCTCAAAAAATGTATAACATTCCTCTCTGTTCTGCAGACATAAAATTGCATCAAACAGATGATCTACTGCCCTCTGTTTTAAGTTTTTCTTGCTCATTATAACCCCTCTTTCCTTCCAAAAATCATGTCTGTATTTTTATCATATTAAAGTTTAAAGTAAACAGATTTCTTGCATTACCCCATTGTTATGCTATAATGTTTAGTACAGTTTACCAAACACGAAAACGAATGGAGAATCTATGATATGAAAAAAGATCGGTTATTTTTTTTCCGGCTTTCTGCCAATTTTAACAACAACAGCTGCACAGATACTGGCCTTTTTTTTATGTTCGGAATCGCAGCTCTGTTTCTGTGTCCGGCCCTCCCAGAGCACAGGCTTTGATGCCGATACCATCGAAACACTTCTGACCAATACAGAGTTTAATGCATGCATCATGCTGATTTATACCGTAACCTGCATCGTATTCATGGGAATATGGTATTATCGCTCCTGTGGGGGCAATTATCTTCCAAAACCATCCCTCACGTTTCATCCTCTGCAGTTTTTATCCATCATTCTTCTGATTCCCGGCATGCAGTTCTTTTCCGGTTATCTGACTTCTGCGGTATCTCTTCTTTTTCCCGAACTGGCTCAGCCAGTACGAAAAACTCATGAAACCGCAGGCTTAGACTCCCGACATCGGACTGTTCATGTTTATCTATGCCGTAATTCTCGTCCTGTCTGTGAAGAACTGGTTTTCCGCGGCGTCACCATGCGTCTGGTCCGACGGGCACTTCCGTTCTGGGCTGCCAACCTGATGCAGGCGGTTCTCTTCGGAATCTTTCACATGAACTGGATTCAGGGGAATTTATGCATTTGTTCTCGGTCTTGTACTGGGATGGATCTGTGAAAAAAGGAGGAAGCATCTATTTCTCAATGTTCTTCCACATCCTGTTCAACTTCTGGGGAACCATCATCGGACCGCTACTGAACAATCTCAAAGAAACGGATCTTCTGGGAATTATCATCTTTCTCTTTACGATTGTTTATAAAACACGGTGATCACAAGGATAGCGGCAATCACCAGCAGACTGTACGCGTCCTTGAGTTCGATCCCGATCACATCTCCCACACACGGAACCATCAGACCGATGATAAACACCAGTTTTACCAGCCGGATCATCCGGACGGAATATTTACGCACCTTTCCCACACACACCTCTTTCGGAAGCCGGTTTATTTTTTCAGGCTGACAGCTTACCAGGCTGAGTCCCACATAGATCAGAACAACTCCTGCAATGTTACAGATAAATTTATATGGCGCAACTTTATAGGCAATCCCATAATAGATCTGCAGTCCGATATAGACAATTCCAAGGATCATTCCTACCACCTCCGCAAAAAATTGCCGGAACGGTTAAATCTTCTTTTTTCATCTGCTTTTCTCCATTTCATTCTGTAAAAATCATATCCTAATTCTAACACCTTTTTGACTTGAATTCCATAGTTCATGTGCTATAATGAAACACAGAGTAACAATATAACAAAGGAGATCTCATGGAAAATCTTATTTTACCAAAACAATACAAATCAGAACTGAATCTTCATGACACACAGCTTGCCATCAAGACAGTCAAAGATTTCTTTCAGGCACTGCTGGCGCAGAGACTGCATCTGACACGTGTTTCTGCTCCTCTTTCTTTTTGTAGACCCGGCAACCGGTCTTAATGATAACTTAAACGGTTATGAGCGCCCGGTTACTTTCGGTATTAAGGAGCAGGACGATAAAAATGCCGAAGTTGTCCATTCTCTCGCAAAATGGAAACGTTACGCCCTGAAAAAATACGGATTTCAGGTCGGAGAAGGCATCTACACGGATATGAATGCCATCCGCCGCGATGAAAGTACGGACAACATTCATTCTATTTTCGTAGATCAGTGGGACTGGGAAAAAATCATTCATAAAGAAGACCGTAATCTGGACTATTTAAAAGAGACCGTTCGTACCGTATATAAGTGTCTTCGCAAAAAACAGAACAGTATATGGCCATCCAGTATGATTACATTGACCTGATCCTTCCAAAGGAAATTTTCTTTATCACCTCCCAGGAACTGGAGGATCTGTTCCCGGACAACACACCGAAGGAACGTGAGTATTATATTACCAAGGCAAAAGGTGCTGTATGTATCATGCAGATCGGTGACACCTTAGAGTCCGGCGAACCGCACGACGGACGTGCTCCGGATTACGATGACTGGGCTTTAAATGCAGATATTCTTGTTTATTATCCGGTTCTTGATATTGCACTGGAATTATCTTCGATGGGTATCCGTGTAGACAAAACTGCGCTGATTTCCCAGCTTGACAAAGCCGGCTGTCCGGAACGCAAGGATCTGCCATTCCAGAAATCCATCATCGATGGAACACTTCCTTATACCATCGGCGGAGGAATTGGTCAGTCCCGTATCTGTATGTTCTTCCTTCGCAAAGCTCATATCGGCGAAGTGCAGAGTTCTCTCTGGCCGGAAGAAACAATTGCAGCCTGCGAGGAACATGGTATTCAGCTCTTATAATTTATTTTACATAATAAAATAAACAAAGCAAAAAAAATCAAAGAGGAAAAACGAAAAAAAAACGTTTTTCCTCTTTTTTGTATTATCTATCTCCTCTAAATTACAGCTATAAGGTTTCCTCATCCGCCTCGCACATACGATAGCCTACGCCCAGTTCATTTACAATATAATTTTTTTTCTCCCGGTCTGGCTCCCAGCTTCTTACGGATATTTACCATATTGACCTGCAGTTTTTGATGCTGCCCTCATCGTTATACCCCCAGATCTCTTTGATAATGGCTGAGTATGTCATAACCTTTCCCGCATGTTCCGACAATGCTGCAATGATATTGTACTCTGTCTGTGTCAGCTTCACTTTTTTTTATGCAAGAAAACTCTTCTTGCTTCGTAATCAATGGTCAGACCGGAGGGCCTTAAATTTTCCACCCGGAAACATTCCGTTTTGCATGCGATGTGTTGTCATGCGAAGCGTAGAACGTATCCGCGCAAAAGAAATTCATTGGAGCCAAATGGTTTTGTAACATAATCATTGGCTCCCATATCCAAAGCCTCCACTTTATCTTTTTTTCATCTGACCTGGCAGAAAGCACAATCACCGGCGTCAGGGAATCTTTCCGTAACCGCTTTAAAAAAGTCATTCCGTCCTGATCCGGAAGTCCCAGATCTAAAACAACGAGATCCGGTCTGTGCGAAGCATACATCATCATTCCGTCTTCGCAGGAATATGCCGATAATGTCTGATATCCGTTTGCCTCCAGAAGTGTAGCCACCAGATTGTTAATATGTTCATCATCCTCAATAATTAAAATCTTATATTTATTTCCGTTCATGCCTGTTCTTTGTCAACCTCCTGATCGTTTTCTAAAAATATTGATCATATCTTTTCCATCCATGGGGAATTCCTTCGTCAAAATCACCGGAATCAATCAGCTCATCCAAAAACCGTAGGTGTCTTAATGATTTTTACTTTTCCACTGTCAAGCTTTTGTGATCGAAAAAAGCAGGTTCTCAACCATCCGGAAAGCCACTGCATCCTGCTGGATATCCTGCAGCATCTTTACATCCGCTGTTCCTTCGTAAAATCATTATCCGGATCAAGCATGTCTGCCGGCTTTTTTCTTTTTTAGATCGTGCTTCGGAGTCCGAATACTTTTATCATGGTGGAAACCGCACGGAATATGTCTGAAACGGATTTTTTTTTCTCTCTGCTTCGAGAATTTTATTATACTTTATTTTTGGTGGTAAACCCACAGGTAATCAAAGCCATCAGTATAATAATCACTGCCGATGCCATATTCTCCGGTATGGAAAAATTAAAGTGAAAAATGGAAATGTGAAAGCAAAAAATTCAAGAACGCTGAGAATTGCAGCTGCCACACCATACAGATACCCCGGTGTGATCACAGAAGTCAGAAAAACTCCAAAAAGTAGATACTGCCGGGATCAGCGCATTTTCCACAGTACTGTTTTGTATCCACAAACAGACCATAAAACACACCAGCTTTGAATCCCGACGGTATCTATATTATCTCTTATGATATATAATGTTTTTTTTCATCCTGAATCTTTCTCCTTATCTCTTGCATCCGTATGTTTCATTATAGCATAATGGCGGAATAACAAAAAATGTATTTTTCTAAGAAATCGTATTCAGTTCCTCCATCCACAATGTTGCACGCATCACTGGCATACGCAGATCTCCTCGGAGGAGAAACAGCAACAGATCCGACTTTCTAGCCATCCTGGAAGGCAGGATCGTTTAAATAAGTTCCCGCAAAAATGCGGCAGAATTTTTGCCATTTAAAAAATAAATGCATCTTCATAAGTTCCGAGAAATGC
>VOFF01000608.1_pt1 | contig 10001 bp, 13 predicted proteins | sample 5384061 | NCBI WGS metagenome assembly VOFF01 (sample SAMN12384725, study PRJNA508395) | human gut metagenome | isolation source: healthy gut E | host: Homo sapiens
GTGCGCGAAATCTGCCGCGCACTGCTCGAAAAGAAGGCCGCAGAAAACTGATACGCTCCATGAAAGCCACTATCATCACCATCGGCGACGAAATCCTCATCGGACAGATCGTCGACACCAACTCCGCATCCATCGCCCGCCACCTCAACGCGGCGGGCATCGTCGTCGCCGAAAAGGAATCGGTCGGCGACGACCGCGACGCCATCGTCGCCGCGCTCCGCCGCGCCATGGACGGCAGCGACGTGACGATCCTCACCGGCGGCCTCGGTCCCACGAAGGACGATCTGGTCAGAGGAAGAGGGCCGCTGGATCACCCTCAAGGTGTCGGCTGCCGGTATGAAAACAATTAACAAGAAGGGTCTCGCAGTGGCTCTGCGCGAAGCTGCCTGCCCCAAGAAGATTTACTAAACCGTATTGACAAATGGCTAAGAAAGGCAATCGCGTTCAGGTCATCCTCGAATGCACCGAACAGAAGGAGAGCGGTGTTGCGGGCATGTCTCGTTACATCACTACCAAAAACAAGAAAAACACCCCCGACCGTCTGGAACGTAAGAAGTACAATCCCTATCTGAAGCGGGTGACGTTACACCGTGAAATCAAATAATCGAGCGTTATGGCAAAGAAAGTAGTCGCAACCCTGAAAACCGGCACGGGCAAGCAGTTTACCAAGTGTATCAAAATGGTTGCCGACGGACGGTGTTTTTGTACGGACGGGCTGCGGCGGGGCGGACGCTGGATGCCGGCTGTCGCCGGGACGTCCGGACGGGCGGGCGGAGGTTTTAGGCGTGTGAGGGATGGCGGTGCGGGCGGAGTTCGTTCGGCAGGTCGTGTGTCGTGAGGCGCCCGGAGAGGACGAGGTTGGGGTTCGTTGCCGGCGGCATCGCGGGACGATATCGGCGGTTCGCCGCCCCACGCGGCGGGCTCCAACTCGCCGAAATTGGTGCTGTACCTGCCGCCGGCGGCGAACTGCCGGTACGCTGAACGCGGCCGGAGGTGTACTTGTACATCAGTATGGAGAGGCGGTTCGTGTCGTCATTTGCGCGTGCCGAGCAGGTACGTGGGGTTTCGTGTGGCATCGAACCTTTTCGTTAAGCCGAGCGCAGAGCCGGACTTGTTCGGGCCTTTGCCGGGCGAGAAAAACGGGCGGCACGAATGTGAACGATGGCGGACCACTGCCGCCGAAGCGCCGGACTTGTTCGCCTACCGCGTGCCGGGGCCGGGAAAACGAAGAATGAAATTCAACGATTCACCCCTGCCGCAAACCGTCGCGAACTGGGTTTAGAAAGGCCCCGCGGAATTCCGCCGGTACGGCTGGGAGGTCATCATCCGGCCGTCTGATTTGTGCATGGCCCGGACGAGGAAAACGGCGCGGTTCTTCATTTCGAACGGTTCGACGAAAGGCGGCTCGATTCCCATGTGGGTCGTCATGGCCGTCCATGCGTCGTCGCCTTCGGTCGAGGAGAAATAGTACATCAGCCGGTCCATCTTCACTCCGCCGTGCTCTTTCAGCCGGTTGTTGAACTGTTCGCGGGCCTTGCGGTCGAACTTTATGCGGCCGTTGTTGTAGAGATGGCCGATGCGCAGCACCTCGTTGATCGCGGGCAGATACCACCCTTCGCCGAGGTCGCGGCACCATTTGAAGGCGGGATAGTCCTCCCACCGGACTTTTCCCTCGTCGGCCATGCGGGCGAAGGCGGCCTGGTTGACCGCTCCGTCGTGTTGGTCGTCGAGACCCAGCCGCACGGCGTCGCTCTTCTTGAATTCGCACCAGCGCAGATTGGCCTGCGCGATCGACATCACGATGCCGTGCCCTTCGGCGTCGACCTCGATGACGATGCCCCGCACGCCGTTCTCGTCGAAATAATCGCCCGGCTGGTAACGTCCCGCGAAAGCGCTCGGCGCGGATCGCTTCGACTGTTTCTGCGGTGCGGGATTCTTCGCCTCGGCCGCCAGACGGTCGTAATCCTCCTGCGAGAAGATGTCGGTCGAACCGTCCTCGAAGCGGATGTAGACGACGTTCGCGACCGACACCAGATAGGTCGGGCCGTCGAGGTGCGACGCCTTCTTGTATTTGATGTCCTTTTCGCCGATTTCGAGCACTTTGGCTTCGACGTTCGTGCCGTCCTTCTTGACGATCAGATCCTGTGCCGCTGCGTCCCAGACGCCGCACGACAGGAGAAACAGGAGGGAAATAAGTCCTTTCTTCATGGGTTTACATTTGATTTTCAACAGTTTTCTGCATCCGGCGGGCCTTGCGGGGAGGTTTCGCCGTCTGCCGGTGCGATGTTCCGGCCGCCGTTCGCACCGTCCGGCATCGCCTCTGCGGGTCGGAACCGCGATTATATGCTTTACAAATATAACTAATTTTGCGAATAGTTATTATCTTTGTCGCAAGAATAAATGCCGGCGGGGCGGAACCGTGGTGCGATGCAGCCGTGCAGGAGTCCGCCCGTCGTCCGGCTAAAACCGATTTTGTTATGGGATTTTTCGATCTGTTCAGAAAGAAACAGGATACGCCGGCCGATACTGCCGCCGGGGCGGCTGTCGAAGCACAGCCCGAACAGCGGCGCGAGGAGTTGAACGCCGGACTGGAACGCACCAAGACGGGCCTTTTCTCGAAACTGGCGCGTGCCGTAGCGGGCCGCTCGACCGTCGATGCCGCGGTGCTGGACGACCTCGAGGAGGTGCTCATCTCGTCGGACGTGGGGCGTCGAGACGACCGTCAAGATCATCCGCCGCATCGAGGAGCGCGTCGCGCGCGACAAGTACATGAACGCGGCCGAATTGCGCGGCATCCTGCGCGACGAGATCGCGGCGCTGATGGAGCAGTCGCACGCTTCGACCAAGGATTTCGGGCTGGAACTGCCCGAAGGGACGCCTTACGTGCTGATGGTCGTGGGGGTCAACGGCGCAGGCAAGACGACGACCATCGGCAAGCTGGCGGCCAAGCTGACCGCTGCGGGCCGCAAGGTCTACATCGGCGCGGCCGATACGTTCCGTGCTGCGGCGATCGACCAGCTGGCCGTCTGGGCCGAGCGGGCTGGTGCGACGATGATCCGTCAGGAGATGGGCTCCGATCCCGCGTCGGTGGCTTACGATACGCTCCGCTCGGCCGTTGCGAACGGCGCCGACGTGGTGCTCATCGACACGGCGGGCCGCCTGCACAACAAAGTGAACCTGATGAACGAGCTGACGAAGATCCGCAACGTCATGGCGAAGGTGATCCCCGGAGCGCCGCACGAGGTGATGCTCGTGCTGGACGGTTCGACCGGTCAGAACGCCTTCGAGCAGGCGCGGCAGTTCACGCAGGCCACGCAGGTCACGTCGCTGGCGATCACCAAGCTCGACGGCACGGCCAAGGGCGGCGTGGTGATCGGTATCAGCGACCAGTTCCGTATTCCGGTGCGTTACATCGGCGTGGGCGAGCGCATCGACCAGTTGCAGCTCTTCGACCGCCGTGCGTTCGTCGAGGCGCTCTTCGGCGACGAGACGAAATAAGGTGCACGGGATGAAGAAGATCAACGTCATAACGCTCGGCTGCTCGAAGAATACGGTCGATTCGGAGCACCTGATGGCGCAATTGGCTGCGGCGGGCTATACCGTCGCGGCGGACAGCGACCGTACGGATGCCCGTGTGGTAGTGGTCAACACCTGCGGCTTCATCGGCGACGCCAAGCAGGAGTCGATCGACATGATCCTGCGCGCCGCCGCGGCCAAGCAGGCCGGTCGGATCGACCGGCTGTTCGTCGTGGGATGTCTTTCGGAGCGGTATGCCGACGAGCTGCGCCCCGAACTGCCCGAAGTGGACGAGTTCTTCGGCGTGAAGGACTGGGAGGGCGTCGTGCGGGCGCTGGGCGGCGAGTGGCGGTCGGATCTGGCCACGGAGCGGCGGCTCACGACGCCGCGTCACTACGCCTACCTCAAAATCGGCGAGGGGTGCGACTGGAAGTGCGGTTACTGCGCCATTCCGCTCATCCGCGGGCCGCACGTCTCGGTGCCGATGGAGCAGGTGCTCGACGAGGCGCGGCGGCTGGCCGCCGGCGGCGTGCGCGAACTGATGGTCATCGCGCAGGACACGACCTATTACGGGGTCGATCTCTACGGCCGCCGCCGGCTAGCGGATCTGCTCACGGAGCTGTGCCGCATCGGGGGCATCGAGTGGATCCGCCTGCATTACGCCTATCCGACGGGGTTCCCCGACGACGTGATCGAGGTCATGGCGCACGAGCCTAAAATCTGCAAATACCTCGACATTCCCTTCCAACATATCTCCGATGCGCAGTTGAAGGCCATGAAACGCCGCCACACCAAGGCCGACGCCTATCGGCTCGTCGAACGGCTGCGTGCGGCCGTGCCCGACATCGCTCTGCGTACGACGCTGCTCGTGGGCTATCCGGGCGAGACGGAGGCCGATTTCGCGGAGCTGTTGCAATTCGTCGACGACGTGCGTTTCGACCGGCTGGGCGTCTTCGCCTACTCCGAGGAGGAGGGTACCTATTCGGCGCTGCATTTGAAGGACGATGTGCCCGACGAGGTGAAGCGGCGGCGCGTGGAGCGGATCATGGAGCGGCAGAAGGCGATTTCGCTCGACAACAACCTCCGCCGCGTGGGGCGTACCGAGCGCGTGGTGGTCGACGCGCGGCAGGGCGACTATTACGTCTGCCGCACGCAGTACGATTCGCCCGAGGTCGACCAGGAACTGCTGATTCCCGCCGGCGGCCGACGGCTTCGGCGCGGCTGTTTCTACGAGGCACGCATCACGGCAGCCGAGGAGTACGACCTCTACGGCGAACTGACCGAACGGCGAAAACGGTAGTGCAGAGGGCATTCCGAAGCGGCCGGCGGTTTCGGCCGTCGTGCCGGCCGAAAAATATCTTCGGTCGTTCTTTCGTTTTTCCGTAAAAATTTTTACCTTTGGGATGTTAATGTTGTAACGACGATCGTTCATGGCGGCTCAGGAGATCATAGCGAACCTCGCGGCGCAGGTGCGGCGGCTGATGGCGGAACACGCCAAGCTGCGCGGACTGTGCGATCGGATGAAGACCGAGGGCGACGCTCTGCGCAAGGAGAACAGGACGTTGCAGGAGCGGGTGCGTTCGCTCGAAGAGGAGCTGTCGTGCGTGCGGCTGGCCGAAGGGCTTGCCGGCGGCGGTCGGAATCGGGAACGGGCGCGGGCGCGTGTCAACCGTTTAGTGCGGGAGGTAGACAGGTGCATTGCGTTGTTGAACCGGCAGCAGGAGTAACGAAACCGTAGCGAATGGCCAAGCAGAACATAACGGTAAAAATCATCGGGAAACCCTATCCGCTGGCGATCGACGGCGAGAAGGAGGAGTTGTATCGCCTTGCCGAGCGCGAGATCAACGCATACGTCACGCGCATCGAACAGGCGCACTTCAAGGGGTTTTCGAAGGAAGATTGTCTGGCGATGGCCGCTTTCCAGATCGCGGTGGCGAAGCTGGCGCTGGCGCAGAGCCGCGAGGTCGGCGACGAGGAGGTGAAGACGCTCGCCGCGCTGGGCGGAGAGTTGGAGAGCTATCTCGATGCGTTGCGCTGACGGGCGCGGGATCGGTGAATGAAGAGGCGTCGGACGTCGAGGTCCGATGCGTCGGCAGAAAGAAAAGAGAGAGACGGGCGCTCCGGCGCGGACAATAATCGCAGGTCGGGCACCGTTCTTGAAATGAAACGTTTGATGACGGATTGCGTTCTTTAACATACACAGAAATAATCTACCCGCATAGATTCCTTCTAGCTTTGCGAAACTGAACACTTATTACATTGGGGTCAACTTACGCGAATGTCTCAAAATCAGGCCTTGACCCTTCGGGGTGCATCCTCCGGGGTGCCGTTGGAAGATTGCGAACCCGAAGCCCCCACACATGACTTATCGGCAGATTCGTCAAACAAGAGCAAGGAATCCTATGCGGTTTTTTATATGTATACCTATTAATTAACTATATTAACTAACACAACTCGAAACCATGATTGCCATTGTATTATCGAGCGTCGTTTCGGCCGTTGTGTGCGTCGGTATCTATGTTCTGGTGACCCGGTTTATCACCAAGAATACCATCCGCGCGCAGCGTGAAGCCGCCCTCAAAGAGGCGGAGGCCGAAGGCGAAATGATAAAGAAGGAGCGGATTCTCCAAGCCAAGGAGAAATTCATTCAGCTCAAAAGCGACTACGACCGTCAGGTCAACGAGCGCAACCAGAAGCTCGCGCAGAGCGAGCAGCGCGCCAAGCAGATCGAGGCCAACCTGCTGAATCAGCAACGTGAATTGGAGAACCGCCTGCGCGAGAACGAACGGCTCAAAGAGCAGATGGAAGCGCAGCGGCAGCTGCTGGAACATAAGACCGAGGAGATCGACCGCCTGATGAAGGAGCAGAACGCGCGTCTGGAACAGATTTCGGGCATGAGTTCGGAGGATGCCAAGAACATCCTGATCGAGAACATGAAGGCCGAAGCCAAAAGCGATGCGGCCGCCTACATCAACGAGACGATCGAGGAGGCCAAGCTGACGGCCACGAAGGAGGCCAAGCGGATCATCGTGGCGTCGATCCAGCGCGTAGCCACGGAGACGGCCATCGAGAACGCCGTGACGGTCTTCAATATTGAGAGCGACGAGGTCAAGGGCCGCATCATCGGCCGCGAGGGGCGCAACATCCGTGCGCTGGAAGCGGCTACCGGCATCGAGATCATCGTCGACGACACGCCCGAAGCGATCATCCTGAGCGGCTTCGACCCCGTGCGCCGCGAGATCGCCCGTCTGGCGCTGCATCAGCTCGTCACCGACGGCCGAATCCATCCCGCCCGCATCGAGGAGGTGGTCGCCAAGGTGCAGAAGCAGATCGAGGAGGAGATCGTCGAGGTCGGCAAGCGCACGGCCATCGATCTGGGCATCCACGGCCTGCATCCCGAACTGATCCGCCTGATCGGCAAGATGAAGTACCGTTCGTCCTACGGGCAAAACCTGTTGCAGCACGCCCGCGAAACGGCCAATCTGGCCGGTATCATGGCCTCCGAACTGGGGTTGAACCCCAAGATCGCACGCCGTGCCGGTCTGCTGCACGACATCGGCAAGGTGCCCGACGACGAACCGGAACTGCCGCACGCAATCATCGGCATGAAGCTGGCCGAGAAGTACAAGGAGAAGCCCGAGGTCTGCAACGCCATCGGCGCGCACCACGACGAGGTGGAGATGACATCGATCGTAGCTCCGATCATCCAGGTGTGCGACGCCATCTCGGGCGCCCGTCCCGGCGCCCGCCGCGAGGTGGTGGAGTCCTATATCAAGCGGCTCAAGGAGATGGAGGAGATCGCCCTCTCGTATCCGGGCGTGCAGAAGACCTATGCCATTCAGGCGGGCCGCGAGCTGCGCGTGATCGTCGGCGCCGATAAACTCTCCGACCAGGAGTCCGAAGGATTGTCGCGCGACATCGCCAAGAAGACGTTCCCGGCGTCGGCCGCCGGTAGAGCCGCCGCGTAAGCAACGCCCCTGCCGCAATCAGCAGCGCCTGCACGGGCCACGTCACGCGGTTGTAGTCCGCGATCGTCTGCCAGAAAACCTCGCTCGTCATTTCGAAACTCGCTTTTTGGCGCGCGTCAGCGAATGCGCGCGCTTGTTGAACAGGAAAATCGGCGCCGCGGCCCCCGCCGCGAGCATGAAGATCACGCTGAAGGTCACGAACCCGTTGCGGACGATGGCCTGCATGTACTCCGACCCCAGCACGGGATCGTCGAGATGCTGCATGAACATAATCATCGAAAAGATCGTCTTGTAGGCGTACATGCCGGGAATCATCGGCAGCAGCGCCGGAATGAACAGGACCGTCATCGGGCAGCGGATGCGGCCGCCCAGCAGCAGGCTGCCCACGCCGATCGTCACCGAGGCGCACAACGATGCCGAAGCGATGTCCACGCCCCACTGCATCAGCGCGAAACGCAGGGCGTGCCCGACGGCGGCCAGCAGGGCGATGACCGGAAAGGCCCGCATCGGCGGGTCGGAAATCGCCCCGAAACCGATGGCGGCCACGGCGGCGAACAGTCCGTCGGAGAGCATGTCGAACGCGATCATAGCAGAGCGGATTTTACGATCATCAGCGTCCCGGAGAGACCGATGGCGATGCAGACGATGAGCATCAGCGCCGACGTGAGACGGGCGATGCCGTTCAGGATGTGCCCCTCGACAATGTCGATCACGCCGTTGATGAGCGGCACGCCGGGAATGAGGAACAGGACGCTCGTGGCGATGGCGACGTCCGACGTGGTGTCGAACGTGAGCGCCACCGAAGCGTACATCGAGGCGACGAACGCCGAGGCGATGAAGATCACGTAGTGGTTGAAGCCGCGCGCCTGCATTCCCTGCTTGAGGAAAAAGCCGATGAGCGTCGCCGTGAAGACGATGCTCACGGCGAACCAGTCGCCGCCGAACAGCCGGCAGAACGATGCGTTGGCCAGCCCGACGAGTACGAGCGTGAAGATCGGATCGAGGCGCGGCCGGGCGACGATCTCCCGGTAGCGGCGTTCGATCTCCCCGAGCGGCAGGCGCTCGTCGTAGGCCTCCCAGCTCAGGGCGCTCAGCTCGGCGTTGGCTCGAAACTGATCGGCAGCGGCGGAATGTCCGCGGCCTCGGTGCACACCTCGCCGCTCTCGTCGTCCACCACCGAAAAATTCACGACCTTCTGGAATGCAGAGACGATCACCCGCACTCCGAGCGCCTCGCCCAGCCGCTTGGTGTTGCGCACCACGCGCGAGGTATGCACGCCCGACCCCATGAGACGGGTGGCGTACTCCGCGACGAACCGTGCGATCGCCTTCAGTTCGGCTTGCGTCTTCATCTTCTCCGTGCCCGATTTTCGGCAAAAGTACGAAAAATTTGCATATCTTCGTTCCATGAAAGAAATCGACCCCAGCCTCGAGGCCTACGTCGAGGCCGAAATCATCCCCCGCTACGCGCATTTCGACCGCGCGCACTCCACGGACCACGTCCGCTCGGTCATCGACCGGAGCCTCGCGCTGGCCCGCCGCTACGACGTGGCCCCCGACATGGTCTATGTCATAGCCGCCTACCACGACACGGGGCTCGCCTTCGGCCGCGAACGCCACCACATCGACGCCGGACGCATCCTGGCCGAAGACGCCGAACTGCGCCGCCGCTTCGACAGCGAGCGGATCGCGACGATGCGCGAGGCCGTCGAGGACCACCGCGCCTCGTCCGGGCACGCGCCCCGTTCGATCTACGGCCGCATCGTCGCCGAAGCCGACCGCTGCATCGACACGCAAACGATTCTCCGCCGCACGGTGCAGTACGGGCTGGCGCACTGCCCGGCGCTGACGCGCGAGGAGCACTTCGCCCGCTGCCGGGAACACCTCCAGCGCAAATACGCCGAAGGAGGCTATCTCCGCCTCTGGCTGCCCGAATCGGACAATGCCCGGCGGCTGTACTCCTCGCCGGCCTTCCACAGCGCCTCCCACAACCGGTCGGCGTCGGCGTTGTAGGCGTAGATCTCGCAGCCGCCCGAGCCGGTGTACCCCGTGATCGAGAGGATAGCCTCGCAGCCCGCGACCTCGGTCTGTTCGAAGGTGTAGTAGGGCATCTGCTCGACGGGATGATCGACCAGCTTCTGTACGATCTTCATCGCCAGCGGCCCCTGTACGGCCAGCTGGCAGATGTCGTCCGAAGCGTTTTCCAGTTCGGTGCCCGGCCGCATCCCGAAGGCTTCGCCCTCGCGGCAGATGTGGGCCCAGTCCTTGTCGGTGTTGGCCGCATTGACACAGAGCATGTATTTCTCGTCCGTGAACTTGTAGACCAGAATGTCGTCCACGATGCCGCCCCGTCCGTTGGGCATGCAGGAGTACTGCACCTTGCCCGGAAAGAGTTTGGACACGTCGTTGGTGGTGATGCGTTGCAGCAGATCGAGCGCCTTGGGGCCCTTGACCCAGATTTCGCCCATGTGGCTCACGTCGAAGACGCCCGCGCACTTACGCACGGCGAGGTGTTCGT
>VOFF01000656.1_pt1 | contig 10001 bp, 23 predicted proteins | sample 5384061 | NCBI WGS metagenome assembly VOFF01 (sample SAMN12384725, study PRJNA508395) | human gut metagenome | isolation source: healthy gut E | host: Homo sapiens
AGTAAGAACGCTGAATTTCACTCTGTGCAATTCCATTCTGAAGGTTTCCTCTTACAGCAAGACCCATATTGGTAAGAAATTCAAGATTCCGAAATGGCTCCAGAGCAACTGCATTACTAAGTCTGGCTACTGCACTTCTGGTAGAAGCTCCTCCATTCTGATCGTCACCTTTCGCTGTTGTTTTCATGTATCCAAACAGATCGATTTCCGGATACTCCTCAATAGTTGCGGATGGTGCAAACTGTACAACTCCGCTTTTTCCATCCACCGGAGTTGTATCCCAATTAGACTGCTGTACAATATTATAACGCAATGCCTGTCTGGAAATATAAGAATATTCCTGACAATTTCCTCTACTCATTTTTTTCAAAGATGAGATATTTCCAATTCCTTCTCCATAATTTGCACTCTCTGCCAGGAAAATCACTGTAAATGTTAAACCTTCTCTTTTTCATGATTTTGCTTCCTCCTTTTCTTTTTCATAGGATCCTTCTAATCCTATTACAAATGCATATCCATATCTTGTAAATTTTTCTTTATCATTTAACATCTGTACAAAACCGCTTGGAATCAGAAGTTCATGTCCATCTTCCGTTCTCTGACCACCATACGCACTGTATAAACGCAGTACAATATCCATAAACTTGTCTACATTTTTGACAGCTAATGCATTTAACAACTGGTATTCGATTCCTCTTAATCCATCACCGGAAGTTAAACCTTTTGCTTTCATAATTGCTTTTCTTAGATCTGCTCCACTTTTTTTAATACTTCCGCAATACATAGCAATCCCTTTCCTTTCTGATGTCTTTCTCCACGTTCCGGATACTTCTCCACAAGGTCTGTCCACAGTTGCACTTCATATACCCAGAATATATAAAAGTTCATTGATTCTTCTTTTTACATTTTCTTTAAGTAAATAGTTCAGCAACCGATATTGTTCTCGATGCTGTAAAAGATTCATAACCGTTGTTTCGTGAACATTTACAAACTCATTATTAATTTTTGTAAGCGGTGCTTTAGCCAATGCAGTCAATGCGTCTGATACTCTTGGCTCACTGATGATTTTCAGCATCTTTCTGTGAATGATACTTAATTTATATCTGTCGTCCGCGCCTATTCCCCGCAGAATCACCTGCACATTTGTTAATTCCTGCTGTTTCTCTCTCAACAAGATATTGATCGTCTCTGCAAACCACTGAGCATACTGTTTTTGTTTTCTGTTTTTTCTCCTTCTTGATCAACTTTTCCAACTTTGGAGTTCGCATCCAGCAATGCCCTGACATTGTTATTTATATTTACAAAAACAAATTTGTTTGCATACAACCGAAATCCCAAAGGACTGAGTGCATATATAAACGTACATCCCGGACAAAGAAATGCATCTACTTTGCAATCCCAGAACGCAGAACGCTTTCTTGTAAAATCATCGCCGACTTCATTCATAAATGCTATCGAGATCTTTTCTTTCGGTCCAATCGGATCACCACAATCAATGCAAAGATCTTTTGCTTTCTTATGATCAGCCTTTAAATACTGTCGAAATGGTTCCGAAAAATCCTTTTCAAACACCTCTCGCATATTTTTCTTCGCATTTGTTCGTAAAAGAAAACATTTTCCACTCCAGAAACGATTGATATACGTATATATGATGCTTTTCATAGCAAACGTTTCCTTACACTCCGGCTGTTTTAAAAATTCCTGAAGCTCTTCTAAGCGTTTGTTCAATTCTTCCGCCGAAAGTTTATCGCTGAGTTTATTCTTTTTCAGTTGCTGATATACTTCCGGATTCCGAACACTTTTTTGAATATTTGCAAATCCCGCCTGATAGCTGTTCGATAACAGCTTATCATTTATAAATTTCAGATCGTCTTTTTCAGTTTTACCAGGATTCCAGCTTTCATTTTTTATCTTATCCATGCATATCTGGATTTTATCTAAAATTTTCTGATATGTGCTAAATGGTCCAAAATACTCAATAAAAGCCTTGAAATACATATCTGTCCAGTCCGCATTTTGGGCAAAATCCATATTGATCCACAAGGTCTGATCTTCTTCCCCATGGCCAAAATCAACGCCTTCTTCTGCATCTGCATTTAAGCATATAATGAAATCCCTACGATCCCGGCATTTTTAAGGAAATCACCAAAGTGATCACATATTTTTCCATGATAGCATACCTCCTAATATATGACTTCCCATTGTCCATGCCCGATTGATCTACGACTTCCCAAGTCCTGCCATTCGCAGAAGATTCAGTAATTCCAATGTCCCTGTAATTTTGAATATTCCTATACTTCCATCTGCCGGACGCCCCCACACTTTTGTCACTACTTTTTTGCTTTTACCGGCATTATGGAAAAACTGCTGATATCCATTTCCAAATTTATTTTTCTCTAAAATATCCTCAGATTCTCTGTGACCATTTTCTCAAACTCCGCATCTTCACAGGTATAATACTTATCACTGTTATCTTCAGAATTGTGGTTTCGAACAATTAACGCACTCTTCATCTTTATAATAAGTTCTGTATCTTTTTATTTCTGGAATTCTCTGTGCTTTTAGCGACATTAGTTTCATAGAATTCTGGTTCATAGAATAAGGTTTATATTTCATAAATGCAAATGCATTATAAAATTCAATCAATTCCCCCATATCTGCATCTGAAAAAGTCATGCTGAATCTATTTTGAGAAAGTAGTATTTTCTCAGGTGTAAATCTGGCTCCAGGCAGATACATACTTAAGCAATATGTTTTCATTACAGATGAAGATTTTTATTATAGAGCTTCTCAAAAAGTGCCGGAGAATACTTTTCTACAGCTGCTTTCAAGAAAGCTTACCAAAACCTTGTCCAAGTTCTGCCGGAATTTCAGTTGTTTCCAACTGAAATTCTAGTTTTAATTCGTTCATCTTGTTCCTCCCCCTCTATGGTAATTAATTAAATTGTTTTCCTTCTTCTTTTTATATATATTCACTTTATATAAATCAATATAAAATAGATAACATTCTAATGGCACTAATATTTTTTTTCTTTAATTTTATGCTTATATCATATATATAATATATAAAGAAAGGATTAACATTTTGGAATGTAAATTTAGATTGTTAACTATTAATCTATAATTTCTATAATAGCCCCATATTGGAACCCTGACAAAAAGAAATTCCCCCGTGGTGGTAAACTTTCGTGTCAACCATGCGCCGCCGGTACTGACAAGAGCTTTCTTTTTTAAGTTCTGAGAGATGCAGGAGAATGGCACGCCTGCCGGGTGATTTCTTGTTGATCTGAAAAGGAGTCGTTGTTAAACAGATGTTTCATCTACTATACAACGGCTCCTTCTTCATTTCATATTACTAAACTCAAATGAACATTCGGCTATTTGCTCATAACAAAGCACTTTTTCCCAAGTTTATCAAATTAAATTCAACACCTTCATCGCATTACTCTCCGTCACAGCCACAACCTCCTCGCAGCTTATACCCTTAATCTCCGCAATCGTCTTCACAACCTCCGGCAGATACAGGGAGCTGTTTCTTTTCCACGGTTTGGCACAGGTGCCATATACGGGCAATCGGTTTCAAGCAGGATCTGATTCAACGGTGCATACTCTGCCACTTCTTTCAGCTTCCGAGAATTCTTAAAAGTAACCACTCCACCGATTCCCAGGTAGAGTCCCATATTCAGGTATTCCCTTGCCATTTCCTTTCCATAGGAAAAGCAATGGATGATCCTCCATACATTCCATCCCTCATATACTCTCTCACAATATTCAGCGTATCCTCCTGCTGCATCCCGACTATGGATCATAAATGGAAGCTTTCTCTTCACGGGCAATGTCCATCTGCTGGCGAAATACTTTCTGCTGAAGAAGATGCTCTTCCCTCTCCTTATGCCAGTAATAATCCAGGCCGATCTCGCCTACGGCTACTGTCTTTTCCATGTCGCAATATTTTCGGATTTCATCCAGAACAGCTGCATCTACCTTATCCGCATCATCCGGATGAACCCCCACTGCACCATAAACAAACGGATACTTTTCCACCAAATCATAAACCCGGTCAAAATGTCCCACGGAAGCACACACACATCCACAATATGCCCAATCCCGTTCTCCTGCATACTCTCCAGCATGGCAAAACGATCCTCATCAAAAGCCTCATCATCGTAATGTGCATGAGTATCAAAAATCATAGCTTTATCCACAGTCATCTCGTCACCGACAGAAACTTTTCCACCTTTCAGCACTCTTGTAAACACACCTTCCCGTGGCATGATGCACTCACCCATCTTCTGGAAAATGGCACAGCCATTGTGGCACTCTTCTTTCCGATCTGAGTCAGCTCCAGCACAACCTCACCACAACGAAATCTGGTGCCAACCGGAAGCTTTGCAAAATCAATCCCCTCCACAACCAGATTCTCACCAAAAGCACCATCCTCAACCTCTGCACCCTTTGCACGGAACGCATTGATCTTTTCACTGGAAAGAAGACTCACCTGCCGGTGCCACTTCCCGGCATGAGCATCCCCCTCAAGTCCCCAGTCCTCCACAAAAACCGCAGACCCCACATTTTCTTCTGAGTCCCTTCTTCTCACTGATACAAACCGCAAGTACTTTTCCCATAGCAAACTCCTATTAATCACACATCATTACCAAATTTATTCCTATATCACACCAGCAATATTGATTTCCAAAACCTACCACATGTAACTCTCAAGCCTCAGGAATTATGAATCGCTGGAGATGAATTTTAATCATAAAACCTACCACATCCAACAACCAGCCCAACGGAGGCAGGGCCAGTACGGTGACGTTAGCGGAGCGGCCGTCGAAGGAGTATAGCTGCTGCCACCGAGCGCCCTGTTTGAGCCGCAGGCGAGTTGGCGCGAATGGCAGCAAACCAGCGACGCAGCCGAACAGGCCGCGCAGCGTGTCACCGTACTGGCCCTGCCTCCGTTGGGCGTCCGTTCGTTAGTCTAAGTATACACCACACACTACCGTCCGCATTCTCCAGCATCGCCGGTCAAAATCTCAATCCCATGCCCCAACGCCTCAATAATAACCTCCAGGCACTCCCTGACAGCCTTAGGACTCCCCGGCAGGTTAACGATCAACGTCCCCTTCCGGATCCCAGCCGTAGCCCGGCTCAGCATCGCCCGCTTCGTGATCGTCAGACTAAACGCCCGCATCGCCTCCGGAATCCCCGGAACACGCCTCTCTATCACATCCTCCGTAGCCTCCGGTGTCACATCCCTCTGAGAAAAACCCGGTGCCGCCCGTAGTCAGGATCAGCTCCGCAAGCCCCAGATCCGCAATCTCAGCCATCTGGCACCCAGCATCTCACGGTCATCCGGCAAAATATCCATAGAAACGACCTGATACCCGGCCGCCTCCACGATCTCCTTCACAGCAGGACCACTAAGATCCTCCCGCTCACCTTTGTACCCCTTATCACTTGCAGTGATCACAGCAACTCTCTTCATCCTTCAACCTCCGATCTGCGCCATACAAAGCTTCTCCGTCTTATCTTCCTTCTGTTTCTCCAGGCTGCCGCCAAAAACATGCCCGTCCGGTTTCTCCGCAAGAGCTTCCAGAATCACCTTTTTCATCTCCTCATCCGAACCACCATTTCGGATCACCGCCCGAAGATCCCGCCCGCCGCATACTGCAGACAAGTCTTCAAAAACCCCTGGGAAGTCAGCCGGATCCGGTTGCACTCCCCGCAGAACTTATGACTCACCGCACTGATAAATCCGATCTTTCCCGGAAAAGCCATCCACATCATAATAATGACAGCGGTCCATTTCCCAAGGGGCTCCCCCAACATACGGCGAAAACCGCGGAAGCTTTTCCCCAAGGATCCGAAGCAGTTCCTCTCCGACACTCCCATGAAATCTTTTCCCATGCCAATGGGCATCATCTCAATAAACCGCACATGCACCTTATGGTCCCGGGCAATCAAAGCGATCCGGCAAAGATCCTGCTCCGGGATCCCAAGAGGCACACAATTGATCTTCAGCGAAATCTCCGGATACCCCTGTGCTTCCGGATTCCTTCCAGTGTCCGTCCAAGCTCATCCCTTCTGGTGATCTGCCTGCTGCAGACCTCATCCAGCGTATCCAGACTGATATTCAATCCGTCCAGCCCCGCCCGGGCAAAATCCCTCATCTGCTCTTTCAGCAAAGCACACCATTTGTAGTCAGAGTCACCTTCTCGATCCCCGGCATCTTTTTCAGTTTTTCCACCAGCTGAGGCATCCGAGGTCGTACAAGCGGTTCCCCGCCGGTCAGCTTGATCTTTCCGGATACCCAGCTCTGCCATCACCCGGCAGATCCTCAAAATTTCCTCTTCCTGCAAAATGAGGGAGCACTCCACGTACTGCACTCCCTCCTCCGGCATACAATAAATACACCGCAAATTACATCTGTCAGTTACGGAAATCCTGAGATAATCAATATTTCTTCCGCACCTGTCTATCATTATTTTTCCTCAAAACGGAAATCTCCGCTTTTGCCTCCTGTTTTTTCTCTTCCAGATGGATATCAGACATGACCATGCGTTTATCGATTGCCTTAGTCTCAAAATCCACAGAACACTTCTGGATGGGAAGTGGATGGCACATGGGGATCAGGTCAGAAGTACGCTTCACACCCATGATACCCGCCACACGGGCCACCCCAAGCACATCACCCTTTTTCACATTTCCGCTTTTTTACCGCGTCCATGATCTCCGGGCTTACCTGAATGGAACCGGTAGCTGTCGCCGTACGGTGAGTGTCCGGTTTATTGGACACATCCACCATAACAGCATTGCCATTTTCATCAAAATGATTCAGTTTCATATTTAACAGATCTCAGCGCCTGCCGGCATTTCCTTTTCCGGTACCATCAGGGAAAGGTTTCCGTCTGCATCTTCTGCGCAGAGGATCATTCCTTCACTGAGTACACCGGCAAGTTTGGCTGGTTTCAGGTTTGTGACGACCATAACCTTTTTGCCCACCATTTCCTCTGCGGAATAATGAGCCTTGATTCCGGATACGATCTGACGAACCTGGCTTCCGATCTTAACCTGGGAGCAGAGAAGTTTTCTGGATTTCTTCACTTCCTCGCAGGCAATGATCTCACCAACCTGGAACTGAAGTTTTTTCAAAATCATCAAAAGTGATCTCCGGTTTTGCCTCGATGTCGATCACATCTTTGTGCTTCCTCTTTCTCCTCTTTTTACTTCTTCCTTTTTCTCTTCTTTCTTCGGATGAAGCTTCTCAACCTTCTCAAGAACCTCTTTCAGATCAAGTCTTGCAAAAAGGATCTCCGGTTTGTCAGTTACACGGTTTCCTGACGGATAAAGACCAAACTGCTCCATATCCTCAAGAGTTCTCTCGTTTGCGTTGAGCTGTACAAGAATACGCTCTGTTGTACGCGGCATAAAGGATTTCAGAAGAGATGCGCCGATGCAGATTCCCTCAACCAGGTTGTAGAGAACTGTTGCAAGACGATCCTGCTTTGTCTCATCCTTTGCAAGTGCCCATGGCATTGTCTCGTCGATATATTTGTTGCAGCGTTTAAACAGGAGAATACCTCTGTGATAGCATCTGCAACACGAAGTTTGTCCATTTTTGCGGAAACGTTCTTCGGAACCTGAAGGATGAAATTCTTAAGATCCTCATCAACCGGCTCAGTAACATTCTTATTCTCAACGACTCCGTTGAAATATTTATTGGACATGGAAATTGTACGATTTACAAGATTTCCAAGTGTGTTTGCAAGGTCGGAATTCAGTCTCTCTACCATCAGCTCCCATGTGATGACACCATCATTTTCGAACGGCATCTCATGAAGTACGAAATAACGGACAGCATCTACACCAAAGAAATCTACGAGCTCATCTGCGTAGATTACGTTTCCTTTGGATTTACTCATCTTTCCATCACCCTGAAGAAGCCATGGATGTCCGAATACCTGTTTCGGAAGCGGCAGATCCAGTGACATCAGGAAAATCGGCCAGTAAATTGTATGGAAACGGATGATGTCTTTACCGATCAGGTGCAGATCTGCCGGCCAGTATTTGTTGAATTCTCACTGCTGTTTCCGTCGCAGTCATATCCGATTCCTGTGATATAGTTTGTCAGAGCATCCAGCCATACATAAACAACGTGCTTCGGGTCGAAGTCTACCGGAATACCCCATTTGAAGGAAGTTCTGGATACGCAGAGATCCTGAAGTCCCGGAAGAAGGAAGTTGTTCATCATCTCGTTTTTACGTGATTCCGGCTGGATGAAATCCGGATGTGTATTAATGTAATCGATCAGTCTGTCCGCATATTTGCTCATTTTGAAGAAGTATGCCTCTTCTTTTGCAGGAACACATGGACGTCCGCAGTCCGGACATTTACCATCTACAAGCTGAGATTCTGTAAAGAAAGATTCACAAGGTGTACAGTACATTCCTTCATAATGTCCTTTGTAGATATCTCCCTTTGCATACATTTTTTTGAAGATCTTTTTGACCTGCTCCTCATGGTCTTTATCTGTTGTACGGATGAATTTATCATAGGATGTGTTCATCAGATCCCAGATACGCTTGATCTCACCGGATACGTTATCTACGAATTCCTTCGGTGTGATTCCAGCTTCCTCAGCTTTGAGCTCGATCTTCTGACCATGCTCGTCAGTTCCTGTCTGAAAGAATACGTCATATCCCTGCTGTCTCTTAAAAACGTGCGATCGCATCTGCCAATACGACCTCATAAGTATTGCCGATATGCGGTTTACCGGATGTGTACGCAATGGCAGTACTGATATAATATCTCTGCTTTTCCATTTTTCTTTCCTCCATAATATAAAAAATAATTGTATGCTTACTCATAACTGACTGAAAATATTCAGCCAAAACAGGAAAAATCCTGTCGATGCCATTGGAAGATTACAATGTAATTTCCTGTGACATAAAAACGTCTTCTCATACCACTTGCGATATGAGAAGACGAGTCCTGCCCGTGTTACCACTTCTGTTTGTTCCTGCCTCGCGGCATTAAAAAACCTCATCAGGTACAGCAAGACTCTATACCCTTCCGCTATAACAGGCGATCCTCGCTTTTCAGGCCGGAAACTTTCAGCACTGTCGTTTTCTGTTTTGTCTTTAAGAGAAGCAAAGTTACGGAAATTTTCACATATGGTGTTAATTTCTTCCATAATCTCTGGTCTCTGTTTTCTGACAGGTATCGCAGATACGTGTCTGAACTTCCGGTTTGAATACTGTTGCTGCTTGTTTTTGTAGTCCATGCTGTAAAGCTGTGGGCCAATTGCAGGAATTTCTTTCTGCTCGCCAAGGATCTTTTTGCAGACACTGCAGTACGGAATTTCCATTCCTTCTTTTTCACAGGTAGCTGCTTTTATCACAAGCATTGTTTCTGTATGACCCAATGCCGGAATCTCCTGCTGCTCTTTCAGAGTTTTTCCGCAGGCTGTACAATGGTTCCTTCCGTTTTTCCTGGTGTTTCACAGGTTGGCTCTACTGCCTTATCTGTAACCGCTTTTATGACCGGTTGCCGGAACTCTTTCTGTTCCTTCAGTATTTTACCGCAGATAAAACAATGACTTCCTGCCGTTTTTCTCCTGACTCCTCGCAGGTCGTCACCACTGTTGATCTAATTGTTTCATGGCCAGCCGAATTTAACTTTCTGCTCTTCAGTATTTCTTTTGCCGCAGACGGAACAATGACTTCCTTCCGTTTTTCCTGGTGTTTCACAGGTGGCGGCTGTTGCCTCATCGGTTACTTCTTCTGTGTGTCCGGTTTGGCGCAATTTTTTCCTGTTCTTTCAGTACTTTGCCGCAGGTCTGGCAATGGCTGCCTTCTGGTCTTTCCGGATTCTTCGCAGGTTGGAGCTACGCATTTTATCGATCACTGCTTTATGATATGTTACCGGAAGCTCTTATGGCTGTTCAGAATTTTTGGCAGGTGCTGCAGTATACCAGGGCATTTCCCCTGGTTCCTGACAGG
>VOFF01000803.1_pt1 | contig 10001 bp, 19 predicted proteins | sample 5384061 | NCBI WGS metagenome assembly VOFF01 (sample SAMN12384725, study PRJNA508395) | human gut metagenome | isolation source: healthy gut E | host: Homo sapiens
GCGCAAATCCTTGACTTCCCCGAAACGCCTGATGTTTCCGCAAAGGTCTACAAACCATGCACTTTCCTTATTCAGATGCGGACGGATGCACCGTCCTACGATTTGGTAGTACAAGGCAAGCGACATTGTAGGTCGTGCCATGACGACTGTATCAAGCTCGGGGGTAATCAAATCCTGTCGTAAGTACCCCGACATTGGCAACAACAGGAATATCGCCTGCCTTGAACGCTTCGAGAATCCTCTCACGCTCTTTCTTGGGGGTGTCACCCGAAACGATGGCCGTTCCGGGAATGGACCATGTGAGCCGTTCGGCTTCTTTCAGGAAACGGGTGAATACCAATATACCTTTTCGCTTCACTCCGCTCTTAGGATTAAGCAGGCGTTGAACAATGCTCACCAAGAATCCGTAGAAGTCGATACGTTCGTATTCCTTGACAACTGACTTGTCAGTATAGTCAGCCCCTTTCGTATTCACTTTCAGGTTGAGTTCGTTCCATCCGATAGGATTCATGGCGTAGTAGTCCAGTTTCGCCAGATAGCCCATATCAAGCAAAGTAGAAATCTGTACCTGATAAATGACTTCCGAAAAGATACATGGACGTGTACGGGTGATGAACTTTAACATAGAGCCGAAATCACGGCTTGAACTCAATCTGTAAGGGGTGGCACTGAGACCTATAATTTTGCACCTCATTGATTGGAAAAACTCCTTATACATACCTTCCTTGGGATTGCATAAATGAGCTTCATCTACAAGTACATATTTGAAGTGATTGAATAGCTCTTTATGATTGATTGCCGACCCGATTGTGGCAAATGTAATTTTCGCTATCTGCTTTTGTCCGAGCGACGCGGAATAAACGGAACAATCAAATGGACATATCTTCTGCATTTTTTCGTAATTCTGTATCAGTATTTCACGAGAGGGACAAAATATGAGAACATTATCATTCACTCTGTTTGCTATATCCGCAATAATCCATGATTGCGGAATTAATTTAAGTTGATAAATATGAGTAAAAAAGTTGTACATGTCGCTGATTTTTAGTAACTTAGTGGTGATTAAAACATTAAGTTCAAACCATCGTATGTACAACCTTTATGCAAAAATTCGTCAAAATACTTGAGATATGCAAGCAATTCTCTGAAAATCTCGTCAATGATTCGGGTAATGTTCCACGTCGTGGTCCTGTTCCCAAGTTTTCGGATTTGGAAGTGGTGGCGCTATCCCTGACGGCAGAGACCGAGAGCATTGATAGTGAGAAGTGGTTGTTCGACTATAAATTGCAAGAATACAAGGACAGCATTCCCAATCTCATATCAAAGGAGACAGTTCAATGACCGCAGGAAGAAAACGTCAGGCCTGTGTGAGGAACTGCGCAAGCGGATTGCCATGGAAATGGATGGCGGAGAGGAACAATTCTTTGTTGACTCCAAGCCGATAGAGGTCTGTAGGGTTGCAAGAGGAAAACGTTGCAAGATGGGGCGTGCCGGCAATTTCTCGCAAGCTCCCGACTTCGGCTTCTGTGCTTCGCAGAACACGTATTATTTTGGTTATAAGTTACACGCTCTCTGTGGGTTAAGTGGAGTTATCCATTCCTATGATCTGTCAAAGGCAAGTGTGGCTGACCTCCATTATATGAAGGATGTAAAACATACTTATCACGACTGTAGCATCTATGGTGACAAAGGGTATATTGGAGCTGACGTACAGCTTGACTTGTTCGAAACCGCACACATAAGACTGGAGTGTCCGTATCGGCTCAACCAAAAGGATTGGAAACCGACATTCATTCCGTTTGCAAAGGCAAGAAAGAGGATTGAGACAATATTCTCACAACTTACAGACCAGTTCTTGGTCATCAGGAACTACGCGAAAATAACGAATGGTTTGTTTGCCAGAATCATTGGCAAAATTAGTGCACTTACCATTCTGCAATACGTAAACTCTACAAGTTTATGTACTTTCAAGCATTTCACTTTTCCGTATTTGGATAGATAAACGAGAAAATAGCCCCCCTCTCAAATCTGGATTTTGCTTTAATATCCTTCCGCTTGTAGTTCTTGTATAATTGCCACATTTTGTAATGTGCGACAAAGAACGGATTCTACCCATATTAGAAACTTGATATAGTCCTTCATATCCGACTACATCTTTCCAAATTTCTTCCATAAGATAAAATGTTAAAGATTAGACAATAGAAAATCTAAACAATCCTTGTAAGGGTCGTTTGAACGATAAGTATTGCAGAACTCTGCAAATGCTTCTAAAAGTCCGTTGGATAGGATGAAATAGTAAGCCTCGTTTTTGGCGTTCTTTTTTCTATTTCAAATTTACGATACGACACAGTTTTCGCACTGTCGGGCGCAAAGTTGCGGTTACTATTATTCGCCTTAACTCTGGTTTCGTTGGTTCTTGGCATTGAACGAAATTTGAGTTATTAAAAATAAGAAAGGCTATCGCCTCCCGTTCCGCCAAGAACCGACGCTGTTAGAGATAACGAGCATCCAATGGGATTTGATAGCCTTATATCTTTGCGATATATACGCTTACAAACGAGCATAAAAATATGCACGTTAATCTCTTTCATAAGTCATGTTCTTGGCGTGAACATTGCAAAAGATAGCTCAAATTTCCGAGATGTCAAACGAATGTTTTATTTTTCTGCTTCCATTTTCTTATTTAATGCTTGGTAGTATTTTATCAGTTCTTGAATTTCAAAAAGTCATTCCATATCTTTGTTTGGTTATGCTTCCATTCAAGAATTTGGAATCTCTTTTCGCCAATCCGATGTATCAATGCTTCCCTTAATTTATGTAGGTGTTCTGCGTTGAAACGGTTGTCGTAGCGACATTCTGCCATACAATTATCTTCGTCAAAACGTGTGGAATTGCTTCTTCTGCTGAAATAATGAGAACAATAGGCTTGTTCAAATGGAAGAACCCTGCCACAAGTGGGACACTTGAAATATTTGTAGCCAAATGGCTTACTGTCCCTCAGCCGGATATAACGGCTGAAAACCTTGTCGAGTTTGGCTACCAAATCCGGCTTCTTCTTTATTGTTACCCCCGCTTTATCAAACAGAGGTAAAGGCTTGTCTTTCTTCTTAGGTTTACGCTTTTATGTAGTATGGCATAGCTGTTTCATTAAATTCATTGTTTCTTGTATAACGGCTTGCTTACCCCAGTTATATTCATTGTCTCCATAGTGGAAAGTGTCGAAACCGAATATCCACCAATCATCGCCTATCTCTGTATTGTCAGTGATAAACTCCGCATCTTCCAACAGGATATTCCTTTTACCTACACATTCCGGCCGGTATTCCCTTTGGGTCATAAAAGATTTCTCCCCGTTGGTTACAGGTTCGGAGAATGTGATGCCTCCATGTACGTCTACATCTTTAATAACCCAATATGATTTCCCGTGATACTTGTTAGTAGGAGGCACTGCCACATAGCCGTTGTATGCTCCGTGTCCTACAAGTGTAGACTCGAACCATCCGTTTAACCCTTATAAATGCTACTGCTTTGTCTTTCATAATGCTTCTGTTATTGGTTTGCGGTACCGGCAGGACTTGAACCTGCAATCTACCCGTTAACAAACAGGCGCGTTACCTATTCCGCCACGGTACCGTTTGCCCGTCCTATCTTCACAGACCGGAAGGGCGTTGTTTTAACTAATACCTAATCCTTAACCAAATAAGTATAACTATAGCGGAGGCCGTGCCGGAATCGAACCGGCTTCTTTACCGTATGGCAATATCCTTCCATGTGGACGAACGGCCTCGGGGAATACTCGTACTATCCGGACTGGTGGTTTTCGAATTTATCTTCCAAAAACCTCCTTGAACTTTTTGTCCAATGCCATCAATATCCTCATTCTTATAGCAGGATCCTCACTTTGGTCTATGGAATAAATACGTGAAAGCAACATCTTACGGGAACCACAAAAACACCCACAAGTATAGAATGGATCGACATTGGGATAGCTGTGTTTATACCAGATGTGGTTTGTTCCTTTGATTGCCACGTATGTTTCGGATACGATAAATTCATCTTCTATTGATTTATATCCAGGCGTGTTCGGGTTTACTGCGGCATTTCTGCCGACATCACAATCGCTATCCTTGGCAAGCTCAACCAACGTGTCGACAGGTGTATTCGGGTTTCCTGCGGCATTTCTGCGGACATCACAATCGCTATCCTTGGCAAGCTCAACCAACGTGTCGACAGGTGTATTCGGGTTTCCTGCGGCATTTCTGCGGACATCACAATCGCTTTATCCTTGGCAAGCTCAACCAACGTGTCGACAGGTGTATTCGGGTTTCCTGCGGCATTTCTGCGGACATCACAATCGCTATCCTTGGCAAGCTCAACCAACGTGTCGACAGGTGTATTCGGGTTTCCTGCGGCATTTCTGCGGACATCACAATCGCTATCCTTGGCAAGCTCAACCAACGTGTCGACAGGTGTATTCGGGTTTCCTGCGGCATTTCTGCGGACAGCCCAATGGTTATCCTTGGCAAGCTCAACCAACGTGTCGACAGGTGTATTCGGGTTTCCTGCGGCATTTCTGCGGACATCACAATCGCTATCCTTGGCAAGCTCAACCAACGTGTCGAAAGGTGTGTTCGGGTTTCCTGCGGCATTTCTGCGGACATCACAATCGCTATCCTTGGCAAGCTCAACCAACGTGTCGACAGGCGTGTTCGGGTTTCCTGCGGCACTACTGCGGACAGTCCAATCGCTATCCTTGGCAAGCTCAACCAACGTGTCGACAGGTGTGTTCGGGTTTCCTGCGGCACTTGTGCAGACAGCACAGTCGCTATCCTTGGCAAGCTCAACCAACGTGTCGACAGGTGTATTCGGGTTTCCTGCGGCACTTATGCGGACAGCCCAATGGCTATCCTTGGCAAGCTCAACCAACGTGTCGACAGGTGTATTCGGGTTTCCTGCGGCATTTTCTGCGGACATAACAATCGCTATTCAAAATATCATTCTTTTCCATATTTTTTTTTAATTCGTTTTGTGTTTTCTATTTATTCCGGTATCCACCAATCCGGAATGAAATCATTCTCCATGGGATGCCTCCGTCTCCTTGTAGTGGAACACGTCCATGATGGCCGTTTCGCTGACAGACACAATCTCATAGTCGGCCATGGTGCCTTCCATTCCTTTATCAAGGCGTTTTACGGCACCCCGCAAGTCGGAAGCTTGTACCATCATGGTTTGCATTTTACGCTTTTCTATGCCACTCCTTTCATCCAACGTGACGAATGCGACCTTGCATTTAAACCATTTGTCGGCAAGCTCCTTGTCGTCTTCAAAAAAGCTCGCTGATTTTCCGTTTGGCCACGGCCTTGACTTCGTATTCACCGGCCATGAACGGCTGTATCTCCTCGATGAACCGCTGTTCGGCTTCGGTGAAGCTCATGGCTTCCACCAAGTAAGGTTCACTCACATATTTCTGCATTCCGTTTTCAAGCGTCTTTTCATATCTTACGCTGCATTCAAACCATTCGTTCATTGCTTGACTCCTTTCTCCCTTTCGGCTATCATCGCATCGGCGATTTCATAAGCCGCCTCGGCCACGTTGCCGGGATTATGTATGAAAAAAGAGCGGACTTCGTATCTCAGCCCTGCCAATTTCCTGATGCGTTGGACGGGAGTGATACGTTGTTTTATGCTTTTATCCAGTATTATTTTCATCGCTTCAAGCGCGATGTGGTCTCGTGATATGTTACTTTCATTCATATTTAAATAAATTCTTTATTACGTTCTACTTCTAATTCCATTAATTGTATCAGCCTTTCTTCATCGGGGCTTGGGATATAGACACCGGCATTTGATGAACACCAGTTACGGAAACGGTCTACCGTAAGGGAAAATTCGAACTGTCAATTCGGAGGAACTTCGCAGGTATTTCACACGGCCAAGGTATTTGTCTTCCCTCTCCCTTATGAATGTATCGGGGTTACAAAGTATCTTGTAGTAGTTCCTCTTCACATACTCCATGGTTTCGCCGATTTGGCATCCGAAGTATGAAAGGCAGACGTGAAGGTATTTGTTGGCTTGAATGCTTCTTTGGGGTTTCTTTTCAGTCAAGTCAAATATCTTTTTGTCTTTGATGAGCTTTTCTAATTTTGCCCTCGCCTGCCGGGCATGAAGTTCATTGGAACCGTCGTACCTCATAGGCTATCAGAAAGGCAAGTCGTCAAGAGGTGATACGCTTGGGGCTGCGGCCACCTGTTCGGGAGTGGGGGCGTTCGGTTGCGACTGGTAGGTTTGAAGATCTCCAATGAAGTAATTCTCACCGTCCTTGCGTTCCTCTTTTTTGGGGGAACAAGAAACGAAGTGGGTATACGTCCTGTCGCCAAAGGTTGAAGGTTCTTTCCTTTCCCCCACAAAGATGTTCAGGAATATACGCTCCTTGCCATCCTTGCACATAATCTTTTTCATCTGTGAGCGTGGAATGTCGCTCAGGCAGATACTTCCATATAAGCTGCTCATTTTCTAATGTTTTTATGTTACTATTTCACTTTTAAAATCACACTTCCTGAAACTTTGGTTTTGATGAGATAAGCTTTGTAAAGGTCGGGATGGTCGGCGGCAAAACGTTTCTTGTCGAAATCTTCCCCTTTTCGCTGTCTTCCTTGCGTGTAAAAAGATACCCTGTCACCGACCCACTTGCTTACACCGGCATTCTGCATCTCGAATTTTACGCCATCGGCCAGTTCCTTTTTCTTTTCCGACCAATATTTATATTGCCGGTCGATTTCGGCTATGGCATCTTCCATGGCGGCATTATTTTTCCGGAAGGCTTGTGTCCGTGACGGAAGGTGCATAAGGGTTGGTGAATTGCTCACCGCCCACTTCGTGTTCCATCAATGACACCACCACGTCATCCGGAATGCGTTCAACTTCCACGAGTTCATGTCGTTCTCCGCGTAGCCAGATAGCATAAAGGTGGAGGACTTTCGCTCCGGGGTTTTGACGTTCAAAAAGGTAGGCGTAGATGGAAAGCTGCCACCTGACATATTCCTTGTCAAGTTTATAAGTAGTCTTTATATCAGCTAATGTAAATGTTGATTCGCCATCCCTGTAAACCTTGTCGATACAGCTCGCAAAGTGTACGTTGTCTGACACAAGGTATTCGCTTTCCTCATGCCGCAAGCCGTATGTATCTTTTAACTCCTTGTACCCCATTGCCTCGGGGCTTTCATGCTCAATATTCAAGCTATCCACCAGTTCACAAACCGAATGGATGAATGAACCGCGTTCGGCGGCGTTACGCATCGTTTCCTCATCCACACCGTCATACTTACTGGGAAAAAGTTGCCGGGAAATCATTCCGGTTATCCCATCAAGCATCCGGCCGTCCGGTGTTACGTAGGTGTGAGTGGCCGGATAAAACACGACCTTGGACTTTTTAAGCTTGTACATAAGGCACCTCCTTTTTCCTTGCACCCAGACGCTCCATGAAAGCCTTGTCGGCATGGAGCATGGTATATTTATTGTATATCTTAGAAAGTTCTGCCGTGTCTTTGGCGGCATCTATCTCTTTGGAAAGCCGTGTCCCTGTTGTAGGAAAGCCCGTCGTCTTTACCATCAGTGTTGGTGTCGTCGCTGTCTTTAGTGTCGTCGATGCAAAACATTCCGTTCAGGGCGTACTTCCGGGCGTATGAAGAAGCCGCGCCCGTCACCTGTGAGCCGTCCATACCTTTCTTTGCTTTCTTCTTCACGAGCATAAGCAGTAGTCGATACGATTTCACCGTTTTCATTCTTTAATGTAACGGTGGCCTTTACTATATGCGCGTGCCCACAAGAACCATGTCGTCGGCAATCGTAAGTTCGCACTTATGTTCATACAATAGGGGCTTCAATGCCTCCAGTATGTCCTCGCAACTCCGGTACTTATACTTCCCGAAGTTATTCCATTGCCCTTTGGGGGCTTTCAGGTTGTGTTGGATTTCTATTAGTTCTTTCATTTTACTTCCATTTCTGATTTGAGGAATTTCTTCAGGTCACGTCCATAATAAAACGAGCAACATCCGCACCTGTGATAATTATTTTATTGTCATCTATACAAAGGACTGTGATCCAATGCCCACTTCATATCCCATTCGCATTCTTCCTCACGTTCCATTACGGATTCTTCCAAATGTACCTCGTTCATTACTTTTTCAGTACTTATGGAATCCTTTATTGATTGGGACAAATTAGAAAGCTCCATATTGGATAAATTTCCCCAAAATGCCTACATCCAATTCTCCGGATAGGCTGTCATAAAAAACCTCAACCGAATAATGACCGGATTCAAGCCGGACGACAGACCTTCTTGTGTCATAGTCGAACATTCTAATGAGTTCATCTTCTATGGACGATGCCAGGTTCTGTATTTCAGTCCTTTTCATTGATAATTTTCAATATAGAAATCCGCTATCATCTCGTCAGAAGGCTCATGCCCTTGCATACGAAGGCTGTCCACGATGTCTTCGTAAATATCTTCCGGCATGGTATATATTACCTGTGAAACCATGTCGGAATGGCCAGCACGCATGAAAGCATATACAATGCCCAAAGAACATAGTATGTAAAAAAACCTTTTTCATGACGATCCATTTATATTATACGGTTACGCTCGAAAAAAAACGGTCTAAACTTTGTAACTCATACCATATCATCCGTCCCCTCTTGGCAAATTTCACTTCGGCATTGTTTTTCAATTCACGAAGGAATCTTTCACTACATCCAAGATAAGCCATTGCTTCCTGCATCGAGAGCCATTTCTTTTGAACCGGCTCGACTTTCATAATTCTTCTTTGTGCCATAATTTTAGCTTTTAAGTTTTAGTTCTCCTCAACCCAACAATAGGTATTTAGCGTCTCCGCATACCGGAATTTTACCGGAGGAGATTGGTTTGAAAGGCGCACTTCCAATGAAGTAAAAGAAAAATCGTCACACTTAAAACTTACTTTGATATTGGAAGTACGCCGGGATTATTCTATATTTGCAGCGTCACATTTAAAACTTATGATTACAAATAGAATTTCAACAAATTTATACGTTGCGGAAGACCCTCGTTTTGGCAACTACAACAAGGATATTGTCTACCGCCTATTACAACAAGTCCAAATTGATTTCTCAAATTGGATAGGAAATGATGTATTCCATACAAGTGATTGCATAATATCATACAAGGATGAATGCCCTACCATATATGATAATGGTCAAATTGGCCATAAGATATGCTTACATGTAAGTGGTGACGACTGGTGGCGTTGGGTTTACCAATTCTCTCATGAGTACTGCCACCACCTGATTAACGGCACAATGTCCGGTGATATATCAGGGATGATATGGTTTGAGGAAGCTATTTGCGACCTTTCGGCGATCGCCCATTTAAAAAGGCTAATTGTTCTTTGCGATGTTCTTCGGATAGATAGCCTTCTTTCGTATAAAGATTATGTAATCCTCTGTCTTCATGCGAACCTTGGTTCTGCTCAAAAAAACTGTCGGGAATATCTAAGGTCAAATATGGCGACACTCGAACAACCCGTGTACCAACGGGAAATTTACTCAAATCTATCCGTGACAATTCTTCCGTTTTTTGAAGAGAACAATCATCTTTGGAAGATAATCCTCCATTTTGGGGACATGCGCAAAGTGGGATTCCCTTTGAAGATTTGTTTGACCATCTTCTTCATACTTCTGACGATAGCTATTCCGTTTCATTACGAAAACTTTATAATCTGTTGTTATGAACTTAATTTGCTGTGTTCCACCGCGCCAATTCGATTGACGGCATCACGCCTTTTGCGGTGGATTATATGTATCATGAGTTTCGGCGGTAGCGTGCTCGCGCCCCAATGCGATATACTTGATGGGATAAGGTGAAATCCCGCTGTCCGCTTTCTCTTTCAGCCTTCCGCTTGGTATCTTTTAGCCACGCTTTGGCGCTTTGCGCTTACGCCAACCTCGCGTATCGCCTTGTACGCTGC
>VOFF01000814.1_pt1 | contig 10001 bp, 14 predicted proteins | sample 5384061 | NCBI WGS metagenome assembly VOFF01 (sample SAMN12384725, study PRJNA508395) | human gut metagenome | isolation source: healthy gut E | host: Homo sapiens
TTCGTCTGCAGGAACACGGCGCCGCGAGCAATGAAGGCCCGCCGTTTTTCGTGATGGCGGAAGCGGCGTCTGAATGAGTATCAAATGGGGCGCTGACTCTCACTCCCCGGAGGATGCGGCGGAAGCAGAAATAGAGAGTACACCACCGTGGCCCCAGGCAGAAGCACAATGACCCCGGTGTTGGTGAGGAAATCGAAGAAGGTCAGACCAAGCGCAGTACCGATGATGATGTTGGGATCGCCGCACACATGGTGGCACTGCCGCCTTGACTGGCACAGAATATCTCCCGCCAGGATCATGGGAACCGGGTCGAAGCGCAGGGTGCGGCCCAGCTCCCGCCGTGACGGCGGCCAGAAACAGAATGACGGTGATGCTGTCGATGAACATGGAGCACGGCTGCCATGACCATGAAGCACACCAGCAGCGGCACGGTGCGGTAATCGGACCGCTTGCATAGCTTCAGGCACAGCCAGCGACATCGTGCATACAGATGCCGAATACCAGCACCAGCATCAGTGCGCCGCAGCGTCACCCACTGGCGGGGGATGCGGTCCAGCACGATCGATCAGCAGGAACATGATGACAAAATTACCAACGCTGCAATTTTCAGCTACCGTGAGGAAATTCTTTCCCTCTTTTTTGGGATTCTATCTCTAAGCGACGCCTATTTAGCAGCACTCTATTGCAGGATTGCAACCCCGGGCACTATGGAAAGTGTTATGAAATTATGATTTTTTATTTCTTTGCAGATTCATACAATTTCGGATGGTTATGTTTAATGTTTGTGATGGAATATGTATTTCACAAAAACCGTTGACAACTGCAAACGCTTTTTTATATAATTTATCCGCAATCAAGAAAGGAGGGTTGGCGCTTCACTTCGCAAACCATACAGGCAGAAACACACAGACAGAAAACAGAAAAAGGAGAAATCGTTCCCATGAAACGACTCATCGTTCTTCTCTTCCTGATATGTGCTATTTCTCTCTCCGCCTGCTCCAAGGCGCCGGAACAGATTCCCGCCCCCACGGTGCAGCGGCTCACCTCGCCATTGTAGCTTTCCGAGGATGAGGCCGCCACCCCTTATACAGTGCTGCGGGGAAAACAGTGTCCCTGTTGGCTGTCGGGCATCGCAACACGGCTCAGACCGGCCCCTTTATAATACCGACTATCTGCTTTACTGGAATTATTCGGACGGGACCACCAAGCAGTTTCCCGTTTCCTCCCCGGCCTATATCATCTCCGCCGTTCTGGACGGGTCCGATGTTCTGTACGTGGACTATGAAGCCGTGGATTCCGGCCTCAAATGGTCTCTGATCCGCTCCACAGACACAGGGAAAAGCACCCCTCGCCTCCGGTCAAGCCGCCTTCCTGATCGGTCCCTGCGTTGTTCTGCCTGAACGGTCAGCCCATGTATCTGCAATCAGAGGATACCGGCATATCCGTATATCGTGTGGACGGCAGTGCCGTTTCCAGCGTGCTGAACCTCACCGACTACACCATGTCCGATGTAACCGTTTGCACCAATGGTACGCAATTCGCCTTTTTTGGCCTCTACCAATGACGACGCCTACTGGACGGCGTTCCTCTGCAATGCGTCCGGTATTCTGTACCAGAAGGAGCTTTCACAGCAGGTCACGACCTTTGCCATAACGGGCGAGTACATGGTGTGCGGTTTGGGTGACCCGGAGACCCAAAAATATTCTATGAGACGATCCGCATCAGCGACGGAAAGGTATCCACCGCCGATTCCGCAGTGCCCCTGTGGCGTCTGGCCGGAAGCGGCAGCAGTTGTATGTATGTAGACGATACCTTTGCTGCCCATATCCTCTATCCGGATACGCAGCAGACCGATCCCCTTTTGCGATCAACGACTTTGCCACCTATCAAAACTGGCCCACGGTATTCTGCCCTGACGGAGCAGGCGGTTATCTGGTGGAAATGGATATCGAGGATGCCGTTACCTACTGGCATATCACCACCTGACCATGATCCAGCAATGAAAGAAGGGCTGTCCCACAGCGGGACAGCCCTTCTTGATCTGTAAAGGGATCGATTACTGAGCAGCCTTGGCAGCCTTGATGGACTCGATCAGCTCGGGAACGACCTTGAACAGGTCACCAACGATACCGTAGTCAGCCACCTCGAAGATGGGAGCGTTCTCGTTCTTGTTCACGGCGATGATGCACTCCGGAGTCCTGCATACCAGCCTTGTGCTGGATGGCGCCGGAGATACCCAGGGCGACGTAGACCTTGGGATGGACGGTCTTACCGGTCTGGCCGACCTGATGGTCAGCGGTGATCCAGCCGGCGTCCACGCAGGCACGGGAGGAGCCCACGACGCCGCCCAGGACCTCAGCCAGCTCCTCAGCCAGCTTGATGCCGCCCTCGACATCCTTGCTGATGCCACGGCCCACGGACACGATGAAGTCGGCACCGATCAGGTCCACCAGCTTCTTGGCAGCCTTGACGGTCTCCACCACCTCGGTCTTGATGTCGCTGGCAGACAGCTCGAAAGCGGGATGCAGGATCTCAACCTTCTCGGCGCAGTCGGCGCAGAACTCACGCTTCTTCATAACGCCGGGGCGCACGGTGGCCATGGCGGGGCGGAAGCGGGGGCAGAAGATGGAGGCCATCAGGTGGCCGCCGAAAGCAGGACGGGTCATCTTGATGTCACGGGAGACATCGTGATCCTGACCGTTGATCTTCACGGTACCCAGCTTCTCGATACGCTCCTCAGCCAGCGTGGAAGCCTCACGCAGGAAGTGCTTGTACTTGGGCACATCGATGTCCAGGTGAGTACAGTCGGCGCACAGACCGGTGTGCAGGCGAGCTGCGCAGCGGGGAGCCAGATCACGGCCGATGTTGGAGGCACCGAACAGCAGGATCTCAGGCTTGATCTCCTCCACAGCGTCGGTGATGACCTTGGTGTAGGCATCAGTGGTGTAGTCCTTCAGCAGGGGGCTGTTGTAGACATAGACCTTGTCGGCACCGTAGCCGCCCAGCTCCTTGGCGATGCCGTCCACGTTGTCGCCCAGCAGAATGCCGCACAGCTCAACGCCCAGCTCGTCGGCCAGCTTGCGGCCCTCGGAGATCAGCTCGTAGGAGGTAGACATCATGGTGCCCTGGCGCTGCTCGCAGAAGACCCAGACGTTTTTTGAAGGCAGCGGTATCAGCACTATTAAAAGCCATTTTCTTATCTCCTTCCTTAGATGATATGCTTGGCGGCCAGAATGCCAGCCAGCTTGTCGGTGGTCTCCTTGCCGGCGCCCTCAAGCATCATGCCGGCGCCCTTCTGAGGGAGGCGTAAAGGAGGTGAGAATGTTGGTGGGGGAGCCCTTCAGACCGATGGTGGTGGCATCGATCAGGGGTGATCCTTCAGCGTCTCGTAGGTCATGGTGACCAGAGGCTTGCTGTAAGCCTCGAAGGCGCCGCCAACGGACAGATAACGGGGGCTGATTCAGCTCCTTGATGCAGGTGATCATGCAGGGGGTGTTGACCTTAACGGTCATGTAGCCATCCTCCAGCATACGCTTGACGATGAAGGTGTTGCCCTCCTTCTTGATCTCACCGGCATAGGTGACCTGAGGCAGATGCAGCTTCTCGGCGATCTGGGGGCCGACCTGGGCGGTATCGCCATCGATGGCCTGACGGCCGGCCAGAATGACGTCGTCCTCATCCACACCGTAGGTGTCGATGCCGGCGGCGATGATCTGGGAGGTGGCGTAGGTATCGGAGCCGCCGAACTCACGGGCGGTAATCAGGACACCCTCGTCCACGCCCATGGCCAGCATCTCGCGGAGCATACCCTCGGCGGGAGGGGGACCCATGGTGAAGGCCACGACCTTGCAGCCCAGCTCGTCCTTCAGGGCCAGAGCGGCCTCGACGGCGTTCATATCATCGGGGTTGATGATGGTCTGCATGGACGCACGGTCCAGAGTACCATCGGGGTTCACAGCCACCTTACCGGAGGTATCGGGAACCTGCTTCACAGTAACAATAACTTTCATTTTGCCTTATACCTCCTCAATTACTTAACGCCCAGATGGCTGGCGATGACCATGCGCTGGACCTCGGAAGTGCCCTCATACAGATCTCGGTGATCTTGGCATCACGCATCATGCGCTCCACGGGATACTCACGGGTGTAGCCATAGCCGCCGAACAGCTGCACAGCACGACGGGTCACGTCGGAAGCGGCATCGGCAGCGAAGAGCTTGGCCATGGCGGCATCCATGGAGTAGGGGCTCGTGGTTCTGCTTCTTCATGGCAGCGGAGTAGACCAGGAACTGAGCAGCCTGCATCCGGGTGTGCATCTCGGCCAGCTGGAACTGGGTGTTCTGGAACTGGGAGATGCGCCGGCCGAACTGGACGCGCTCCTTGGTGTACTTGATGGTCTCCTCGATGGCTCCCTCGGCCAGACCCAGGGCCTGGGAGGCAATACCGATACGGCCGCCGTCCAGCGTCTGCATGGCGATCTTGAAGCCCTGGCCCTTCTTGCCCAGCATACGGTCCTTGGGGATGACGCAGTCCTCGAAAATCAGGTCGCAGGTGGAGCTGCCGCGGATACCCATCTTCTTCTCGTGCTTACCCTGAGTGAAGCCGGGGTCGGTCTTTTCCACCACGAAGGCGGAAATCTCCTTCATGGCACGGCCACGCTTGTCGGTGGTCTTGCCGGTGACGGCGATGATGACGAAGGTATCAGCCACGTTGCCGTTGGTGATGAAGCACTTGGAGCCGTTGAGGATGTAGTTCTCGCCGGACTCGTCCAGTACAGCGGTGGTCTGCTGGCCCTGCGCGTCGGTACCGGCGCCGGGCTCGGTCAGGCCGAAAGCACCGATCTTCTTGCCGGACAGCAGGTCAGGCAGATACTTTTGCTTCTGAGCCTCGGTGCCGTGCTCGAAAAATGGGAGCGCAGCACAGAGGTATATGAGCGGAAACGATAACGGCAGTGGTGCCGCAGACCTTGGCCAGCTCCTCCACGCACATGGCATAGGAGAGGACGTCGCCGCCGGCGCCGCCATACTCCTTGGGGAAGTAAATGCCCATCATGCCCAGCTTCGCCATCTTCTCGACGGTCTCCATGGGGAAACGCTCTTCCTCGTCGATCTCGGCGGCCAGGGGCTTCACTTCGTTCTCTGCAAATTCGCGGTACATCTTGCGAACGAGCAGCTGTTCCTTAGTCAGATGGAAGTCCATACTCTTTTCTCCTTTACGAAATTTTACTTGGTATACTTAAAGAAGCCCTCGCCAGACTTGATGCCCAACTTGCCGGCGCGAACCATCTACCGAATCAATACGTTTGCACGATACTTGCTGTCGTGGGTCTCGTTGAACAGCACATCCATGATGTTCAGCACCACGTCCCAGCCGATGAGGTCACCCAGATGCAGGGGGACCCATAGGGTGGTTGCAGCCCAGCTGCATAGCAATATCGATATCTTCCGCAGAGGCAACGCCCTCCTGCAGAACGCAAACGCCTTCGTTGCAATAGGGGATAAGGATCTTGTTGACCACAAAGCCGGGGGCCTCGTTGACCACCACGGGGGTCTTGCCGATCTCGGTGGACAGGTTCTTGATGTAGTCCACCAGCTCAGCGGGGGTATTGCCGCCGGCAATGACCTCTACCAGCTTCATGGCAGGCACGGGGTTAAAGAAGTGCATACCGATCAGATGGTGCTTCAGACCCTGACCCATCTCGGTGATGGACAGAGAGGAGGTATTGGAGGCAAAGATGGCCTCATCCTTGCACAGAGCGTCCAAACGGCCCAGCAGTTCCTTCTTCACGGCCATGTTCTCAGCCACGCACTCGATGACCAGATCGGCGTCAGCGGCGGCCTCGAACTCCTCCACCAGCACACGGCTCATCAGATCGTCAGCGGCCTCCTGCGCCATCTTGCCCTTGGCCACACGCTTATTCAGGGAAGCAGCCAGCTTATCCTTGTGGCGCTGCGCACTGGCCGTGCTGGAAGCATACAGCAGGACGGTGTGGCCCTTGCCGGCAAACACCTGAGCGATACCGCTACCCATCGTACCTGCACCAAAAACAGCGATCTTCATAATGATTCCTCCTAATTAGAATATATAGGGTCCTTGGTTTGCCCACCGGGCGCTATGCCCGGAAAACAACGTTCTGACAGAGCTTTACCGGTTCTGGTAGGGCTCGTGCTTGCGCTTTTCCAGAAAAGCGCCCATGCCCTCCTTCTGGTCCGCCGTCTCGAAGCAGCTGCCGAACAGCTTCTCCTCGATGGTCACGGCCCGATCCATGTCCACCTGCAGGCCGTCATTGATGGCCTTCTTGCAGGCCCGCACGGCGATGGGGGCGTTCTTGGCGATGGTCCCAGCCAGCTTCTCCGCTGCGGGCAGCAGCTCCTGCGCCGGATAGACGGCGTTCACCAGCCCGATCCGCAGGGCCTCGTCGGCCTTGATGTTCTTGGCGGTATAGATCAGCTGCTTGGCCATACCGGGGCCAACCAGACGGGCCAGCCGCTGGGTGCCGCCGAAGCCGGGGGTGATGCCCAGACCGGCCTCCGGCTGACCGAACACGGCGGTGTCGGCGCAGATGCGGATGTCGCAGCTCATGCTCAGCTCGCAGCCGCCGCCCAGTGCAAAGCCGTTGACAGCGGCGATGGTGGGGATGGGCAGCGTCTCCAGCCGGCGGAATACGTCGTTGCCCTTCTTGCCGAAGGCTGCCGCCCTCGGCCTTGGTGAGGGTGCTCATCTCGCCGATGTCAGCCCCCGCCACGAAGGCTTTCTCCCCGGCGCCGGTGATGACCAGTACACGGATCTCCTCGTCGGCCTCCACGGTGTCCAGCAGCTCCGCCAGATCCGCCAGCACCTGAGAATTCAGGGCGTTCAGCGCCTCCGGACGGTGGATGGTGGCCACGGCATACGGACCTTTTTCTCCAACAGTACGTTCGTCACAATGGTTCCTCCTTACTGTGGCAGCCGCCGCCGAAGCAGCGGCAGCGTCATGGGGAAAAAGCGCTTTCTACAGGGGGTGTTTCACCCGCAAAATGCGCCTTCTCATATACCTTATCCATTATAGACGTTCGTCTAAAATTTATCAAGCACTTCTCACCCGGCTTTTTGCTTTTTAGAGGAAGTCACAAATTTCGTCGGATTTTTTGCGTACTTTTCCAGCTTTTTGCCGCACCTGTTCTTCGATGCGCCGTCCTACGAAAACGTTGCTTCGGCGGCTCTCCCTTGCCGGGAGAGATTTTCCGGCGTTCCCTCTTGCTTTTTCGCCGGAAAACCGGTATATTGGGTAGTCGGATACCATCGCCATGCGGCGTTTTTTCAGGAGGAACGACACCACCCTTCGCCATGCGGGGACACTGGCGGGACCTGATGCCCGATGCCCGTGCGCTGCGGGTAGAACTGGGCTGCGGCAAGGGGGGCGCTTCACCGTGGGTACGGCCCAAGCGGAGCCGGATGTTCTGCTCATCGCCGTGGAGAAGGTGCCGGACGCCATGGTGGTGGCCATGGAACGGGCGCAGGCGGCGGGGCTGCACAACGTATTCTTCGTGGTGGGGGACGCCGCCCTGCTGCCGGATATGTTTGCCCCGGCGGAGGTGGACCGGCTGTACATCAATTTCTGCGACCCGTGGCCCAAGAGCAACCAGAAGCGCCGCCGTCTGACCCACGGCAATTTTTTCTCAAGTGCTACCGGCAGGTGCTGCCTATGGGCGGGCAGATCCACTTTAAGACGGACAACGACAAGCTGTTCCAGTGGTCCGTGGAGGAGATCCCCCAGTATGGCTTTACCCTGTCGGAGGTGACCCATGACCTCCACGCCGACGGCCCCGTGGGAGTCATGACGGACTACGAGGCCAAGTTCTATGAGCTGGGGAAGAACATCAACCGCTGCGTGGCTACCATGGAGCCGTGGACGGAGCCGGAGGAGGAACCTGCGGAGGCTGCTCCGGTGGAAGCTTCTTCCGTAGAATGATATAAGAACAGCAGGATGGCATGGCCATCCTGCTGTTCTTTCATGGGGAAAAGCGCTCTTTACGACTCCTGCTTGAAATACTCCGCACCGGCGCCGCACAGGGGGCACTTATAATCCTCCGGCAGGGAGTCCCCCTCGTATACATAGCCGCAGACCTTGCACACATAGCGGTGCTGCCCCTCCGGCTTCTCCTCCGCCGGGGCCGAGGTCTTTACATCCGCCGCCAGCGTGGCCGCCAGCCGCTCCAGCTGCATGGTCTGATCCTCCCGCAGGGCGGGCGGATGGTAAAGGTGTCCTCCATCTGCTGCCACCCCTTCAGAGGCTGGAGGATATTTCTGCATCTCCCTTGCCGCTGGCCGGGGCCCAAGGCCGTTCTCCAGCAGCACCACCCGGCGATTCTGGAGATCGTGGGCAGCGATATCGTGGAGCAGCTCCTCCATGGTGATGAACACCCCGGCGTTGTAGGTAGTGGCAGCAAACACCAGATGGCTGTAACGGAAGGCTGCCGACAGAATGTAAGAGGTAGGCGTCACGGAGGTATCGAACATCTGCACCTTCACGCCCCGCTCCGACAGTCGGCAGGCCAGAATGTTGGCGGCGTTCTCCGTGTTGCCATACACGGAGGCGCCAGGCGATGAGGCACCCCCGCTCCTCCGGCTCGTAGCGGCTCCAGAGGTCGTACTTGTGCAGGAGATACCCCAACTCCTTCCGCCACACAAAGCCGTGGAGGGGCAGCAGCATGGCGATGTCCAGCTCTGCCGCCTTCTTCAGCACCGCCACCAACCTGAAAGAGCCGTATTTGCCCACGATATTGGTATAGTACCGCCGGGCCTCGTCAGATAATCCCGGTCGAAGTCCACCTCATCGGCAAACAACCGGCCATTCAAAGGCCCATCCGCCGTCAAGCAGCCGAAGGCATCCATCAGTACCTCACGGCCAGTGGACCATGGGGGCCGTCAAAGCGCAGCGTGTGCCGCCCGGTGCAGAGGGTATCCCCTCCTTCATCATGGATGATGCGCTCCTGAAGGCCGGGGCCGAGAGCTGGGTCATCATAGCGCTGCGGTCATCCGGGGAAGCGCAGCACCAGCTCCTCCAGCTCCGCCGGCTCCAGTGGACCATGGACCGCCCCTCCAGCGCATGGAGATTTTCGGAAGGTGCGGCGCACACGCCGCATCCGTCGTGTCAAACAGTACGGTCTTTTCGTCCCGCAGCAGATAGCTGTTGATGAAGGAGATGCCTGCGGTACGTCGAGGAACACGCCCTCAAACATGGCCAGCCGCGCCCGTCGGCGCCACCCACGATGTAATCGTCATTTACCTTTCTCGTGCAGTACATGGAAATGCTCCTTTCTCTTAGTACCATCGATGATGTGTTTCCCTGATAGTATACAATATTTCCGCCCTTTGCCACAGAAAAAGCACGCCGCATATGCGACGTGCTTTTCGTTACAATTACGCCTTCTTGGCGATGTCACTGGGGCGGCGAACCTCAGGGCATCGTAGGGTGCAGTCGGCGTAGGTGCCGGACCGCAGGCGACGGCCACGCTTGGTGTCCTTCTTGGTGAGGATCTGGCTCTTGAAAGCGTGAGCTCTCTTGACCTTGCCGGATTTCGTCAGATTGAAGCGCTTCTTGCGCCGCTGTGAGTCTTCAGTTTAGGCATAATTTTTTACTCCTTCCATCTATTCTCTTGCCGGGGGCAAGCAGAACTTTTGTTTACTTGCCGGTCTTGGGGAGAGGAACATCGACATATTCCGGCCCTCCAGCTTGGCGGCCTTATCCATGGTGGCGACCTCGGCGCACTGTTCGGCAAACTTCTTCAGAAGCTCCCGGCCGATCTCGGTATGTGCCATCTCACGGCCACGGAAGCGAACAGAGACCTTCACCCGGTTCCCCTCCGTCAGGAACTTCTGGGCATTTTTCAGTTTGGTGTTGAAATCCCCCACGTCAATGCCCGGAGACATCCGGATCTCCTTTGATCTCCACCACGTGCTGGTTCTTTCTGGCTTCCTTCTCCCGCTTGCTCTGCTCGAACCGGTATTTTGCCGTAGTTC
>VOFF01000836.1_pt1 | contig 10001 bp, 18 predicted proteins | sample 5384061 | NCBI WGS metagenome assembly VOFF01 (sample SAMN12384725, study PRJNA508395) | human gut metagenome | isolation source: healthy gut E | host: Homo sapiens
ATCATCATCAACCACGTCCAGGCCCGTGACGGCGAGAAGATCGACAACATGCAGGTACCGGACAAGTTCGACAGCGTTGCCATTGCCGAACCCCTGCTGGGCGAGGTAGGCGAAGATGCCTCCGTCATCAATGCAGACAAGGAAGCCTGTTGCCAAGGCTGTTACCGCATGCCGCTGTGAAGGATGCCGGTTGAGAGCGCCGCTGCAGCCTGGAGGCCGCTTTATGGGTCACGGCACTCCCACACTGCCAAGGTGAGCTACGGCAGCCAGATGCAGACCACCATGCAGACCTTGGGCTACGACAACGTGTTCATCGGCACGGTGGAGGGCGAGCCTGAGGACACCTCGCCCCTGCTGCGGGCTGCCGTCATCCGCTGTCCAAGGCTGCCGGTTACACCAAGGTCATCCTGCGCCCGCTGGGTCAGCGTCTCCGGATGCCGAGCCTGCGGCAGAGGATGCGGCTGCGGCAGCCGTCGAGATCCCCGCCGACGGCAGCTACACCTGCGCTGTGACGCTGGAGGGCGGCAGCGGGCGTGCCACCGTCGAAAGCCCCGCCGCGCTGACTGTGGCCGACGGTATTATGACCGCGACCATCGTCTGGAGCAGCCCGAACTATGACTATATGCTCGTTGACGGCGAAAGTCCCTGCCCGTCAACACCGACGGCAACTCGACGTTTGAGATCCCCGTTGCTGCGCTGGATACCGCGCTGGCCGTCACGGCGGACACCGTCGCCATGAGCACCCCGCACGAGATCGACTATACCCTGACCTTTGACAGCGCGACGCTGGCCGCCGCCGAATGAGGCGCGCGGCAGCTTTGCCCTGCCCGCTCTGCTGCTGGCAGGCTGCGCGGCTGCATCCCCAGGCTCCCGCGCAAACGGACGCATTGACGATAGAAAACCGCTATCCGCTGGAATATGCGAAGCAGTTCACGGTGGATGTGTGCGGGCGGCTATGACCTCATCACGATTGACGGCAGCCGCTATCTCGTCGTGCCGGAGGGGCCGCTGCGCCCGCCAATCTGGACGCAGACATCACCGTTTTGCAGCAGCCTATCCAAAATATCTACCTTTGTGTCGTCGTCCGCGATGGATCCCATCATCAGCATTGGCGGGCTGGGGGCTGTGGCACTGTCCGGCACGCAGGCCGAAAACTGGTACCTCGACGCGGCCCGCACCGCCATGGAGCAGGGCGAGATCGCCTACGCGGGCAAGTACAGCGCGCCCGACTACGAGACGATCCTGTCCGCCGACTGCGGCCTTGCCATCGAGAACACAATGATCTACCACACGCCTGAGGTGAAGGAGCAACTAGAAAAATTCGGCGTGCCGGTCCTCGTCGAGCGCTCGAGCTACGAGAGTGACCCGCTGGCCCGGATGGAATGGGTCAAGCTGTACGGCATCCTGCTGGCAGAACCGAGGAGGCCGAGCGCATTTTTGACGACGCTGTGCAGCGCATTGCACCGCTGCTGGACGAGGAACCCACCGGTAAGACTGCGGCGTTCTTCTCCATCACCTCAAACAATCTCGCCACGGTGCGCAAGGGCGGCGATTACGTCGCCAAGATGATCGGGCTGGCGGGCGGCAGCTACGTCTTTGCCGACCTGACCGACAGCGGCAACAATCTGGCGACTGTCAATATCTCGCTCGAGGATTTCTACGCCGGGGCGCGTGACGCCGATGTGCTGTTCTACAACAGCACGATTGGGGGCGAGCTGCGCACAATGGATGAGCTGCTCGCCAAATGTCCGATGCTGGCGGACTTCAAGGCCGTGCAAAGCGGCAGCGTCTGGTGTACGTCGCAGAGCCTTTTCCAGCAGAGCATGGAGCTGCCGGAGCTGATCCTGGATATGAACAGGGTGTTCACCGAGGATGACCCGGACGACAGTGAATTGACATTTTTGACGAAGCTGCACTGAAAATTTAACGCGGCGGCAAAAAACGAGCGCACAAAACCGTGGCGCATCCGTAGGGGCGGATTCCATATCCGCCCGAACCATTGCCGCCCGCTGCAAAGGGAACCACGCATGCACACCTCCAAACGCATGACAATTGCATATCTCGCCATGGCGGCGGCCCTGCTGGCGCTGTTTGCGCTCAATCTGTTCTGGGGCAGCATTGCGCTCTCCCGGCGGACATCGCGGCGGCCCTGCTGGGCCGCGGCACAAACGCGCTGGCGGCCAACATCCTGCTGCAGCTGCGCCTGCCGCGCGCCGTCATGGTCGTGCTGCTGGGGCGGCGCTCTCGGTGGCCGGGTATCTGCTGCAAACGTTTTTGCCAACCCGATTGCCGGACCGTTCGTCATGGGCATTTCCAGCGGGGCCAAGCTGGCTGTGGCGCTGACGATGGTCGTCTTTTTTTGAACCGCGGTCTGCTCACCGGCTCACTGACGCTGATTCTGGCGGCGTTTGCCGGGGCCATGGCGGCCATGCTGTTTGTGCTGGCCGTGGCGCGCCGCGTGCAGCAGATGAGCATTTTGGTTATCTGCGGCGTCGCGATCGGCTACATCTGCTCGGCCGTCACCGATATTGTCGTCGCCTTCGCGCAGGATTCCAACATCGTCAACCTGCATAACTGGTCGATGGGCAGCTTTCGGGCATGACCTGGGGCAATGTCGCCACGGCGGCGGCCATCGTTCTGCCCCCCTGCCTGGCCGCCGCGTTTTTTGCTCTCCAAGCCGATGGCTGCCTACCAGCTGGGCGAAAGCTACGCCGCCAGCGTCGGCGTGCCGGTGCGGGCGTTTTCCGTGGTGCTTGTGCTGCTATCTAGCCTGCTGGCGGCCTGCGTCACCGCCTTTGCGGGGCCGATCTCCTTTGTAGGCATCGCGGTGCCGCATCTGGTAAAACATACGCTGGGCAGTGCAAAACCGCTGCGGGTGCTGCCGGGCTGCGCACTGGGCGGTGCGGCTTTCTGCCTGTTCTGCGACCTGCTGGCCCGCAGTCTGTTCGCGCCCACGGAGCTGTCCATCAGCTCGGTCACAGCGGTGTTCGGTGCGCCGGTGGTCATCTGGCTGTTGTGCGCCGCCACAGCGGGAGGGCACGGTATGAGCTGTTGTGAAACGCAAAAATCTCGCCGTCGGCTACGGTGCGCCGCTGCTGCGGGACATTGCTCCTGCATGCCGAGCGCGGCAAAATTCTGGCGCTCATCGGTCCGAACGGTGCGGGCAAATCCACCCTTTATAAAAACGCTGGCCGGGCAGCTTGCGGCGCAGGGCGGCGCGGTGCTGCTGGACGGGCAAGACCTGACGGCCTACACCCCCAACGCCCGGGCGCGCAAGCTGGCGCTGATGCTGCCCCACACGGCCCGCACCGAGCTGACGTCCTGCTTTGAGGTCGCCGCCGCCGGGCGCTACCCCTACACAGGGCGGCTGGGCATTTTGTCCGATGCCGACAGGCAGCAGGTGCATGACGCCCTGTGCCTTGTCCGGGCGGAGGAGCTGGAGAACCGCGATTTTGCCAGGATCAGCGACGGCCAGCGCCAGCGCGTGCTGCTGGCCCGCGCGGTCTGCCAGCAGCCGGAGATTTTGCTTCTGGACGAGCCAACGTCGTTTCTGGACGTGAAGGGCAAGGCAGAGCTCATGGACATCCTGCAAGTGCTGGCGCATGAGAAGAATGTGGCCGTCATTGTGACGCTGCATGAGCTGGAGCTGGCCCAAAAGGCTGGCCGACGCCGTAGTCTGCGTTGCGCCGTCAGGCGTGTCCGCTGTGCTGGCACCGCAGGACGCCTTTGCACAGGACAATATCTGTGCGCTGTTTGACTGACCACCGACCAATACGCGGTGCTGTTTGCCGGGAGCGGCGCAAAGCCGAAGCCCCAATTTGAGCACTACATCCGCAGCGGCAGCGTTTACTGCGCTGCGGCTATACCACCGGCACCTGTGCCGCGCTGGGGGGGGCGGCGCGTCTGCTGCTGACCGGCCGCGAACCGGAAACGGTGGCTCTGCGCACGCCCAAGGGCATCGTCGTGGAGGTCACACCGCAGTTCTGCCGCCTGACGGCAGACGGGGCCGCGTGCGCCATCGTCAAGGACGGCGGCGACGACATCGACGCCACGACGGGTCTGCCGGTCATTGCCGCGGTCACACTGCTGCCCGGCGCACCGCGCACCGTTACGATTGACGGCGGGCGGGGTGGGCCGTGTGACAAAGCCCGGCCTCGACCAGCCCGTCGGCGCGGCGGCCATCAACCGTGTGCCGCGGCAGATGATAACCGAGGCGCTTTTGCGGGAGGCGGACGCCGTCGGCTACGGCGGCGGGTTCGCGGTGGTCATCTCCATCGAAGGCGGCGAGGCTGCGGCCAAGCGCACCTTCAACCCGCATCTGGGGGTCGAGGGCGGCCTGTCGGTGCTGGGCACCAGCGGCATTGTGGAGCCGATGAGCCAGCAGGCACTTCTGGATACGCTGCAAATCGAAATCCACCAGGCAGCGTTGAAAAAGCCGCCGCCTGATTTTAGCCCCCCCCGGCAACTACGGGCTGGACTACCTGGCCGCCAACTACCCCGCGCTGCACGAGATCCCTATCGTAAAAATCTCGAATTTCATCGGCGAAGCGCTGGATATGGCAGCGGCGGAGCACTTCGCGGAGGTGCTGCTCGTCGGGCATGTGGGCAAGCTCGTCAAGCTGGCGGGCGGCATCATGAACACCCACTCCCGCTGTGCCGACTGCCGCACTGAGCTGTTCTGCGCCCATGCGGCGCTCTGCGGCGCGGACGCGGCGACCTGCCGCGCCCTGATGGACGCCGCCACGACAGACGCCTGTCTGGACATTCTGGACGCGCGCGGTCTGCGGGAGCCGGTCATGGCCAGCCTGCTCACCGCGATCCAGCTGCATCTGGACCGGCCGCGCGGCGGGGCGTTCAAGGTCGGCGCGGTGCTGTTCTCAAACCGGAACGGCCCGCTGGGCCAGACAAAACTGCCGATACACTGTTGAAATGAATGGAAGGGAGCCTGACATGGTACATTTTGTGGGGGGCGCCGGTCCCGGCGCACCGGACCTGATTACCCGGCGCGGCGCGGCCCTGCTGCAGGAAGCCGACTGCATCATTTATGCGGGCAGTCTGGTCAACCCAGCTCTGCTGGGGCTGGCGAAGCCGGAGTGCGCCGTTTACAACAGCGCCGAGATGACGTTGGAACAGGTGCTGGACGTGATGCGCCGGGTGGAAGCCGCAGGCGGGACCACCGTGCGGCTCCACACCGGCGATCCCTGCCTGTATGGGGCCATCCGGGAGCAGATGGACGCACTGGATGCGGATGGCATCCCCTACGATGATACCCCCGGCGTGTCCAGCTTTTGCGGGGCGGCGGCGGCGCTGAACGCCGAGTACACCCTGCCCACCATCAGCCAGACCGTGATCATCACCCGGATGGAGGGGCGCACCCCGGTGCCGGAAAAGGAGAAGCTGGCCAGCCTTGCCGCCCATGGGGCAACCATGGTGATCTTCCTCTCCATCGGCCTCATCGACAAGGTGCAGCAGGCCCTGCTGGCAGGGAGCCTACACGCCGGAGACTCCTGCCGCTGTGGTCTACAAGGCCAGTTGGCCGGAGCAGAAGGTGGTGCGCTGCACCGTGGGCACGCTGGCCGGGAGCACCCGTGCCAACGGCATCACCAAGACGGCGCTCATCGTGGTGGGGGAGTTTCTGGGCACCCGGTATGAGCGGAGCAGGCTCTACGACCCAACCTTTACGACGGAGTTCCGCAAGGGGGCAGACCAGTGACCCGCGCCTATCTCGCCTTTACGGAAAAAGGGCTGGCGCTGGCCCAAAAGCTGGCCAGTGCCCTGCCCGGCACCGTAGACCGCTGCGGCCATGGCGGGCCCGGCCTTGCCGATTGGGCTGCGGAGCAGTTCGCCCATGCGGATGCCCTGATCTTTGTGGGGGCTGTGGGCATTGCGGTGCGGGCCATTGCGCCCCACTGCCGGAACAAGGCGGTGGACCCTGCCGTGGTGGTGCTGGACGAGTGCGGCCATTTTGCGGTGCCGATCCTTTCGGGCCATCTGGGCGGGGCCAACGATCTGGCCCGGGCGCTGGCGGCGGTCTGCGGTGCGGTGCCGGTCATTACCACGGCCACCGATGCCAACGGTGTGTTTGCCGTGGATGCGTGGGCCAGGCACCAGAACTGTGCCGTGCTGGAGCCGGAGCGCATCAAGCGCGTCAGCAGCAGGCTGTTGGCGGGCGGTCCGGTGCGATACCGCTCGGAATTCCCCATTGCCGGGCAGGCCCCTGCCGGGGTGGTCCCGGCGGGGGAGGCAGAGCGCGCTGACTTTGCCCTGACCCTTTTCCCGGCGGGCGATGCGCTGCACCTGATCCCGAAGATCGGTGTGCTGGGCATCGGGTGCAGGCGGGGGACAAGCGCCGCACAGCTGGAAGCGGCCTTTGCACAGTTCTGCGCGGCCCACGGCCTTGCAGCAGTGTGCATCACGGCGGCAGCCAGCATCGATCTGAAAGCCCATGAGCCGGGCCTGCTGGAATTTTGCAGAATCCACGGCTGGCCGGTGCAGTTCTATTCTGCCGCACAACTGCAGAACGCCCCCGGGCAGTTCACACCTTCGGCCTTTGTCCGGAGCGTGACCGGTGTGGACAATGTCTGCGAGCGGGCGGCGGTGCTGGCGGCAGGCGGCACGATCATTCTTCCCAAACAGGCGGGCAACGGCGTGACCTTTGCGCTGGCGCTTCGTCCCTTTGCCCCGGATTGGAGGTGGCAGGATGCCTAATGTTGTTTTTGTTGTCGGGCTTGGGCCCGGGGATCCCCGGTTTCTGACCGCACAGGCGCAGAGCGCCTTAACGCAAGCCGAGGTGCTGTGCGGCTATACGGTCTATCTGGATCTGGTGCGCCCCTACTTCCCGGACAAGCTCTATTATTCCACCGGCATGACCAAGGAAATCGACCGCTGCCGCTGGGCGCTGGAAACGGCCCGGAGCGGCCGGGCGGTGGCGCTGGTCTGCTCGGGAGATGCTGGGGTCTACGGCATGGCAAGCCCTCTGCTGGAGCTGGCTGAGCACTTCCCGGATGTGACGGTGGAGGTGGTGCCCGGCCTGACCGCTGCCCTGAGCGGCGGTGCAGTGCTGGGTGCCCCGCTGGCCCACGATTTCTGTGTCTCTCCTCTCTGACCGGCTTACGCCGTGGGAGGTCATTGAGCGGCGGCTGGCGGCAGCAGCCATGGGGGATTTCTGCATCGCGCTGTACAACCCCTCCTCCAAGGGGCGGCCGGACTATCTGGCGCGGGCGGTGCGCATCCTGCTGGCAAACGGCAAAGCACCCGGAACAGTCTGCGGCATCGTGCGGAACATTGGCCGGGAGGGGCAGGAAAGCCGCGTTCTGACGCTGGCTGCGCTGGAAACCACCCGGTGGATATGTTTACCACCGTGTTTGTCGGCAACGCCCAGACCCGCCAGCTGAGCGGGCGGATGGTCACGCCGCGGGGGTACCGCGCATGAGGGCCGTGGTATTCAGCGGCACCACCGAGGGCCGCATGTTTTCAAAGCAGCTGGCCGCACTGGGGGCCGAGGTACTGGTCAGTGTGGCCACCCGCTGGGGGCCGAGGAACAGGGCGAAAGGTCCGGCATCACCGTCCACTGCGGGCGGCTGACCCCGGAGGAGATGACCGCCCTGCTGCAGGGGGCTGACCTCTGTGTGGATGCGACCCATCCGTATGCCGTGGAGGCCACCCGGAACATCCGGGCAGCCTGTAAAACAGCGGGCACGGAGTACCGCCGCCTGCTCCGGCCCGAAAGCCCGCTGCCCGCCGGGAGCATGGTGTTTGCCTCTGCGGCCCATGCGGCGGGATTTCTGGCCCGGACGCAGGGAAATGTCCTGCTTGCCACCGGGGCCAAGGAGCTTTCTGCCTTTGCTGTGCTGGAACCGGCACGACTTTTTCCCCGTGTCCTGCCCACCCGGGAGGGCATTGCCGCCTGCGAGGGGGCAGATATCCCCCATAAGAACATCATCGCCATGCAGGGGGGCCGTTCTCCTATGCGCTGAACCGGGCACTGATGGAGCAGTTTGCCATCCGCTTCCTCGTTACCAAAGACGGCGGCGCGGCGGGCGGCTTTGAAGAAAAAGCCCGGGCAGCGCAGGACACCGGGGCACAGCTCATCGTCATCCGCCGCCCGGCCGAGCAGGGCGAAACGGCGGAACAGATCCTGACACATTGTAAGGAGATGCTGCAATGATCGCACTCATCGGGATGGGGTCGGGCACGCCGGAAAGCCTGACCGCGCAGGGCCTTGCCGCTCTGCAGAACGCCGGACTGATCCTGCAGGGGCAAAGCGCCTGCTGGAACAGCTGCCGCAGGGCTGCACGGAACACCGGAAGGCTCTGTATCAGCCTGAGGATGTCCTTGCTGCGCTGGCGGCTGACCCGGAGGTGGATGCTGCCCTTGTGTACAGCGGCGATACCGGGTTTACTCCGGTGCGGCCCAGCTGCTGCCGATGCTGCGGGCCTTTGGCATCTCCTGCCGGGTTCTGCCGGGGCTTTCCAGCGTTCAGCTGCTGGCCGCTGCGGTGGGCCGCTCCTGGCAGGAGTGGAAGCTGGTCTCGGCCCACGGCTGTGCCTGCGACCCGGTGGCCGAGTGCCTGACAGCCGGGGAAAGCCTGTGTTTTTTCCTGACCGGCGGGGCCGAAACGCCTGCCTCCCTCTGCGGCCGGTTGGCTGCTGCCGGGCTGGGCGATGCCCATGTGCTGGTGGGGGAAGAGCTGGGCCGGGCAGAGGAAAAGATCCTGTTCGGCACGGCGCAGGAGTTTGCGCAAAAGCAGTTTGCAAGCCTGAGCGTTCTGCTTGTGGAACACGTTCCTCAGCCGCCCCGGCGGGTGCCCGGCTTCCCGGATGAAGCCTTCCACAGGGGAGAGGTGCCCATGACCAAGCAGGAGGTGCGGGCGGCGGCGCTGGCCAAGCTGGCCGTGCAGCCCGGCGATACCCTGTGGGATGTGGGGGCGGGTACCGGCAGCGTGAGCGTGGAGCTGGCGCTGGCCGCATCCCGGGGGCATGTGTATGCCGTGGAGTGTGACCCGGAGGCCTGCGGGCTCATCCGGCAGAACCGGGAAAGGTTCCACGCATGCAATCTGACACTGGTGGAGGGCCGCGCCCCCCCGCCGCGCTGGCTGACCTGCCCGCCCCGGATGCCGTGTTCATTGGCGGCACCAAGGGGGCATGGAGGCTGTGGTGGACACGGTGCTTGCCCGGAATCGAACGCCCGCATCTGCATCTCTGCCATTGCGCTGGAAACGCTGAGCGCCGCCGTGGCCGCACTGACTGCCCACGGCCTTGCTGCGGAGGTGACGCAGATCGCGGTCAGCCGCACCCGGCCTGCGGGCAGGCTCCATCTGCTGATGGCCAATAACCCCATCTTCCTTATCACAGGAGAACGCAAATGATCCAATTTCTTGTGGCCGCTTCCGGCAGCGGCAAGACCACCATGACCTGCGCCCTCCTGATGGCGCTCAAGCGGCGGGGGGCAGGACCCCTGCTCCTTCAAGAGCGGGCCGGACTATATTGACCCCATGTTTCACCGGGCCGTGCTGGGGGTGGAGAGCCACAACCTCGACCTGTTTTTTCTCCGCACCGGAGACGGTGCGCGCGCTCTATGCGCAGGCCGCAGCCGGGCACGGGGCAGCCGTGTGCGAGGGTGCCATGGGCTTTACGATGGACTGGGTGGCGTGAGTGATACCGCCAGTGCCTGGCATCTGGCCGATACGCTGGGCCTGCCGGTGCTGCTGGTGGTCCAGCCCAGAGGGGCCAGCCTGACGCTGGCGGCCCAGATCAACGGGCTGAAACAGTTCCGCACCCCCAGCCATCTGGCGGGCATCCTGCTCAATGACTGCGCCCCCCCATCTGTATGCTCCCATTTTGATGGATGGCTTTATCAGCAGCGTGGCGGCGCTGTGCGCGGTGCGGCTCTGCCCCGCGGCGGCCAAGGCGGTGTTTGCCAGCCATGTTTCGGCGGAACCTGCCGCCCATATGGTGCTGGATGCTTTGGGCAAAGCGCCGCTCATCACCGCCAACCTGCAT
>VOFF01000858.1_pt1 | contig 10001 bp, 16 predicted proteins | sample 5384061 | NCBI WGS metagenome assembly VOFF01 (sample SAMN12384725, study PRJNA508395) | human gut metagenome | isolation source: healthy gut E | host: Homo sapiens
TCAAGAGGGAGACCTCCCATGCGTCATCCACTCCCTCAATGAGAGCCATGAACGTATCCTCTCCATTGCGCACCTGGTCCAGCAGCCGGCCACGCACGGAATCAAGCGGTTCATGCACTTCTCGCTCACTTCCGACCTTTTGAACCTGTCGGCCCCTATCTGGCGCGGGTGGGGATAGTCGATGCCCACGCCCAGCCGGGAATCGCAGGAAAGGAAATGGCACGGTTTGACGATCCAGTTTTTCAGCTCTTCCGCCACGCGCGGCACAACGGAACACACCACGGCGGCATCATAACGGACGCCGGCCAGCACCTCCGTCCAGCCGCTCCCCGCTCACCTCCCGGGTGGGAATCATATACCGCTCCGGCAACAGGGCTTCCGGCGAAGAAAGCACGAACTTGGTGCGCGTGTTGGAATTGTAATCATCCACAGGTAGGCGGCGCGCGTCAGGCCAAACATCCGGGGCATCGCCTCCGCGCACAGGTCCGTAACGAGGACTTCCGCGCGCCCTGCGAGAGCATCCCCTCACGCCCCTGGCGGGGAATTGTGCCCTTCCCCGTATCCTGCGGTCACAATCAGAATGCGCGGCAGCCGTCCTTTTCTGCATAGAACAGGGTATACCAATATTCCGCTCCATCGAAAAGAACTTCTTGCAGGAGGGCAGACATGAGGGGAAGCGGCCGGAAAAACATTATCCTCCGGTATTCCCTCCGGACGGAAAGGAACGGGAAAAAACGGCCTTTCTTCCCTATGATTCCCTTCTCAAAACCGGATTTAACATTGACCTGCGCAGGCCGTCAGGGCAAGCTTCCAGCCATGCGCATCGTCTTCATGGGCACAGGCGACATTGCCATTCCCGCCTTCCGCAGCCTGATCCGTCATTCGGATCGGCGGGCCTGGTCACGCAACCCGACCGCCCTGTCGGCAGGCACCAGGTGCTTACAGCCCCGGCCATCAAAAATATTGCCAGGGAAGCGGGCATTCCCGTGCTCCAGCCGCATTCCCTGCGCAGCCCGGATGCGCTGAGCAACCTCAGGAGACTGAATCCGGATCTAATCGTACCCCCTGGAAGGCACGGAAACCGGAGGTTCCCTGCATGACAAGCTGGCCAGGATGACGCCGGATGTGCTGCTGCCCGTCATCCATTCCATTGAAAAAGGAACGGCTACACGCATCCGCCAGCAGGAAATCCTGGCAACATACGCCCCCAAGCTCCTGCGGGCGGACGGAAAAATCGACTGGACGCGCCCCGCAGAAGAAATCGGCCGCATGATCCGGGCGTACGACCCGTGGCCCGGGACCTTCACCAACTACTGGAACCGCAAGAAACGCATCCGCAACATGAAAATTTTCCCCGGCTTTTCCATCCTCCCGGAAGCGGAGGGAAAACCGGGCCAGGAAAGATATCCATTTTGACGTATAAATGGCCAAGTCCTTTTCCATGGAGAGCCTGAACGCGGCCCAGAGGAAGGCCGTGCAGACCCTGCAGGGGCCCGTGCTGATCCTGGCCGGGGCCGGAACGGGTAAAACGCGCACCGTCACCTGCCGCATCGCCCATATGGTGGACCGGGGTATCAGCCCCAAAAGCATCCTGGCCGTGACGTTCACAAACAAGGCCGCTCTGGAAATGCGGGAACGCGTAGGCCAGATGGTGGAACGCAAGGCGGCGCGCCAAATAATGGTGAGCACTTTCCATTCCCTCTGCGTGCGCATCCTGAGAGAGGATATAGGGCGCCTGGGGTACAAGACCAATTTCACCATTTACAGCGGTTCCGAACAAACAACATCGCCGCCTCCTACCAGCGGGAACTTCAGGCGCAGAATTCCGTGGATTTTGACGACCTGCTGATTCTGGCGGACAAATTGCTGAAGGAGCACCGGGACGTCAGGGAGGCGTGGCAACAGCGCTTCCGCTATATCACAGTGGATGAATTCCAGGATACCAACAGCCTCCAAATGAGCCTGCTGGGCCATCTGGTGGGGCCGGAACACAATGTCTGCGTAGTGGGGGACGACGACCAGTCCATCTACGGCTGGCGCGGGGCCCAGATCAGCAATATCCTGGAATTCGAACGTTTTTTTCCAAATCCCTCCATCATCAAACTGGAAGAAAATTACCGCTGCACCGCCCCCATCCTGGACACGGCCAATGCCCTGATCCGCCATAACCTGGGCCGGAGGGACAAGACGCTGCGCGCCCATAAAGGCGGAGGAGAAGCCGTCCGGCTCATTTCCATGCCCGGAGACGCGGAAGAAGCGGGAATTCATCATCACGGACATTGAAAACGTCCGCAGGCAGGAAGGCCGGCCCTGGGAGGATTTCGCCATTCTGTTCCGGGCCAATACCCAGAGCCGCATCATTGAACAAACGCTCCGGGAACATAAAATTCCCTACCGCATGGTGGGCGCGCAAAGTTTTTTTTTTCGACCGCAAGGAGGTAAAGGACCTCATTTCCTATCTGGCGACTATCGAAAACCCGCAGGCTGACGAATATCTGCTGCGCATCCTCAACACGCCGCCGCGCGGCATCAGCGAGCTGACCAGCCATCTGGCCATCGACTGGAGCCGGGAGCACGGCAACAGCGTCTGGGCAGCCCTCCAGGACGAAGAAATTCCTGGCGGCCCTTTCCACCCGCGCCCGCAACAGCGTGCAGGCATTCAATGAACTGATTGCAAAATACATCGACCTTTTCCAGGATAAGGAAACCGACTTCGGAGACATCCTGGAGCAGCTTATTGAGGAAACCGGATTCAGCGAATACGTCACGCGCCTGTGCAAAACGGAAGCTGAAATCCAGAAACGGCTGGTGTCCATCGGGGACGTGAAAGCCTCCCTCCGCAACTTCTGGCAACCCGGAAAAACTCTCCGGGACTACCTGGCCCAGGTCACCCTGGACAAGGAAGATAACGATGACGACGTGGAAAACAAGCCAGGCGTATGCCTGATTACCATGCACGCCGCCAAGGGACTGGAATTTCCGGTAGTGTACCTCGTGGGGCTGGAGGAAGGCATCCTTCCCCACAAGCGTTCCCTGGAAGACGGCAATTGCGATGAAGAACGCCGCCTGCTCTACGTAGGCATCACGCGCGCCCAGGAGAAACTCATGCTTACTTATTGCGCCACGCGCCTGCGTTACGGGGACCGCATGCCTTGCCAGCGCTCCTCCTTCCTCAGTGAAATTCCTCCCCACCTGATGGAATATTCCAAATGGGAGGATCTCATGAACGCGGAAGCGACGGAAGAGGAATCCGGAAACTTTTTCGATTCCCTGCGCAGCATGCTTCTGGAAGAGGAATAAGAGGCGGCATGGCGTTTTGCCAGCCTCTTTTCAACCATGTCTTTTACTTTAACTTTATTCAGAGGACAAGGCGCCGTTGCCGCCCGGAAACGCCAGTCTGCCGACTTTCCGCCTCCAGAATATTCAGCCGCGCCAGCTGCATGGTCTGTTCCGGACGTGAAAAATCCTCCCGGCCTGAACCGGGAGGATTGAAAATACGGGACTGGAGGTCTTCCCTGGATTACCAGAAGATGATGTACAGGGCGACCGTCGCGGCAACCACGAGCCATCCGAAGATTTTAGCCCGAGAAGAGGACTGAAGGGCAACCACGCCCCTGTCGGGCAGCACGATAGGCTGTCCGCCGCGGGCGGCGTTCACCGCCGTGAAGATGAAGCCGATGACCACTACCGTGATGAAACACACGGCCATGCGGTTCAGGAAGGCCATTTCCGGCTGCCACACCTTCAGGATTCCGTACAGGAGGGCATTAATGACGATACCCAGCCAACCGAAGATGCGCGGGCACTTGGGCACAAAGAAGCCGAAGAGGAACACGCACAGGGCGCCCGGGCTCAGGAAGCCCTGGAATTCCTGAATGAAATTGAAGATGCCGCCAAAGGCCGGGCTGTCCAGGAACGGAGCAATGGTCAGGGCGATCACGGCGCACACCAGCAAACCAATCTTGCCGACGGTAACCAGCTCCGTGGGCCCCGCATTTTTGCGCAGCTTGTTGTAAATATCCATCGTAAAGATGGTGGACGCGGAATTCAGCATGGATGCCAGGGAAGACACCACCGCGCCAAAGAGAGCCGCAAGCACAAACCATGTCCATCCCGTGCCGGGAAGCAACTTCCTGATCAGCGTGCCGAAGGCGGAGTCATAGTCAAAGCCTACCAGCGTATCCGTCAGATAGTAGTTGTCCGAGTTGTCCACGGCCGGCTTGATGATTTTATTGTTAAGGGAAGCGATTTTTTCCACGAACGGGGCACGTTCCGCTAACGTGGTCTGGTCGTTGGCGGCATCCGCTTTCAAATCGGCGCAGGCCTGTTTCAAATTGGCCATAACATCTTCGCCCACCTTCATTACTTCCGCGTTATGAATGGCATGGGCACAGCCTTCCTCCACGTTTTCCACCAGGAAGCTGTCCGTAAGCTTGTAGATGACGGGGCGGCCCTTGACTGCGGCGGGATCTTCCGTCTTACGGATTTCCGCCGCATATTTTACTTCCGCCTGTTCCTTCAGGTCATTGCGGTACAGGTTATAGGCCAGGATGCCGGGGACCACCACCACGAATGGGATGATGAGCTTGAGGAACGCGGCGAACACAATGCCCATCTGACCTTCCGCCAGGGATTTGGAAGCCAGCGTACGCTGCATGATGTACTGGTTGAGGCCCCAGTAAAAGAAGTTGGGAATCCACAGGCCCAGGCAAAGAGCCGTCCACGGGATTTCCGCATCATCCGCAGGACGGATCATGTGCAGCTTGCCGCCCACGGTATTTACACCGCTGGCCGCGTCACCGGAGTTCAGCTCAAAAAAAAGCGCGTCACCCCATGCCAGAGGCTGTCCGAAGGATTCCCCAGGGAGGCAACCGTCGCGCCGGAATTGGCGGCGGCGGATTGAATCAAATGGTTCGGGTCTGCGCCGCTGAGCTCCGTCAGGGCAAAATAGGCTACCACGCCGCCGCCCACAATCAGGGCGGCGCCCCAGAACAGGTCCGTCCAGGCGCAGGCTTTCAACCCGCCCACGAACACGTATACCGTGGCGCAGAAGGCAATGATAACGCAGCCGACGGTGATGTTGCCGAAGTCAATGCCCATGGCAGAGTATCCCGTGAAGAACACGGAGATCACCTTGGCGCCGGCGTAAATCACGCCCGCAGTCGGCACGCCTACCAGAATCAGCAGCGTGGCAATGGCCATCAGGGAACGGGCCAGCGTGTTATACCGGTATTCCAGGAATTCGGGAATCGTATAGGAAACAGAAGGCTACAACCACCAGCGTGATTGCGGCCAGCCATTCATACCCGGCGATGGCCATGCCCACCCAGTTGGCCGATTTGCCGGACATCCCCACAAACTGTTCCGTGGAAATGTTGGCGGCAATCAGGGAAAACCCACCAGCCACCAGGTCAGACCGCGGCCGGCCAAGAAATAGTCTGAAGCGCCCTTGGCCTTCTTTTTTTTCCTCTTCCGTTTCTTCGGGGTCACGGCTTTTCCAGATGCCCAGGGCGATTACGCCCACCACGACCACGCAGAAGAGAATGACTTCCACCATGGAAAGAGGGGCCGTTTTAGGCTCCGCAGAGGCGGTCTGTACAGCCTCTGCAGCGGGAGCCGCCGGCTGAATTTCCGCTGCCGGCTGGACTTCAACAGCGGGAGTCGCGGCCGGAGCGGCCAGGGCGGGCTGCGCATCAGCTGCCGTTGCAGGCACGGGCCCCTCCTGGGCGGATGCGCCCCACGTCATCAGGGCGAGCGCCCCGAATATAGTTGCTAGTGTTTTCATCATCAGTATGGATTAAGCTTGGTACAGAATACGGGCGCCTTCTCCGGCACGGGTTACAAGATACGTAGTTTCAATGCCCGTTTCCTGGCAGTAGCTGTCCAGAAGCTCCTGGGCCACCTTTTCCACGTCCTCCGTCTTCACCAGGGCCACAATGCATCCGCCAAACCCGCCGCCCGTCATGCGCGCGCCGTAAATGGAGGATGCGGAGGGAATGCGGTCACAAAGGGAAACAAGGGTATCCACCTCAGCACAGGAAACTTCATAGTCGTCACGCAGGGAAGCATGGCTGCCGCGCATGGCTACACCGGCCTCATCCCAATCGCCGCGGGCAAGGGCATTCGCAAAAGCGTTCACGCGCGCATTTTCTCCAATGACGTGGCGGGCGCGGCGATAGCGCACATCGCCAAGCTGTTCCCCTGAAGGATTCCAACAGCTCCAGCGTAGCTTCCCGCAGGGAGGGCACGCCCATGATGGAAGAAGCTTCCTCACACTGCTTGCGGCGCTGTCCATAAGCTCCGTCCGCCAGGGAATGCTTCACAGCGCTGTCCAGAACCAGCACGGAGACGGACTCATTGTTCATCGGAACCAGCTCATATTCCAGCGTGGCGCAATCCAGCTTGAGAGCCATGCCCTTCTTGCCGTTGGCAGAAATAAACTGGTCCATGATGCCGCAGGGAACGTTCACGAATTCATGTTCCACGGCCTGCCCGATCAGGGCTACTTCCTTGGGATCTATTTCAACGCCGGCAAAAGCGGCGAGCGCCGTACAGACGGCAACTTCAAGAGCGGCACTGGAGGAGAGGCCGCCGCCGCGGGGCACATTGCTGTCAATCAGCATATCCACAGGCCCGATTTCTATGCCGCGCCTGTGCAGGTTGGCCAAAACGCCGCGGACATAATTGGACCAGAACGGTTCGCCGGGAACCAAGGCATCTTCCACCGCAATTTCATGGATCTGGTCACCCAGGGAACCGCAAAAGCGGTGTTTGCCCACGGGGAGGGAGCCACAGCCACAACACAATGGTTATCAAGCGCCATAGGCATCACAAAACCGTTATTATAATCCGTGTGCTCACCAATAAGGTTCACACGTCCCGGTGCCGCTGCCACATGAGTAGGCGCCTGACCGACATACTTGATGAAATACGGAGTCACCGTTTCTTTAGAGATTTCTCGCTGAACTAAATCCATAATAGATTGATTCTGCCCCATCCCTTTCCGCACCTCAAGATTAAAGTCTCTGCCCGGCAATAATTTTCTTCATTTTCCACAAAATACACCAATTTCATCCCCCTCCCGAATTGCAGTATTCTTAAAACGGGCCTGTTCCACCGGACAGAGAACCCCAGCCAGATTCCAAATTCCCCGGCAATAACGGCTGACGGCCTGCAATCCAGGGAGACCTGGAAGCTACTTTGCCCCACGGGCGAAAAGCACTGCCGGGTCGGTATTCAGAAGCAGTTTGATATCCAGCCACAGGGACCAGTTGTCAATATACTTCATATCCAATTCCACCAGCTTTTCTGGCCCCCGGATGTTGCTGCGTCCGGCAATCTGCCAGTACCCCGTCACACCGGGATTTCCCCCTTCAGCACATTAATGAGCTGGGGAAGCTCGTCGATGCTGAATTGCGCAGGAAGCGCCCAAAGGAGAAGATGCGAGGGTCGTGCTCCAGCTTAAAGATGGGGCCGTCCATGTCATTGCCGTACTTGGCTTTCACTTCATCCAGCCTCTTATCCGCGTCCCGGTACATGGTGCGGAACTTCCACATGCCAAACTCCCGACCATACAGCCCGGAACGTTTCTGGCGGTAAAAGACCGGGCCACGATCCGACAGCTTGATTCCCACAGCCGCCAGCACCCACAGGGGTGACGTTCCCACCAGAAGCGCCAGCGCTCCCGTCCAGTCCAGCATTTTCTTCAACTGCCAGGAGGTGGTATAGGGAATGGGGGTGGATTTGTACACCAGCATTCTTGTTCCTCCAATCACGCCGAAATAGGTTTTATGCACAGCGGGCATGCTTACCACCATGCTCGCGTAAAAATCGACTCCCATCTTGCCGCACAGTTCCACCAGGCACCGCGCCACGGAAGAATCCACCTCCTCCGGCAGAAACACCACCTTGCTGACGCAGTTCTTAATCAGCAAATTCCTGACTACCGCACTGTCCACCTCTTCAGGCGCCATGACCAGCAACCCATTCCTGAAGTCCACATGATTGCTCTCCAACGTCCTGCGGAATTCTTTCACATGATCCGGAGTTCCCACCACCAGCGTAGGGGCTTCCTACACCAGCCTTTTTTCCGCCCGGAACCGGCTGATACGCAGCCAGAGGGAACCCAGGAAGGTAAGCAGATACGCCAGGGACTGGACACCGACATCCGCGGAAAAGGGAACAAAGAACTTCCATATCATCACGCTTAACACCACAAAACAGGCATATGCCACCACAAACCGCCGGATGCTTTCCCAGAGCGTCTGGCAGCGGTAGTAAACGCCGAACTGGTCACAGCACACATACAGCAGCAGAGACATCGTCAGCGGCGTCAGCACCAGCGTCCGCAGACGCCACGGTTCCGAGCGACCCCATCCCATTGCCAGGACACAAATCCGACAACGAAGAAGACGACGAATGCAAGGACGAAAACAACAATCTTATTAATCCCGTAGGTAGTACGGTCTGCATTTTGAATCAGCATCGAGAGAATATGTAGATTAGCCGGCATTTAAAATGCTCCGTCCTTGTCTTTTTGTCAAATTGTTTGCTCACTCTGAGCCATGCCCGGCACGGAAGCCTGCCTCCCGGACAGCCTTCCCGCCTCCGGGCGAGCAGAAAGCCTAAAATGACGAGATACCGGCTTGCAAGAATCCGGCTCCCTGTGCATTGGTATACGCGTCAATCGACCGGACTGGTCACGCGCCTAGCCTGATCGCCCCCTATCAGACCATGCATGGACCGTTGATCGGGGCATGGGGCCCCCTTACTCCTGGCTTTTCTCATGGCAGCGGAATAAGTATGTCACAACACAACACACAGGGAAGACAGGGCCAGGGAGCTCGCCGCCGCTACAACAAGGGCGGACGCTCCTATGGCAATGACCGCCGCGATTCCAGCGGTTACCGTCCCAAGTACAGAAAAGAAGCGCCCGCCAAACTCTCCTTGTGGCAGCGTTTCCTGGGCCTCTTCGGCATTCGTCCGTCCAAGAATAACAAGTATGCGGCCAGGGATAAAGCCGCCGCCAAAACCAACACCCGCGTAGCCCGCAACAGGCAGGATCGCGTTTCCGCACCCAAACAGCCCGTCTCCAACCGCCGGCTTTATGTGGGCAATCTTTTCCTATGAAGCTACGGAAAGCGATCTGGAGCGGGCCAATGAACGCCAGGAACAGCCCGTCAGCCCGCAGACCGCGCGCAGGGAAGAACAGGGTTCCATGGCGGAAGTGAAGAAACCTCCACTCCCCTGCTCCAGCCAGGCTCCCGCTCCCCAATCCCAGGAACAATGGCACCATTTTACCATGCGGAAGCCGAACGGCAAATTCATGCTGGTTGTCAAAGATGCGGCGATAATTTTTTACCTTGTGGAAACGTTTGAAATCCTCCAGCGCATGGGATTGCTGACCTGCGGCCATCATGGCGTTCCGCAGCGGAAGAAGGCGGGGGTTTTTCGGCCAGATTTCAATGGCGCTTTTCAGGCATTCTCCTCCAGTTTGGCGCGGCTTCCACTCCTGGCCAGGGCTTCCTGACCCTGGAAATATAGGCGTCATCATGAATACGGCGGCGCTGATCTCCAGCAATGGCCCGTGCTGAAATCCCTGGAAGTCTTCTTAAGAGCCTCCGGCACCAGGAAAGGGCTTTCATAATCTTTTGCTGTTCATCAGCTCGAACAACTTTTCCACGTCCCGCTTGAAGGGCATACAGCTTTTTGCTTCTATATATCCGACCCGGCCTGAGGCTTGGCGCGTTCGCCGGCCACCTCGCGGGGCGGCATTGTTGGACCCCATCAGCCCCAGCAGAATCACCTCAAACATGATGATGCCGGAGACGGCGGATCCGTCTTCATGTTCAGCTGCTGGGCTTCCATATCCTTCTGGACAGTCTGGACATCCTGCGTGGCGGAAAGCCCTTAATGATTTGCCCGGAGCCCTTGTCCGTAAACATGGCTACCAGCACGGAAACAGCAGCACCATGACCAATTGAAAGAACCAACTGGGAACA
>VOFF01000870.1_pt1 | contig 10001 bp, 11 predicted proteins | sample 5384061 | NCBI WGS metagenome assembly VOFF01 (sample SAMN12384725, study PRJNA508395) | human gut metagenome | isolation source: healthy gut E | host: Homo sapiens
TTCCGGTTTCCCCAAAGGAAAAATTTCACCTGTATCGCGGAGGACAGGCAGGGGGCGCATCTGGGCGGGCACGGATGACAGCGGCGTAGCCGTTTTAACGGAAGGGAATGGAAGATGTATGACCGCAGCAATGCCCTGAATGGAGAGCATGTTTATGCTTTGGCCATTTCTCCTGTTTCCGGGGAGGTGGCCGTCGCCACATCCGCATTTACGATCCTGCAGGCGATTCATGGAAGACGCTGGACAGGTCCACCGGCCTGGTGGAAGACCAGGCGGCTTCCGCAGGTTTTGATACCAGGGGGGAATTTGTGGCTGGCCTATGCTTGCGGCGGGGTATCCTGCTCTTCGCGCCAGTCAAAGTATATGCAGTGGAAAAATGTTCAGGCTCCCTGGTACTGGGATAACAGGCAATTCTCCCGTCAGCCGTACCAGCCGTATGGTGATGGTTTGCCTTCCAATATCTGCAATGTTTTGACTTGTACGGATAAGGGCCAGGTGTTGGTAGGTACCTGCTCAGGCTTGGCGTACAGTAACGGCATTAGTTCTTGGCGTTATATGAGGAGGGCGTGATTATGCCCAGAAAAACAACCATCTGTATGGTTCTGCCGCACGGAAGACTGCGGTGCCGGGGGAGTCGAATTCCAGAATGTTGTCTGAAGATTTTATTTCTTCCATTATCCAGCAGGAAAAGGAAATTTTCATCGGCTACCGGATGCAGGGAGTGGATGTTCTGGATGCTGAAAAAATGACGGTGAATCAGAGAATAAGGAAGGGGCTGGAAAACGTGGATGTTCCTTCCTTGCTGGCGCTTCAGGACGGGAGTGTTTGGGCGGCGACATACGGACGGGGCTTTGTTCGTCTGAAAAAGGGGACTCTGGCTTATAAACTGGACAGGGAACAGATGGACAATGAAGTCCCGTTCCCTCGTCCAGATGGAGGAGCCTTCTGTGGTGCTCAGAAGGTTGGAAGGCTGGGGTCCGATGCGCATGGGGAAGAATATTGTGTTCCGGGGGAGGACTGGACTGGACTACAAAGGGGACTGGTGCGGGAAGTACGGGCACACGCGTGCCACGCTGTGCCACGAATGCCCCCATGAGCAATTCAGGTAAAGCCAAGCCTATCAAGTTCCGTACTCTTTCTTCCGTTCCCGGACATCCCGGATACAAAGGGGGCCTTGTCTCCCTACTGGATTCAGGGGCTGATGGGGGCTCAACCGCAAGAAAGGGGACGCTTTGCGCTGGTGGGTGCACAGCATCAAGGAAAATGATAACCGCAACGTTCTTTTCGACCCTACGGATTCCGTGCGGACAGAGGCGGAGTGGGATGACGTAGAGGTGCCGGAAGGTGTCCATGAAATAGCCCTGTATTTTTACAATCCCAACGGTTATCTCACCAATGAATCAGGCGGGATTACGTGGTGGAAGCCAGAAGGCACCCTTCCACCGCTCCCCTTGTGTTCCAGTTCAATATTGAGGGGGATCTTGCGATAGGAGAACAGAATAATTGGGGGAAGGAACTTGCTGCATCCATGGAGCAGTGGTATTCCTACCCGGTGGAGGCGCACACGCGTTTCCAGATTTGCGGGGTCCGGGGTTTATAAAAGGTTCATGAGCAGGAAGGGGGGATTTACCTGTTCCGTATTTGCCGGAACGGTTCCTTTAATACCATTTTAAACGGCGTGTTTGTGAATGAAAAAAATACCGTGGGAAATTCGAATGCCTGAGGAACTGCCTTATTACGTATCCGGTGCTCTGGCCGGTATTGTCCCCACTCCGGCCTCTGTATGAGTTGCAGTATACGCGCAAGTACCTTACTCCGGCTGCGTGCAGTCTTCAGAACAGGTATATTCTTTCCCTGTGGCGGCAGGCCCGGAAGAGTCGGGCCGAGGGTGGTTGCCTGGCGGACTGCCTCCAGTGGGAAGCCAGAGTAAGCGACGACCGTGTGAGAGCTTCCTTCGATGAGACCATGAAGCGTTCTTGGGAGCAGAGCCAGATTTATTATATTGGCAACAGGTCCCGGGATTTCATGCCGAATGCCCCGGGTACTGTTCCTTTTTCTCTCAGCGAATTGCGCCTGATGGCCAAGCTGCGCATCGACTGGAGGCAGTATCGGGACGATGCGAAGACCCCTCCTGAAAAAACTGTTCAGGAAATGAAAGAATTCCTCAATAAGGAATTGCTGAAACAACAACAAAGTAGAAAATAACAATGAATAAAATTGCCTGTGCAATAATGGTTTCTCTCTCAGGAATCTGTCTCTTGAAAGGGGAAACAGTGCCGCAGAAGACGGAATGGAAAGGGGGACGTCTCATTTATGATGGAGTCATCATCAAAAATCAGTTCAATCTGCCTCAAAAAGGAATCAAATACCATGATGAGGATAGGTTGTCCTATGATGTCATGGACACCACCATTGAAATGAGCACCACCCTTTCCAAAAATCCTCAATGCGGCAGGGAATGGTGTTACAAGGGAATCAGCCATATTGTTGTCAAATATTCCGGCCCGATTTCCGATCCGATAGACGGAGGCACCATCTATTTTGAACCATACTATAACCACCATATCTGGTTTGATAAGAAAAAGTATGGGGAATGGGGGATTTTGTACTCCAAAGTCTATATTATTACCCGAATCAAGAATGCGAATATTGAGGATGTCAGAGACTATGGAATCAGCGGGGAGGACGGAAGCATCTTTTTCCAGTATGTGGAAAAAGTGGTAGATGATAACATGTAAATTCCGTCTGGCTTTCCCGGATGAAAATCATCTTACGCCGATTCACGGTTGTTCAGGTTCCGGAGGTTCGCAAGCAACGACCTCCGGAGCCTTGTTAAGGCAAGGCTGATTTCAGGGTAAGCCTTTCTGTGGTTTAAAGTATCAATTTCGTGCCACCTGATGGAAAGGGGCGTCTTCCTCTATGAAAAGACATGCCGGCACCCTTGGGAGGCCGATGATGCTGAAAGGCTCGTGTCCGTAACCATGAGTCTGCGGATGCTGTGCTCCGTTTGTCGGAGTAAAGGGGGTTCTGTGTGAAGCCCCTGCTGTTTCTGGTATAGGACGGGGACGGTGTTTTTATGGCGTTTCAAAATACACTGTCCCGTGGGAATCCCGGCCTCCGTCCCCTTTGAATTTTGCTTTGACAGTATAGGTTGCTCCTTGCCTGGGTTCCGGGGCATTCAGAATGTACTGGATATTTTCCTTATGGGCGCCGCTTCTGCCTGCATGGGCGTCCCGGGAGATTTCCCGAGGAAATTTTCATACAGGGCTACGGATTCGATTTCGATGGCGTGGGCACCTTTGTCGTACAGCAGGGTGACGGTGTGTTTGCCGGACGCTTTGACCAGTTTGGTAACGTCAAACGAATGTTCCTCCCGGGTCAGGGTGGCAGGCGTCCATGTGCCAATCCTGGGCGTATTGAAAAAGTCAGATTTGTCTATTTGGCTGATGACGTTCCGGGCAAACTTGATCCCCATCAGCTCCATACGCTCGCTATACGCTTTCAAGCGTTTTTGAAATCCGGAAAATCCTTTTTTACCGGCGGGAGTCCAGCCGACTTCCGCAAAGGCGCAGGCACGGGGGAATGCCTGGTAGTGCAGGCGTTCCGGTGTGGAAATCCATTCCGTCCATACTTGGGCGCCCAGTCCCTTGACTCTGGAATGGTACTGTTCCTCCAACCCGGGGAAAACGGGTTCGAACCCGTATGCCTTTTGCAGGGGAATGCTGCCGTAGCTGTAATCCAAATAGGTGGAGGTGTGGAGAGAATTGATAACGTCGTGTCCGTCCCGGATAGCGTTTTTAGCCAGGCCGGTGTTGCCCTTCCAGAACTGGATGACGGCGTTTGTATCCAGTTTGGCGCCGGCTTTTTCCTCCTCCGTCCCCATTGACGTCATGTCCGTAAATTTCATTCCATCCCATCATGTTGCGCCCTTTTTGGGCAATAATGCCGGACATGCGGTTGGTGAAATGCATCTGGACGTCCGCATAACTTCTCATGCCGTTTTTTTTCATGAATTCCTCAATTTCCGGAACACCCTTCCATTGCTTGTCATAGCGCACCTCATCTCCGCCAATGTGGATGATTCTGCCGGGGAAGAGTGCCGTGATTTCATCCAAAACATCGGACAGGAAGGCATAAGTTTTTTCCGAGGTGGGATCGAAGGCCGTATTGACGATGAATGTGGTGGGCACTTCCCCGGGAGTTTTCAGGCTCAGGAAGGGTATACGGCGGCGGGCACTGGCATGGCCCGGCATTTCAATTTCCGGAACGATGGTGATGTTTCGGCGGGCTGCGTATTGGACGATATCGCTGAACTGTGCCTGGGTATAAAAGCCTTCATGCGGCGTTCCGTCTGATTTACCGCTGTTCCATGTGCCGATTTCTGATTCTCTGCGTTTGGAGCCAATGGAGGTCAGGCGCGGATACTTCTTGATTTCAATGCGCCATCCTGTGTCGTCCGTCAGGTGCCAGTGCAGGATGTTCATTTTCAGCAGAGCCATTTGGTCGATGATCTGTTTAATGGTTTTTTCGCCAAAGAAGTGGCGTGCTTCATCAATCATCAGCGCCCGCCAAGAGAACCGCGGGTAGTCCGTTATGCGGAACGGAGTTTCAGAAATATTCCACCGGACGGCGGATTTATCCGCCGTCCGGTCGTGGAAGACGGAGGGCATCATCTGGACCAGGCTTTGCCCCGCGTAAAAGATGCCCCTGGCATCGGCTGCGGAAAGGATGATTCCGTTTGGGGATGATTGGATGGAGTAGGCTTCTTCTCCTCTGGCGGCAAGGGTTGGGTCTTTTTTGATGACGATGCAGGCGGCTTTTTTCGACGCTTGCCCGGCCGGTTTAAGGGGAAGGGGGAGTCCTGTCCCTTCGCTGAGCATCTGCTGCAATTGCCCTGCCTGATCCAGGAAAGACTTGTCCTGTGTTTCCGTGATGATGAGGGAATCCGGTGTGAGACGGGCCGGACTTCCTGTGAACAATGTGATTTCCGCCGGTTTCGGGATGATTTGTTCTTGTGAGAAGGCTGCGGGAAGGAAGGCGGACAGGGCGAGTGCGGGGATAATGAATTTCATGGACACGGTTATAAGTACAAAGACTGCTGACACAATCTTTCATGGGGAATTCGTTTTTTTGGCTCTTGGAACTGAATATTGTTTTTTCATGCTGGTCTCATCTTTAGAAGGTCTTTGTCCGGGTGAGGGCGTAGTATCCGTTTACGGCTAAAGCGGTGTGCGGGTACGCATGGGTGGATGGCGTCGCCTCCGGATATGCCGTTTTAGAAAAATTTCCAGCCATGACCAATATGAAGATGAATACCGTAATTCTGTTGTCGCTGGCGGCCTGCACCGGCATGCTGGCGTGTCCCGGAGCCTGGGCGACGGCGGTCTGCCAAGAACAGTCCTACCACCTGAAGACGGCATGCCCCCACCCCCTTTCCCTGGCCGGTCCTGCGGATGAGCGTGTTTATTTGCGATTTCAGGCGGGGTGGGCCAGCAAATACGAGTGCGAGGGCTTGGATTTGTGGGACGGTTCTCTCTGCATGTTTATTCCTGAAATACAGTATAAAGAGTGGGTGGGGAAAATATGGTACGGCGTTTCCACGGAGCACCGGAATCATGCGGAGCTGAAATACCGGCTGGACTACGTCAGGGAACTGGGCAACTGGACGGTCATGCCCTGGTATGAGCACAGCTTTGTTTTTCCGGGAGATAAGGGAATCCCGCGTCCCGGATTGAAGACGACCTACCATTTTTCCGACCGCTGGTTTGGCGGCGCGGACCTGTACTGGCAATATAACAACCATACGTTTCGCGGTTATTACGCCGTATTTGCGGGGATGCATGAAGAAATAGCTGATTGCGTGCGGGTGGATGCCGTAGTGCGCTACGGTTACAATGGGGGGTATGTAGGCCCGGTGGTGCACCATGGTTCCAATGCTCTGGATTATAATCTGAGCGTTACCTTCCGTGCTACCGGGCGCCTGACTGTGGAATTGTTCACCAATTACAGCCAGGCGCTGACCGTGGTAAAGCAAAAAGGGGCTGGGGGATGATTTCTATTACGGCGTCAATTTGAAATATACGTTCTGACTACCGGCGCGGGGGCCTGGCTCCGAAGGGGGCTGGAAGAGCCGTCTGCGTATCCGTTGAGAATCTTCGCTGGCTCCGGAGGGGCATGGGGATGGGCAGTTTTTTCTTCCGTATCGAACAGCCGGAGGTATTTTTTTTGTCACAATGAAATAGTATTACCCCTCTTTTCCATGAATTCTCCGTCCCCCAGTCCCAGCCGCCGGATTCCGTCTGGTACGGATGGATTTTAAAACTGTTCCATCATTGGAAGGTGGGGGAAAGGCAGGTTACTTATGTATGGGCCGTGCTCGTCGGCGTGGTGGGCTCCTGCATGTCTCTGTTTTTCGAGTGGATGGTGGAAGTGATCCAGTGGATGCTCACCGGCATCTGGTCGGATTCCCGCGTAGGCACCTTTTCCCTGGTAGAGCCGGAATGGCGCATGTTTATTCCGGTGGCGGGCGGCCTGGTGGCCGGCTGCATACTGCTGTTCCTGATCATCCAGTCTTCCGCCCTGATTGCGTCTACCGTGGGGCAGCGTCTGCATGTATCCATTCCGCGGCTCCGGCTACTGGTCGGCTGCGGGCGGCAGCCGGATTCACGACGGCGTTCCATGCCCCTTTTTCCGGCTGCCTGTTCGTGAGTGAAATTATCATCGGCACCGTGAGCATGGATATTCTAGCCCCCCCTGCTTATCGCCTCCTGTACCGGGTTCGTGATGCTGCATCTGCTGGGGATCCCTCCCCTTTGTACAGTTCCCCGTTTGAAAGCTTTACTGTCTTTTCCCAGTCTCTCTGGTGTATCGCCCTGGGGGCGGCGGCGGCCGTGGCGGCCAGGGGATGGGTCAGTTTGCTGGATGCGGCCGCCAGATATTTGAATGGCCGCCAGTCCCTTCTGCCGCTGCGATTGGCGGCCGCCGGGCTGGTCGTGGGGATTCTGGCCGTTTTTTATCCGGAAGTGGTGGGCAACGGTCAGGCTCTCATTACCGGGCTGGTCCATGAGGGATTACGGCACGCGGGAGGCGCTCGTCCTGCTTCTGGTGAAGGTGTCTGCCGTGGCGGTGGTGTTCGGCTGCGGGTGGGGGGGGAGCCATGACGCCCACCCTGTACGTGGGGGGGAGCATGGTGGGTTTTATCTTCAGTACGGTTCTGACGTCTCTGGGAATGGATGGCAACCATACGGTGGCGTATGCGATGGTGGGTATGGCGTCCTTTTTCGCCGTAGCTGCCCAGGCCCCCCTGACGGCTCTGGTGATGGTGGTGGAGTTTTCCATGAGCGGACAGATGATTTATCCCTTGCTGATCGGTGTCGTAAGCGCTTATGGCACGGGAAAACTGATTCGCGCGCGTTCCATGTATGCCGCCAGCCTGGCCGGCAGTCCGGCGTCCGTCGTCAGTCTGCCCATGGCGCAAGTCCATGTGCATGACCTGGCGCGGCACGTGGTGCCCCAGGTGGCCCCGGATGCTTCCCTGGATGATGTCTCTTCCCTGATGCTGCGGAATCCCGGAGATCTGGTTTTTGTGGTGAATAAGGATGGAACTTATGAAGGGGCCATCTATCCGGAGGACTTTCTGGCGTCCGTACGGGCGCTCCCGTGCTGGACGCCGGCACCCATCTGACGGATGCCTTGAAGCTGTTTGAACAAACCCATCTGCCAGCCTTTCCCGTGGCCTGGAAGAATACCGGTCGGCTGGACGGCGTGCTGTACCGCAACGCGTTGTTCCAGGTTATCACACGGAGATGATGAAACGGGAGTCCGGCGGAGACGTGGGCATGTAAAAACGGAACGAAACAAGGGATGTATATTACATTTTTTGTAAAAATCTTTTTGTTCCCCGTTCGTAATATCATCAAAATTAATTGCTGGGATGTTATCCATATTCCCCGTACCGTTTTTGCCCGGCTGCATGGCGGTGGAAGAAAAAAAGTAGTTGGTATGGCGGGGGGCGTGCGGTTAATATTCGCCCAGCCCCGGATTGCATGAATGAAATAAACAGGTCACCGGATTTTGAGATGGTCGTGCTGAAAGAAATCAGCTCCGCCATTGTCAATGAACGCAACGGCACGGCTTTGCTCCGGCATATTCTGGATGTGCTTTACCGCCGCATGAAAATGCTGCGCGGCACGTTCACCATCCGCCGCGGGAACGATTTGATGATTGAAGCTTCCCACGGCCTGGACGAGCAGGAAATGAAACGCGGCCATTACCATGTGGGGGAAGGCATTACGGGGCATGTGGCAGAAACGGGCAGGCCCCATGTGATTGAGGATATTTCTCGGGATTCCAGGTTCCTGAACCGTACCCGCACGCGCAAAAGCGGTGAAAAAGTAGCCTTCATCTGCGTTCCCATCATTCATTTGCAGCAGGTCATCGGCACGTTGAGCATTGACCGTGCCGTGGACCGGGACACCGACTTGGAGCGGGATCAGAAACTGCTTAATCCGGGCGAATTGATTGGCAATTGCAGCACTATGCTCCAGGTGTATGAACAGATCCGCAAGGTGGCGCCCAGCGATGCCACGGTGCTGATACGGGGAAGTTCCGGAACGGGGAAGGAACTGGTGGCGCGCGCCGTGGTGAATCTGAGCGGCAGAAAGGATAAGCCGCTGGTCACGCTGAATTGTGCGGCCATTCCGGAGAATCTGATGGAAAGCGAGCTGTTCGGTCATGAAAAGGGTTCTTTTTTACCGGGGCCACCAGCCGCCGCATCGGCCGGGCGGAGGCGGCGGACGGCGGCACCCCTGTTTCTGGATGAAATCGGGGATTTAAGCCTTCAGATGCAGGTGAAGCTGCTGCGCTTTCTTCAGGAAAAAACCTTTTCCCGCGTGGGAAGCAACAGGGGAGCTTCATGCAGACGTGCGCTTCATCGCCGCCACCAGCCGCAATCTGGAGGAATTGATGGCGGCGAACAAGTTCCGGGAAGACTTGTATTACCGGTTGAACATTTTCCCGGAATTGCTCCAGCGGGCGGATCGGCGGCATCCGTCTTCCGGGAAGGTGAAGATTGCGCGCGGAGACGTTTATTCCTGGAAGGAGGCTCTGTAGCTTATGCGGCGCTTTTTGCGGCTGATGAAGCCGGTGCAGTTTGCGGGGAAGCCGGGGCCGGCGCGGGCTTGTTCCCGGGGGCTTCCTCCTTTTTTCCACTTATCCGCGGATGTTTCCGCTGTGCCGCCGCTTTCCGGTTTTGGGGCGGGCGGCGGCTTGGGCGCCAGCAGGTCTTCCCATTGGTGGAGTTTGAATCCTTTCCCCATGCCGCCTATTTCGTTGAGAAGTTCCCGGCATCTGTCCGTAAGTTTTTTCATAGTCGGGTGGGCCGGCCTCAGGCTCTGCGGAACCGGGGAAAATCAGGTAACTTACCTTCAGGTCGGAGACGGGGCGGCTGTAAGGGCCCGCCTTGGGGTTGATTTCACGGCTCAGGCGCAGGGACCCCTCCCCAGTTTTGTAGCGCGGCCCGGCGTCTCCCACCAGGGCCGGGTACAACTTGTCTCCCACGATGACGACGGCATAGTCCCCGAACTGCGGGGAGAAGGGAGAGGACTGGTTGACGACTCCCAGCGGTACCACGATGAACGGATCGTATTCCGAGATCAGGAAGCTGTACCGCTTCAGTTCCTCAATGACCCGTTCCGCATGGTCTATTTTGCGGCGCAGAGCCGTTTTTTCCGCGGCGGGGGCTTTTTCCAGCGTCTTCTTGTAGGAGGCCAGCCTCTGCTGCCAGGGGTTGAGCAGGGGATTGGGCTTGTCTGTGCGCTTTTTCCAGCGGTAGGAAGTGCTGGGCTGATAGAAGGAGCTTTTCAGGATTTTATCCGGCATGGCGGCCAGCCGGTCCCCGTCCGAGCCGTCGGAAACAACATCCATTTCACTTTGCAGCCAGAGAAGCTTCCTTCCCGTGTCCGGATAGGCGGTTTCCAGAATGGTCTCCGTATCGTAATAAT
>VOFF01000887.1_pt1 | contig 10001 bp, 14 predicted proteins | sample 5384061 | NCBI WGS metagenome assembly VOFF01 (sample SAMN12384725, study PRJNA508395) | human gut metagenome | isolation source: healthy gut E | host: Homo sapiens
AAACCGCGCGCTGGAAGATGTTTTTCTCCCTTGCGGTGCATGGCCAGAGTAAAGGGAATATCCGCCGATGGTCTACAATCCCCCGTCCTAACGGCGGACAAAATGAAAGCTCCTCACCTGGGAAAATGGCGCGCGCCGCGCCCCCATCAGCTGCCAACCGCAGTCACGGTCGGGTTCCACTCAGCGGTAGCGCCTCAGCACAGGCTTCCTGCCCCATTCCAGCAGAGCTCGTCCATTTTGCCATGGCTTCCTCCCCGCTTGGCAACGGATCGCCACAGCACCATCCTGGCAGAGGATAAATTGCCGACGATATTTGTGAAACCCAAACATATGGCAACTACAGAACAATTAACCGCAGGAACGCTCCAGACAAAAGCGCCAGCGCCGATTCCGCCCTCCCGGTTTTCCTTGGATACAAGCTTCAACGGTTCATCGGCACGCAATCCTCTGGGTGAAAGCGACCGGCATAACGCTGCTGCCTATGATGTGGCCGGATTCGGTCCACAAGAGCCATGCCTTCACCAATGATGCGGTCATTCCGCATGTCCATGCTGGACTTGGCCGGATTGCGGTCCGTAGCCGTGGTAAAGAAAACCAATTGGGAGGCATTTGTGATTTTGGCGCCTTCCGGCCCCATGGTCATCAGGTTCACGCGGGCCTCATTCAGGGAGGAAGAGCGGCCCTTTTTCCTGGAAACCTTGGTCTTTTCCGCACGGGAAACCAAATCGCTGTCCCGCTGCACCAGCATCCACTCAAAGGGATTCCCGGGACGGAACTGCATGCTTTCAAAATCCTTGGTCATGGTATCCATGGCCGTGCGGGCAAGCGTCGTGGTCCGCACATCCTGCAGCACCCATCTCCAGATATCTACCCCGCGGGAAGTCAGAGCCACAATGACCAGAACCAGCACGGTAGTGATGGTCATGGCTGCCAGGAGCTCAATCAGGTGAACGCGCCGGATTTGATTTTGGCAAATGTCTTCATGTTTTTTTCAGAGGTCTTCAGATAATGCCCGCTAACGGCGGAAAGCGAGATTGCGCGTAAACACGGGAGTCTTTGGCTTTTCCCCACGTCAGATGTTGTAAACGCTCAGGGTCCGTATTCAACAGCTGGAAGAACTCCGCCTGGTACAGGACTTCCGCCCCCCACGGCAAATCCAGGCCGCCGCCTTTCTCCGGCGTATAAACATACAGGGAAGGTTCCTTAATCACCTTGCCGCGGTTGTAAGGATTATAAATCGTTCCGTACTTGGGAGTGCGGGCCCCCTTGGTCAAATCCGCCCTGTAATTGTAAACAAGAATGGTCGTAGCGGGCCTGGACGTGAACTGCATCCAGTAAAACGCCTTGTCAAAAGCAGAAACATATTTGGAGGAGGAAGACTTTCTGGCGTTGGACGCGGCACGCTCGGAATTGCGGAGTTCTCCCAGTTCCGCCGTCAGGGCGTGGACGATGCGGTCCGCTTCACGAATAGTCAGGGCAGACTGAACCGTCCTTCTGGCAGGAATAAACATGGCCATGAACACTACAATCAGCACGGCCACCACGCCGATCGCAAGCACCACTTCCGTCAGGGTGAACCCCTTGGCACGAGACTGTTTCATACACTTGGTCAACATAAAATGGGAAATCCGGTATTATATCACAGAAACTAATTGGGAATCACCTGCTCCGTCGTCCTCAGACGGCTGATATTGCCTTTGGGATAAATCACAATGCCGCCTGCCAGGCCCGGTTTGCCGTCCACCATCGGGGTTGGCCTCTCCTCCTTGCCGTTCCCGGCGGAACCTGCAACCACCACCAGGCGGGTGGGGGCGTTCGGCTGGGACATACGGCCTTCCTCGTCAAATTCAATGAAGTAAATATCCGTCATTCTGTTGCCGGGAAGGTTGACGGTATCCTGCCCGTCACGGCTGGCAAAATCGCTGGCCGTGGATTTCTCGCCCCTGGCTTTCTTCGCGCCTTCCAGAAGGGTGCTGTAGGTCGGACTGACGTAAAAACCGGCAGGGAGAGTCTGCAAACGGTTCACCAAATGCCATTTCCCGGTGCGGGTATTTTGGACATCACGCCCAAAGTGCGCATATTGCGGGCTTCGTCATCAGGAGTGCTCACAATAATCAGGCGGCTCCACGTTCCTTTGCCCATGGCATCCAGCCGCGCCTCCTGCACCATGCCGTCCACCATTTCAACGGCGGCCTGAAGACCCTGCCCTCTGCCTCCGCCTCTTAACATGCTGGCGGCCAAGGCCATCATGGCCACCATAATGGTGATAACGACAATCAGTTCCACCAGGGTAAACCCTTTGCTCCCTGACAAGGAACAGCGCGGAGCCATTCCGGAATGCTTGGAAAAATATCTCATACAGATGATGCAGGATTGAACAACGATTTTTTGGCATGCTACCCGTTTCAGACGGACACGGCAATCATTTTTGAGGAACGGGAATGCCTGATATGTTCCTGTCCAACAAAATTCCGGCAAGGAATCGCCATGCGGAAATCCCTGCTTCCGCCATCCTTCCGGAAAAAAAAAAACAGCCGGTCGGTCCAACTCCCGCATTTCAAGAAGGATAAGGCCGGAACGACAAAAAAAAAAATTTTTTGTCCTCCTTTTCCAAAGCCTTCATTTTTTCCGTTCCATCTCCCCTGCTGAAAAAACATCAGGCCCTGCTTATCTCAATTCCACCCCACACGCCGCGGTGGTCGCTGGCCTGGAGCGGGGGGGAGAGTCAAGGATACCCATGGGAGGCTTGCGGCCGAGGCGCTTTTTTCAGCGTATTGTTCAGGAAAAGATGGTCAAAGGAATGGTAGGTGTCTCCGTCCTCATAGTAAATGGTCCAGGTCTCCCCCGGGAATCCCTGGGCTTCAAACGGTTCAGGCGGTATTCCGTTTTAGCCGGCCCCTGGATGACCTGCACGGCGCTGTCTGACGGGCCGTCATTAAAGTCTCCGTACAGAAGCAGAGGCATGCCGTCCTGAGAGGCAAGAGCTTCATTCAGGTAGTCCCGCAGGGCGTAGGCTTCCCTTCGCCGCGTATCCTCTGCGGAACCGTCACGGCTGAGCGATTTCAAATGAATGCCCACCAGGCGGAACAGCCGTCCGTCCGGCATGCTGACCGTGGCGTCCAGAATGCCCCGCAGCATCGTCTTTTTCCGTTTCGCCTCTCCGGATACAGGCATGTCCGCTACGGAACGGTTATCCGCGATACAGTATTTGGAAAGAAGGGCCAAACCACGGTCCTCCCCGTCCCGCATGACAAGAACTTTGTACGGCAAATGAACTCCTTTTCTCTTCAGCCGCATTTGCAAGTCACGAACGGCAGCCTCCCCGCCCATTTCACACAGCCCCACGATTTCCGCCCCCGATTGGCGAACCAGCTCCGCCACGGCTTCACGGGCTTCCACAGGCTTGTATTTTACCTGAAAATTGCTTCTCCTCGGGTCTTCCGGCACAAAGTAGTTGCCGGCGTTCATGGTCAGCAAACGAACGGGCTCCCCCTTGTCGGGGATTTCCACCTTCTCCCGAACCGTCTGCCGCTCTTCCCTCTGGCGGGCGGGAACCGCCTGCGGTTCATTATCCAGCAGCGCCCACTCCGTCAAACCGTACCCCACCACCGCGCACAACGCAATCAGGGCCGCAATGACGGAGGTTCCCCCTGCGTTTTGACGTTTTTCCTGATCATGTCCGTTTCCCTGAAAGATTTTCTCCACGACGGACGTAGTGAATGAACAGGCCGGACCGTGCAGAATTTTCCGGCCTATTACTCGGCTTTCGCTTCACTTCCATCCGTAGTTCATGATAAACCATGAATGTGCCCCCATTGCAACCCCATAACGAGTCCCAGCCTGACGAGCAGACACTTTCCCAATACGCGGAACATACCAGGAAAAGCCTGATCGCGCGTTTGGAAAACTGGGAAGACCAGCGCACCTGGGATGAATTTTACCGGACATATTGGCGGCTTATTTATTCCGTCGCCCTCAAGGCCGGATTAAGGGAAGACGAGGCTTGGGACGTGGGACAGGAAACCATTCTTTCCATCGCCAAGCAGAGCAGGAAAATATTTACAAACCGGAACAGGGTTCCTTCAAACTTTGGCTATGGAACATGACCCGCTGGCGCATCAATGACCAGTTCCGCAAGCGGAAAAAGGACACGGCCATGCTGATGAATCCTGATGCCACGGATACCCTGGAACACCCCATCGACAAAATCCCGGATGAAGGGAAGAATAATTTTGACCAGGTATGGGAACGGGAATGGCAGAATAACCTTCTTCAGGCGGCTCTGGAACGCGTCAAAGCAAAAGTGTCGCCCAAGCAGTTCCAGATTTTTTGACTATTATGTCCTGCGGGAGTGGGACGCGGCCAAGGTCCGCCGACAACTTGGCGTCACGATTGCCCAGGTCTATCTGGCCAAGCACCGCGTAGGAAGCGCTTTGAAGAAAGAACTGCAATTTCTTCAATCCCAGGAAAAGGAAAAAAGAAAAATAGGAGTCCATCTTAAAAACCAGCCGGTGTCCTTCATACGCGTTCCCCGGCCAGACCTCAAGGATTCCTTTATTTTGCCTCTTGCCAAGACAGCGGTTTTGTCGTTAGATTAAGGGCAACTGCAATGCCGCCCTCACGCAACAGACATTCCGCCCAGAGAGTTTTTACCTGGGACAAAATCAAAATGGCCCTGGCGGCGGCGGAAGAAGGATTTTATATCTGGAATATTAAAACGGGCGTCATTCATTACACGGACCGCTGCCTGACCATGATGGGGGCCAGCCGCAAGGGAAAGCCCCCAATATCTTCACCCAACCGGAGCTTACCATACACGAGGAAGACCAGGCTTTTTTTTTTCCCAGGAAGTGCACCGTTATCTGGACGGCCACTCCCATGTGCCCATGTGCATTGAAATCCGGATGAAGAAGCTGAACTCCAAAAGCTGGAGCTGGGTCCGCGTCAACGGCCTCGCCCGCAGGGACAAGCAGCGCCGGCCCGTTATGCTGGTGGGTGTATGGGTCAATATTACCCGGCAGAAAACGGCGGAACTGCGTGCTGCGGAGGACAGGGACCTGTTTCATACCCTGATTGAACACATTCCCGACAGTATCTATTTCAAGAACCGGGAATCACGTTTCGTCCTGGCGAATACCGCCACAGCCAATAAGCTGGGCGTACCGACGCCGGCAGACCTGACCGGACGCACGGACGATTACTTTTTTGACCAAACGATGTCCGATATTTCCCGCAAGGAGGAAATGGACATCATGGTTACCGGACGCCCCATCCGCGCCCGCCTTCATCATGAGACATGGCTCCACAAGGATGATTCCTGGAGCCAAATCAGCAAGTTCCCGTGGTACGGACGCAACGGAGAGCTAAAGGGAATTGTAGGTATTTCCAGTGATGTCACCAAACTGGTGAAGACAGAAATCAAGGCCACGGAAACGGCCCGCATCCTGGAGGAACGCAACAGAACTCTGGAAAAGGAAATAGATTTGGCCAGGGAAATCCAGTTCGCCCTGCTTCCCTACGAAATTCCCTCCCGCTCCCATACGGAACACGGCCTGACCCGCCATGCGGATTTTCACCATATTTTCACTCCTTCGGAGGGGGTTGCAGGAGACTGGTTCGATGCTTTTCCCGTAGGCAGTTCCGGCGTCGGCGCCATTGTCTGCGACGTGATGGGCCACGGCATCCCGCGCCGCCCTGATCGCCTCCATGCTCCGCGGCCTGATGGAACAGTTGTCCCACCTGGCGGATAACCCGGCGGCTTTCCTTACTTCCCTCAACCACCAGCTCGCCAAAATCCTGCAACGGGCGAACACCACCATGTTTGCCTCTGCCGTTTATATTTACCTGGATCTGGAAACCGGGGTCATGACGGCTTCTACAGCCGGGCATCCGCATCCCATCATTCTGGGACCGGACGGAGTCGCCCGCAAAATGCCGCTGCCCAAAGGAATCGCCCTGGGGCTGCTGGATGACGCTACGTACCATAATGCCCAGTTTTCGCTCCTGGCGGGGTCCCGCATCCTGATGTACACGGACGGCCTGATGGAAGCAGCCAACCAGGACGGGGAAGAAATGGGCGTGGAAAGGCTGATTGACTATTTTAATAATTCCTCCCCCCACAGCACCAAGGATTTCGTCCATCAGGCCCTTACCTGCGTAGCCAAATTTACCGGCTGCACCAATCAGGCCGACGATATCTGCATGCTGGGCATCAGCTATTCCGAACACGAGGCAGAAACGGACGGCTAACAGCCGGTTCCTGCTCCTGACGTTTCCAAAACCTGCTTCCTCTTCCCTGGCCGGCTGCATCCCGGAATTTCCGCGGGGGAAAAACCCTCCACACACCCCTTTTCCCCGCAGCATGAGGACCGACAGTCTTCCCCTGCCGCAAATGGAAGGGAAGGCGCTATGTCGTCTCCGGACAATCATCCGGAGAGAATTTGAAATGACGCCAAAATGGAACGCCCAGCATCCAAATGGAAAACAAGGCTTCCAGCCCCCCCGCCACGACAATCGTCATCTGGACACCCCAGGCATCCACCACAGCTCCCCACCCCATGGCCGCCAGCGGCTGCACACCGATGGTGACAATGCTGAACAGCCCCAGAATGGCCGACTTGCGTTCCGGGGGCGACAGAAGCTGCACGGCGGATGAAGAAGTAACAAAGAGGGAAGAAGTGGCCAAACCGGCAAAAAAGAAACAGAGGGCCTGCACTTCCACCACCGGGATGGCGCCTGCCACGCACAGTGCGCACCCCATCCACAGGGTGCCTGAGGAAAGCTTGGCTCCCCACCCTGTCGCTTTTGCGTGCAAACGGCAGGACAAAGAGGATGCTCACCATGGCTCCGGCTCCGACCGCACCCAGAATGAGGCCGGTATTCCTGGGATTTCCGTGCATCAATGCCGGAACAATCTGATAGAGAGATTGCCCGCAGATATTCTGAATCAGAGCGCTGATCATGATGAAAAAGCAGGCGCGTGCGCGTGGCAAGCACCGCCTTGAGGCCGGACGCGTCCCTTTAAGGCAAACCCTTCCAGCGGCGCCGCGCATTGCCGCCAAAGGCGGTTTTCTGGGAGCGAACCACATACCCACGGCAGGCTGCCACATTGCCGCCAAAGGCGGTTCCGGCGCCCCATTCCCTGTGGCGGCAAGCGCCGGCCCTATAGCCCGGCACGTATTAAATACCAGAGAATACATACCCACGGCCTCCTGTAATTGCCGGCGCGGTATCAGGTCTCCCACAAAAGCCTGCTGTGTGGGAAAACCCACCGTCTGATTGACGCCCATCACCAGCCCGGCGGCGTATAAGTGCCACAGCTGGAGCATATCCAGCACAGTCAGCAGAAACAGGGCTACAGCCACCAGCCACTGGACGCACTGCACGGCTATGAGGAGTTTCCTCCGGTCAAAACGGTCCCCCAGCCCGGCAAGCAGCATGCCGCCCAGAAAGAAAGGAAGAGCGTTCAAGGCAGCCAACACCCCCACTGCCGTGGCGGAGCCTCCGGAAATATCGTACACAAGAATACCCATGGCCGTCACCTGCAACCACATTCCAATCAGGGCCGAAGCCTGCCCTGACCAGAATATTTGCAGGTTCCGCACCTGAAGGGGCTTGAAAAAGCCCAGCCAGTCATTCAGCCATTTCACAGCTCCGCCATCCTAGCCCCAGCCGGCGGAACCGTCCAGAAGCGAGTGCGGCAACGCCTCCTCCCCCTGTTCCGGAACCTTCTTATTCCTCTGCGGTATAACAGGCCGGATAATCCTTGGAAGGAAGCCAGGCGGGAAGGTCTTTCATTCTGCCCGCAGCGCGTTCGGAAACCGGCGTACGCCAAATCTTAAAGAAAGGCCCCATGTTCTTTCCCGTGACCTTGGAAAAAGCGTTCATGACCCATTCCCATTTCTTTTTCATCACTCAGTTCGCCGTTGTCATAAGGCTTGGCATGGAATTGAAGAGCCACCTGGCGGAAGGCGTCAAACCCCAGATAGTACATCAGCTCCACCCAGAAGAAGAGCTGCACCTTGTTGGGAGCCTCATTGTAAGTCTGGGTGCCTGAAAAATATTTTTTCATTTCCGCGCTCATGCCGTACGGCCCCATGCCGCCGCCCCAGCAGGATTCAAAGTCTTTTCCAGTTCCCATCACTTCACACACCATGGAGAATATGTTGACGGATACCTCCGTCTGGCCTTCCATCGTAAAGGGAGGGGATTGGTGGTTATGCCCCAGTTCATGCCACAAACCCCAGCTTCCGGAATGGATGATGGAACCGGTGGCGATGGAATTCGTCCAGTCCTTTGTGGCCATGGCGGGATAACCGGAATGCCCGGCCCCGGCGGATATCTGCCTGTCCACGACAAAGCGCATCGGATGATGCAGGCGGTCCGGCTTGGTATCCCATCCCATAATCCAGTCCTGAAGAGCCATGTTTTTTTGCAGAAATTCCGCCGTCTTCTGAACATCCGGACACTGTTTCAGCTGTTCCACGGGCATCGTGACAATAAGCCGGGGCATGCGGATTTCCCCCCACGGGGCCTTGGTATTTTCCAATTGTTCGGCCCATTGTTCCGGAGTGGTCTTCCCCATTACGAACAGAGGTGACGGCACGGCTCCGGAAATCTGAACCTTGAAGACCTTCCCCGTCTGGGACGCTGGCCTACATTCACATAAACAAGGCCGCCCATCGGATTCACCATTTTCACGCGCCCACGGCCAGCCGGAACCTGCATGGTTATTTCCGGCACTCTTTTCCATTCATCCAGCTTATGAAGGCTGTCCGTATGGCATCTATGCGGACACTGATCGAACCGTCTTTGGGAGCGCCGGACAGGGAACACGAAATTTCCGCCCCGGGCGGCGCATACAGTCCCGTACTATGCCAGCCTCCAATATTGGAATCTATCTCCACCGTCCGCCTGACCGTCTGGGCCCCATTCTCCGGAACGCCGGGAAAATCCTTCGCCGCCGGGCACGCCTTCAGCGAGGCAAGTTTGGCATCCTTCCATTCCCGGCATTTTTCCAGAAGCGCCTGCATGCGTCCGGCGTCTTTCCCTTTTTTCCACGGAGAGGAACTCGTGGGGAATTCCTCCATCCCCTCCATTTTTTCCGCCTTGTCCCAGGACCATGTTTCCAGCGGCTTATCTTTTTTCCGTCTGGATTTCATCCCTGCAAGGAATAGAATAAACGGAAAGCTCCGGCATCCGGTTTTTCACGGGTTGGGGAAAACGCCCTTCCGGTTCAGGCTCTTCCTCCACAGGAATATCTTCCTCCTGCCTGCGGGCCTCTTCCTCACGTTCGCGCCGTTCCAGCTCCTCCCTTCTCCTTTTTTTCCCGTTCTTCGCGTTCGGCCTGCTCCCTGAAGCTTACGGGCCGCTTCCGCCGCCTGCCGCGCCTTCTCTTCCTGCGCTTCCTCATAAGCCTTCTGGGCCGCCCGCCGTTCCTTTTCCTTCTTCTCCCTGATTTCCCGTTCCCGTTTTATTCGCTGTTTCTCCGCAGCTTCCCTGGCCTTTTTTCTCCTTCAATTTACGTTCAGCGGTCAATTCCTGGGCCGCTTTTCTTTTTGCCAGGTTATCCTGGTAAAGATAATATCCAGCTCCGGCACCGCAAACCAGCAGCAACACTAAAAACCAGCCCACGGCGGAACCTCTGGAAACGCTACGGGGAAAAAGAGGGAATGTTCATGTAATCGGGATTGGGAAAGAATCTTTCCCATTTCTGCATTAGCCGAGTCTCCCGTCCGATCTCCCGAAATAGGAAACACTCCCCGTCATGGCCGCGGGGCGCATCCGGCCCTCCCCGTTTTAAACGGTGGCTGAAACGCGGGTAAGGGACCTGCCCACTTTCAAAACCTCATACGGACCAACCGTATCTGAATGACGCGAGAAACTTCAAGGCCGCAGGCATCATCCACCACCAGGAAAAAGCGTCATTGTCCTGCCTGCGTAGTCCCAGCCCGGAAAACCGCATTCCAACTGGCTCATCAATGATTCCAGCATGCCGCCGT
>VOFF01000955.1_pt1 | contig 10001 bp, 20 predicted proteins | sample 5384061 | NCBI WGS metagenome assembly VOFF01 (sample SAMN12384725, study PRJNA508395) | human gut metagenome | isolation source: healthy gut E | host: Homo sapiens
CGCCTGCACAGACAGGCACAGCGATACAAAGAAGCCTATCCCCCGGAACGAGGATCATGCTTCTCGGCATGGGAAACGATCCGAACCCCGTGGAGAGCGGCACGAGAGGAACGGTCAGAGTCGTGGACGACATCGGCACTCTGCACTGTGATTTCGACAATGGCAGGAGCCTCGGCGTTGTCCCCGGCGAAGATTCCTTCCGCAAGCTGACGGACGAGGAACTTGCCGAGGAACAGTATGTGGACATGGACGAGGACGAAGCGGCCCCGTTATGGGAATGTGAGGCGCCTATGGGAGAAAGACTCGAAATCGAAATCCCGCCCCAGCTTACCGAACCGCTTCTGCAGTATGCCTCTGAAACGGAGCTTCCGTGGAGGACATCGTAGAAACCGCTCTCAGAAACTATTTGGAAAGGAGCCAGGACAATGCCTAATGGCGAAAAAAGGGATCACCGTGCGGATCGACGCCGACCTTCACGCGGAGGTCAGCCAGTACCTGCGGGATCACAGCATGACTATGGCAGAGTTCGTCAGTCTGGCACTGGATGACGAGCTCCACCCGAAAAATCAGATGAAGGAAGGAAACACTATGGCAAACACAAGAACCATCGCCGTGCAGGTGCCGGAGGATCTGTTCCAGCGGATCAAGGACTACCTGCAGCGCAACAACATGACTCAGCGGCAGTTCCTCATCGGACTCATTGAGGGACGAGCTGGAACGGGATCAGACCGAGCGTGAGAGCCAGAACGAGGCTGTAAGCGGCGATCCCGACCAGGACGAAGATGATCCCGAGCAAGACGAAGACGCCGCTCTTGACGATCCTGAAGCCGATTCCGATGAGGACGAAGACGAGTCCGAGGATGAAGGCCAGGGATTCAGTATGGGAATGTGAGGTGACCAAGTAAAATAGGAAAAGGTCGGATGCCCTATGGCAATCCGATTTTTTGATATGTTCGCCGGCATCGGCGGCTTCCGGTCAGGCTTGGAGGCTGTCGGCGGGTTTGAATGCATTGGTCACTGTGAGATCGACAAACGCACAAACATGGCGTACTGCGCCATCTATGACACGGAAGGAGAATATTACTGTGACGATGCAAGAACAATCAACCCCGACGAAATGCCAGACTTCGACCTGCTCTGTGCCGGATTTCCTTGCCAAAGCTTCTCTGTTGCGGGAAAGCGGCTTGGATTCGAAGACACGAGAGGAACTCTGTTCTTTGAAGTTGCCCGACTCCTTGCAGCCAAACGGCCTGCATTTTTTCTTCTGGAAAACGTACCGGGGCTGCTATCGCATGACGGGGGCAAGACGCTTGAAACCATCTACGCCGCGCTTATTGAAATGGGGTATCATTTTGAATGGTGCGTGCATAACAGCAGATATTTCGGAGTCCCCAGCAGCGACGGCGCCTGTATATTGTCGGATATCTTGATCCCCGATGTGCCGGACAAATATTTCCTCTCAGCGGCGGCAATGCGGCGCATCTCCGGCAACTTATCGGCGGCGCCCAGGGGCAAAGGGTTTACGATCCCAACGGAGTAGCCTGCACCCAAGCGGCGACCAGCGGAGGCTGGGGCGGCAAGACAGGTCTGTATTTCATTGACATGAATGCCGATCCCGTCGTTACCGACGTTGCCCGATGCATCACTGCCCGTCAGGATTCCGGCGTCAGCAAACACAGAGGCGAACACTCCGCCGTGCTGATCGAGGATGCGCCGAGAGCCATCCTCACACCTGACAGAGAGAAAAAGTGCGTCAGCAAGGAAGACGGATCAAGGAGCCGGACGAGCCGATGTTTACGATCACCGCCCAAGACAGGCATGGAATCCTGCATAAAGGCAGAATCCGAAAACTCATGCCTATTGAGTGCTGGCGTCTGCAGGGATATGCCGATGAACAATTCAATAAGGCGGCCGCCCTTGGACTGAAGGACAGTCACCTGTACAAGATGGCCGGCAACAGCGTATCTGTGCCGGTCATTTCTGCTATCGGGCAGAAAATCAAAGCAGTCAATGAAAAGTATGAAATAGTGAGGTAATTGCCTATGAGAGACAAAATCAGAATCGAGCTCTCGTCAGAGAGCAGGCTCGGATGGGAACCTTTCTATGCTGTGCTGGATCTTCCCGCAACAGCCCAGCAGATCAGAGACGCCAGGCAGAAAGCGAGGATCACCGGCAGAGAGGATATGACCTATCAGTCAATCAGCTTCCTCGGCTTCGATCCGCTTCCCGATCTCGAACACATCCGGCTCGACACCACCTCCGTGGAGGAACTGAACTACCTTGCCCAGCGGCTGGACTCGCTCTCGGACGAGCAGTTCACTATCTATCAGGCGCTCTTTGACCAGCGGTTCGGCGACGTTGACTCCGACGAGCTTCTGTCGGTCAAGGATCTCATCAACATGACCTACGGCCTTGACAGCGTGATGGTCGCTTCGAACATCCATAACGACGAGCAGCTCGGCCAGTTCGTGATTGAGAACGACCTCCATCCCGACGTCGCTGCCATCCCCGATAACTCTCTTTACCTGCTGGACAAGCGCAGGATCGGAGAGCTTCAGCGAAAGAATGAAGGCGGCGTACTGATCGAAGGCTTCTATGTGGTCATCGGCGATTATGAAATCCCCGAGGGTCTACGACGGAAAGAATATCCCTGTTGCGGCTGATGACGCTGTGTTCAGGCTGAAGGTCGGCCTTGCCGATCTCAACGATCCCGAAGCAGCGGAAGCCGGTGCCGTGTGGATCGCACTCCCAATTCCGAGAGCGGATGCGGATGCCATTGTCAGGGACGCTTTTGGAGTGGACTCCATTGAGGACTGCTCCTGCTTTGACTTCGAATCCGGCATCCCGCAGATCACCGCTGTCGCCGCGAAGGAAATGTCTTCCTTTGATGCTCTGAATGCTGTCGCAGACCGTTACCTCACAATGGGAAACGATGCACAGCTCAGATTCAAAGCAATCCTCGAAGCGGAGAACATTCATGACGCAGACGGCGCATTGGAAGCCGCAGACAGGCTGAACGAATATGAGCTGTCGTATTTCGACAGCGACGCCGCCTCCTTCTTCAAAAACCCATGTGTGCCACAATCTCGACGTCCGCTTTGACGATCACTGGCTGGATACACTCTTGACGCAGAACGAAGGCAAGCGGCTGGTTGAGCGGATGGGTGCGAGCATTACCGACTATGGTATTCTCTCTGCCCGTGGCGGTCATCTGTTCGAGCCTGTCCCTGTTGAGGCGCCGGAAGCCAAAGAGCTGAAGACGCAGGCCATGACCGACGAGAAGCTCGAGGTGGTCGAGGTACTTGGGCAGACGGCTCTTTTCACTAACGGCCGCGTTACGCAGAAAGAGCTCCCCGATGGGCTTTACAAGTATGATCTGCGTGAGGGCGAGTCCATCGCCTTCGCCACGGTCGAGCCAAGTGTGGCTGTCAACCATGCGGGAACGATCATCACCAAAGAGCCGATCATCTTCGGCGAGGAAGGATACATCGAGTTTGACGATGATTCCTCGCCCAACTTCCTCGGCGACCATATGTCTATCGAGGAATTTCAAAACACGGACTTCAGCCAGGATGAAGATGAATCTCTGACGATGGGAGGTATGCAGTTATGAGCGTGAAAACGATATCAAGGACGAGCTTCGCCGGATGGAAGGCTCCGAAGGCTTGATCATTCAAGGCTGCGGCGGCAGCCTCGACGAATGGGTGGACGGCATCAATGACATGCTCACGGAGGACGACATTCTGCTGGACGGCACAAGGTTTCACGACTGCTCCACCTTTGAGCATGACGGATCAACCTGCCTCCTGTTTCCCTTCAAGGATGACGTTAAGCTCGATGTTGGCAGGCTCGCCATGTGGCGGCTCCAAACGCACGGAAACTTCGGCGGCACATGGCTTTCGGACTATGTTCCGAACCGACTCGGCGGCTTCATCTCAAGGAACAGACCGCAGAGACAGCGCCAAAGCCCGATTGTCCGCTGATCGGTCAGAACGGCAACATCTTCAATCTGATGGGTATCGCATCCCGCACTTTGAAGCAGAACGGCCTTGCAGATCAGGCAAAGGAGATGTGCGACCGCATCCGTGAGTCCGGTGATTATTACAAGGCGCTCGGCGTCATCGGAGAGTACGTCAACATCACTTCTGTGGATGACGCCCCGGACGAAGGAGAGGAATTCGAGGAAGGAATGGGCATGCAGCTATGAAATACGATGAATTCAAAAAGCTGTTGACCGCATCATCGAGGATGAGGATACGCTGATGATCCACGTGTCTCCGGACTTCCAGTGCGATCAGACGCTCGGATTTCCGACCTCGCTCTGCGTCTGCTGGGAGCAAGGCAAAGCATGGCTCGCCCCCAATGACTTCATGATGTCCGATGTGCCCGATGATCAGGCGCAGGATGTCTTGAACGCCTGCGCGGAATACGGCATCGAAACTGCGAGGACGCGGAGGACTTCAATAATCTTCTCCGCGGACTCGGTCAGGATGCGATGGACAACGCATGGCTCCCCGATGATGAGGAAGGAATGGTGCTGTCATGACCGAGTTCCTTTGGTTCCTTGTTGGGCTCTTCATCGGCGGGATTGTGACAACCCTGGTGCTGTGCTGCCTGCAGATCAACCGCATCAACGAATACGAAGCCGAGCTTCGCAAGCTCCGCTCACAACTGAATAACAAGTAATTCCGAAGACGGTATCAATCGCCCATAACGATTGGTACCGTCTTTTTTCGTTTATGGCGCGGTTGGTACCTCGTGAAAAGCGAGGTGATCAACATTAAAACCCCTGTATCACGTGTAGGAAACAAGACTGCGATCCTGCACATTCTCTACGCTCTGTTTCCGCTGCACTACGGACGCTTTATCGACGTGTTCGGCGGCAGCGGAAGCGTCCTTCTCGGCAAACCGACCATTGACGCCTTCGAAGACTACAACGATTTCGACCGCAACCTGGTCAACCTGTTCCGATGTATGAAGGAACGGACGATGGCAACGATCCGTGAGCTGGGCTTCTGCAATCTCAACTCCAGAGAGGACTTCATTGCGATCCGCAAGTTCTTCGATCATGAGACATTCGATGACAGGTTCTTGACGGAGGAACTGATGCTCACGGAAATCATGCTTCCCCTCTCGAGGCAGCGGGCTGAAGGAAATCCGTATGCGGATTTCCGAGGATTACGATGTGCGCAGAGCGTCCATGTTCCTGAAGCTTCTCCGCAACAGCTACTCCAGCAGCGGAAAGTCCTTCGCCTCCCAGCCCTTTGACATCCGAAAGCTGTTCGGGCTGATTCAGGAGCTGGAAGACCGCATGGCAAATGTGGTGATCGAGAACCAGGACTTCGAGACGCTGATCCGCCACTATGACCGTCCCGACGCTTTCTTTTATGCCGATCCGCCTTACTTTTCAACAGAAGACATGTATGAGGTCGGCTTCGGCTGGGATGACCATGTGAGACTCAGAGAAACCCTCGGAAGGATCAAAGGCAAGTTCCTTCTGTCCTACAACGACTGCCCTGAGATCCGTGAACTGTACGACGGGTTCAGCCTGTTTGACTTCTCCCGCACCCACTCTATGGCACAGCGGTATGAAGCCGGAAAGGAATTCAAGGAGCTTCTCATTGCCAACTACGATTACTACGAGCGCGAAAACGCAAAGCCCAAGCAGCTCACGCTGTTCGACATCTATGGCGATGAGAACTACGACTACGAAAAAATATTAAAGGAGAGCATTATATCATGCAAAATCAGATGAAAAAGCCAGCCGCCCCTCTTTGCGCTGGTTCCCGTGCCGTATGAGGCGCTTGTGGACGCAGGCATTGAGATCGGAGATCCCCTGCAGTTCACCGTTGAGAAAGGAAAAGTCACAATGGAGAAAATCTCTCCCGAGGACATGGACTTCGTCTGTGATGGCAACTGCGAAGGCTGTCCCATGCTCCTGCTCGACTGCACTGGCGAGTGTGCCGTCTGCCCCTGTAATGATTTCTGTGATGAAAGCGAGGTTTTCTAATATGGCTCAGATGTTCCGAATTCTTGGTAAGCGTGGACGCATTACCATCCCCTTCGAGATCCGCCAGCGTGTCGGATTCTCCTACAATGACGTGCTGTCCTTCACGGAAGCACCAGACGGCAGAACCGTGATTGTCAAGCGCGAGAAGATCTGCGACAACTGTGCTGCAGAAAAAGCCGCAGAGGAAGGAAGCCGAAGACACGATTACGCTCTTTGATTTCCTCAACGGTCTCTCCGATGAGCAGCAGAAAGCGGCCTTCGCCCATCTCAAACTGAAATGGGATCGTGTACAAGGAAGTGGTCTCTATGGCAGATCATAAGCCGCTTTACCGCTGGTCACTGCAGGACGCCGTTACCCACAACGAAGTGCAGGATTGGCGAGACAGCTACAGAGAGAACTGCGACTGCGCCAGGGCAATTGAGCGAGCCATCGCTGACCAATACCACGACAACATCCTTGAGAACGGTACGAAGGACATCATCGACCGTTACGGCTTCGACCGTGTGAATTGGGTGCTGGCAAATACCCTGCAGGAGAAGGCTCACGATGGCCGCTTCTCCCAGGATAACAAGCGATGGGCAAAGGGCTTCTTCATCCCGAGCGATGACGTGCGCTGGCACTTCTGCGTAGAGTCTCACCCCGGACTGACGGATCTCTTTATCAATCAGACTCGGGAGGCATGGCAGAAGCTCGGCCTGTTCGATGCCTCTCACTGCTCCGAAGATAACGACTATGCCGGAAAGCTGTTGATCCTCAAGCCGTCCGTTTTGAAGGACGAATTCAAGGCATCTGATTACCAGCTTTTCTATGCCGAAAGCGGCTTCGGCTGCAGTCCGACTGCCTCCGGTCGAAAGGTTTTCGGCAAGTTCCTCAAGGACGGTGAGAATACGAGCTTCAACCGAAGCGACTTCCTCGGCGTGATCAAGGACGAGTGCATCCCCGAATGGGCTGCGGAGAAGCTCGCCGAGCTTGAGCCTCCCGACGAGGATGAATCCGAAGGAATCACGATGGGAGGTATGTAGGATGAGAACGAGGATCTATCAGATTAACTCTAAGCGGGACGTCAACCGTGTCAAGTTCGAAGGTCTGGATCTGCTGGAACGGTATCAAGGTTCCTCTGCCGTTGATCCCTCCATTTACGACGAGGTGTTCAACGCAGAGATAGATGAAACGGATCTCGAAGCGATCTATCAAAGATTCAATACGGTAGGACATCCCCTGCACCGCGGTCACTCACTGTCCGTCTCAGACGTGCTGGTGAACGACAACGGTGCTTTTTTCTGCGACAGCATCGGGTTTCAGCCCATTGCATTTGACGAGTCGCAGACTCAAAAGCCGGACAACCTCATGCGTGTCGTCTATGTTGAACCGCATAAGGCTCCCTATATTGCTGACGTCGCCCATACGCTTGAAGCAGAACAGAAAGCGGTTGGTGATGGCTTGATCGAGCCGATTGACAACGATGACGGTACCTGTCTCGTGGGCAACGAGGAATCAAAGCTCCGGGGCATGGACGGAAATCGAAGGATCGGTGACGGCACATCCATCATGGCCGGCCCTTTCTTCGTATGCGGCGACTCTGGCGAAACATTCAGAAGTCTCACTGACGAGGAGGTGACGAGATATATGGCTCGGTTCGCTGAACCGGAGGACATCAGTCCCGAAGAAGTGGAAGCCGATATGGGCTTCATGATCTACCCCATGTAAAGAAGGAGGAACCAATCATGGCAACCAAGAAAACCAACACAAAGGCTCCTGCGAAACAGCAGAAGCGCAGCACTCCGAACATTTCGGCTCGGATCGACCGCCTCGTGGACTACGAAAACTCGAAGGTCAAGGCTATTGCCAGCGTCAATATCGGCGGTGCCTTTGCCATTCACGGTCTGCGTGTCATCGATTCGCAGAAGGGGCTGTTCGTGCAGATGCCTCAGAACTCTTTCCAGAAGGACGGCAAGACCGAGTATTCGGATATTTTCCATCCTGTCACTGCAGAAGCTCGCAGTGAGCTGAACAGCAAGGTGCTGGAAGCCTATGAGCAGAAGCTCGACGAGGTTGAGTCCGAGAATGAGGATCTTGATGAAGGCGAGGCTCTCGACGAGCAGGACGAGGACGCGCCCGCCTTTGGGCAGAGTATGTAGATTGCGGTAATTTTTCCGATTCTCGCTGGACTTCCTGCGTTCTATCCGTATTCTTGTGGTTAAGAGGTGATACTACTATGAAAACAAAACTCCTAACCACAGCAATCGTCTGTGCGCTCCTAATCTCACTCACGGGATGCGCCGCAGAAAAGATCGCGCCGACACCAACTCATAACGTGGACGGCACAACGGATACGGAAACCGCCATAGAATCTGAGGGAGAAACCGAATCCGTGACTCTGGCTGCTGAAACGGCAGAAAAAGATATTCCTGCCCAGCCCGCTTCAACGGAGGCACCGCAGACAAGAGAGACAGCGGAACCTGTCCAGCCAAGAGAATCGGAAGCCCCGAAGCAGACTGAATCGCCAAGGCAATCCGAGCCGACAGAGGCTCCGAAACGAGAATCTCCGAGCCAGCCCGCTGAGTCGGCAAAGCCTGTGGAAACGCAGCCGGAACCGACGAAGCCTGCGGAACCGCCAGAGGAAACGGAACAGCCCAAGCCTATTGAGCCTCCAGCTCCAACAGAGCCTGCACCGACCGAACCGCCTGCTCCAACGGAGCCTCCCGCACCGGTGGAAACAGAGCCTCCTGTGGAAACGCAGCCAAAGACCGCATACGATTATGAATTCGATATCAATGCGATCCGAGCCGACTGCATCGCCATCGGTCAGAGCATGGGCTATACGCTGAACACCTCGCTGACTCCTCAGAATGCCACATGGTGGAATCCGGTGACGGCATCGGAATCCAACCAAGGGAGCTCGCTAAAGTCGACACTGGAACAGTATATCCGATTCCACACGGTCGCCAATCTCAGCGCCTACGGTATGGACGAGATCGCTGAGTTCAACATCTGCTGCGAATCACGAGGCGGCGGATCATACGCCATCTTCTTCGTATTCGCATAACGACAACCAAATACGGGACGAAGTCCTCTGCTGAAAAGCGGAGGGCTTTTTCTTTATCAAAATGAAAGGATGAATATCGAGATGAATGCTATTCTCAAATCCAAGAGCATGAGACTGCTTTCGGCACTCCTTGCCGTTCTCATGATCGTTGCGATGCTTCCCACGAGCGCATTCGCATGGTCTGCCGAGGAAGGCACGAAGTGTACCTCCACCTACGGAGATAAGTATCTCGGCTCTGACGGAGACAACTACTACAGCAAAGCAGGCAACACTCTCTTCTATAACGATGACGGAAGCTTTTTATGTTTCTTATCACAGCGGCGGTGTTGCCAGATATAAGTACCTGATGATTGACAGCAACGGCACCTCTCATCATGTCTACTGTATTGAGTCCGGCGTGTCCTACAACTACAGCGCCACTTACAATTCCACCAGCGGCAAGAACAGCAAGTATTTTCAGAATCTGCCCGTTACCGCACAGTACGGAATCATGATGGCGCTGATGTATGGCTGGCACGATGGAGCTTCTTCTCCCGTTGCAGGAACGAATGTGGATGATTTCATCTACGCGACGCAGTGTATCATCTGGGAGTATCAGCAGCAGATCAGAACGAGTCCGACAAGCCTTGCATCTGTAAATGGCGTTGAAGCCGATCTGTTCTATGCCACCCTGAAAGATCGTCCGGCTGAGAAATGCTACGACTGGATTCTGGAGCAGATGTCCAGGCACTACGTCGTGCCGAGCTTCTCTTCCCGCAATCAGAGCAATGCACAGACCTACACGATGATGTATGATCAGGCGAATGATAATTACAGCATCACCCGAACCGACACCAACAACACCCTGGCCGATATCAACTTCTCTGCCAGCGGCATTACTGTCACCCGCAGCGGAAACCAGTACACCTTCACCAGCAAGAACATGATTTCCAACGCTGTGATGA
>VOFF01000971.1_pt1 | contig 10001 bp, 14 predicted proteins | sample 5384061 | NCBI WGS metagenome assembly VOFF01 (sample SAMN12384725, study PRJNA508395) | human gut metagenome | isolation source: healthy gut E | host: Homo sapiens
CGGCCGTATAGTCGCCCACGCCGCGCAACGAACGCACCCCGGCGAAGGTCGTCGGGAAGCGGCCTTCGAAGTCGTCCACGACCTGCCGGGCGGCGGCATGGAGGTTCCGGGCACGGCTGTAATAACCCAGCCCCTGCCAGAGTTTGAGCACCTCGTCTTCCGAAGCGGCCGCCAGCGCGCGGACGTCGGGAAAACGCCCGACGAAACGGAGGTAATACTCCGTTCCCTGCGCCACGCGGGTCTGCTGAAGAATCACTTCGGAGAGCCAGATGCGGTAGGGATCGCGGGTGCGGCGCCACGGCAGATCGCGCCCCTCGCGCGAGTACCAGTCAAGCAATATGTCGGCGATACGGTATGTCATCGTCTGCAAAAAATACAACTTCGGAATCGAATTTGAGGTTTGAAACCGAAAACAATTAAAAAACGGGATTATGGAGAAGAGACACACTTTGACGGACAATACCGCGCTCCGACGTTACGAGTTCGACCTGGGCGGCGACAAGGCCGTGATCGAGTACATTCTGGGGCCGGGCTACCGGATTCTGACGCATACAGAAGTTCCCCCGAAATTCGAAGGACAGGGCATCGGCCGGGAGCTGGTCGCCGCCGCGCTGGAAGACCTCCGCGACAAAAAGTTACAGGTCATTCCCCAATGCAGTTTCGTCGCGCAGTATATCGACCGCCATCCCCAATGGGAAAAACTGGTGTTCCGGGAGACGGTACGCAGGTAGCCCCGGACGAACAGGCGGACGGACAGGCGGACGGATCGCCGGACAGCCGTCCCGCCCGCTATCTCCGGTCCTCCGGAATCGGCTCCCGGGAATAGTTTCATGCCGCCGGGACGCCCCGGGAAAATGCGCGTTCGCAGTACTGCAATCCGCGCAGCCGCAACCGGCACGGCAAAGGGGGCTGCCGCTTCCGCTACGGCCTCCCCCGAATCCGCCGCTTTGCGATTCCCGGCCCCGTTCTCTCCCGCCATATCCCGCCTCCGGCCTGTTCCGCCGCAGCGCAGCCCAACGCATCACGGCCCCGCCCGAAGGAAACCGGATCGGCTCCTTTCCGACAAATCGGGGGTTTCTCCAAGTCGGATTTCCTCTCTATTAATCACGGTATCGCTTTTTTCCGACGATTTCCTCCTCGAAAATTTGGTTTATATTATAAACCACTTTATATTTGCAATACAAATTCGAAACCAACGGCCACGAATCCTCAGGAAAATGGAAAACACATCGGAAAAAAACCGCGACACGACCGCAAAGCGCCGGATTTTCACCCGCACGTTCACCCGCAGTATCGTCCACTACGCCGTGACCTGCGCATTTCTCGCCGTAATCAACTACCGGACATCGCCCCAATACTGGTGGGTCGCATGGGTCGCGGCCGGATGGGGCCTCAATCTCCTGCTGTCGCTCATCTGGCGTCTGACGGACGAAGACGACACCTGCGAAACCCGCTAAAACGATAGAACCATGAAAACGATCATCGCATCGGCCGCCCTGCTGCTCTGCGCAACGGCCTCCGCCCGGAATCTGAAAATCACGGTATCCGACCTGCGCTCCGACAAAGGCCGCATCCTATGGTATATCCACGGCGACGCACGCCCCCGGCAAGGTATGGAAAAACCCGAATCGGGAAGCGTCGCTTTCAGCGCGGAAGACTTCACGGCCGATTCGGTCACCCTCTATCTCTTCCACGACGAAAACGGCAACTACCGGCTCGACAGGCGCGACGACGGCAAGCCGGCCGAAGGGTGCTGCACCCGCGCCATCGTCCTCTCCGCCGAAAAGAACGAAATCCGGGTCCGGCTGCGCTACGAATTTCCGGAAGAACCGGCGGGAGAGGCCGCGGAAACACCGGCCCGTGCAAAGATCCCGGCGGCAACGTCGCCGGCCGGAACGCCCGACGAACTGGACCGCGGATCGGAATAAATTCATACCTTTGCAACGGAAAGACACACGAACATGGAAGAGAAGAGACTCGATGCGGCCGAAAGCCTGGCGCTGATCGAACGCATGATCGAAAACACCCGCAACGACATGGAACGCAACGCCGGGAGGCCGTTCCTCGTCTGGGGATACGTCACCCTGCTGACGACGCTGCTCGTCTGGGGCACGGTCGTACAGACCGGCGAGCCGCGGTGGAATCTCCTCTGGCTGCTGATTCCCCTGCTGGGCGGCACGCTTACGTACTTCACGCGCGGCAAGCGGACCGAAGGGAGGGTCCACACCTTCGTAGATCGCGTACTCGGCAGCGTATGGCTCGTGGCCGGTCTCACGGCCTCGTTCCTCAGCCTCGTCGCGCTGTTCACGCCGATCCGGCTGCCGATCCTGTTCGTCATCCTGCTCACGATGGGCATGGGAACGGCCGCCACGGGGCTGATCCTGCGCTTCCGGCCCGCCGCATGCTGCGGCGCGGCGGCCATCCTGCTCGCCCCGGGCATGCTGATCGTGCACAATGACTGGCAGCCGGCGCTCTTCGCCGCGGGATTCCTCGCCATGATGATCGTCCCGGGACACATCCTCAACTACCGCTCGAACCACCCCAAAAAGTGACCGGCATGGAGGAAAACGACAAGAATCTCCGAGAAAAGGAGGCATCGGAACCCATCGTCCGCATCTTCGACCGCAAGTCATGTTCAAGGAACTGAATCCCCTGCTGCACTCGGAACTGCGGCTGGCCGTCATGTCGATACTCATAGGGGTCGAGAGCGCCGACTTCGTCTTCATACGCCGCCAGACGGGAGCCACGGCAGGCAATCTCTCCGTGCAGCTCGACAAACTCGCCAAAGCGGGGTACATAGCCATCGAGAAGACATTCCGGGGCAGAATGCCCTGCACCGTCTGCCGCATCACCGATGCCGGCCGCGACGCCTTCGCCGAATACGTCGAGGCGCTCAGGAGCTACATCGGCCGATAGCCCCGTCAGAGGGTACAGAAGAAAGTCACCAGAAACGGAACGCTGAAATCCAGCACGCAGCCGTGGAAAATCGACACCACGGCATAGGGCGCACCCGCCGCACGGGTGATGACGGGCAGCGTCGTGTCGAAGGTCGTGGCCCCGCCGATCGACACGGCGGCCAGCGGTCCGGCCCGCCGCGCCACGAGCGGTGCGGCGAGCAGCGTGAAGATTTCGCGCATGACGTTGCACAGCAGCGCGACGGTCGCCAGGCCTGGGTCCCCGGAGGTCGGCGATGAAGATACTCGACAGCGAGTAATAGCCGAATCCCGCACCGACGGCCAGCGAATCGGTCAGCGACCAGGGTATGAACGGCGCGGCGAGTGCGGCTCCCGCGAGCGTTCCCGCGGCCGTGGCCGCGGGCAGCAGCGCCAGCCGGGGATCGAGCCGCCGCACGCGGGAGGCGAGCGTGGCATCGTGTCCCAGCGTCGTGCCCACGAAGAACATCAACGCGTAGAGCACCAGCACGCTGACCTGCGACTCCGCCGGATCGAACGGTGCGAACAGCCCGACGAGACACCCGCAGCGAAGAAGGCCACGATCACCAGGCTGCCTTTCAAAGCCGACCAAAGCGACGAAGGAGACTCCTCCGCCGGCCCGCCAGCAGTCTCGGAAGGCTGCGTCCGCAGTCGGATACGGCGCCACAAGAGCCACGAGGCGGCGACGCTGCCCGCGACCGAGCAGCCGAAGAGGACGAAGGCCGCGACGCCGAGCGTCGCCAATCCCCCCACGACGGCGGGATCGCCTCCCACTTCGACACCGAGAAGGAACAGCAGCAGCCAGATGACCGCCGTAATGAGACGCGGCAGAAAGGCGAGGCGCCGGCCGCGCAGCAGGCGTCCTGTCAGGATACCGCACAGAATGACGGCGAAAACGGTGAGCATGGATTATCGTTCGTCCGAGGCGGAGGATTTCGGTTTTTCCATCTGCCGGCCGGCTTCGGAGAGAAGGCCGGCCGCCTGTTCCCCGGCCTCCTCCGCCAGTTCGTTCCCCGCCGCCCCGACGGCGATCTTTCCGGTCTGCCCCAGCGCCTGCCCCTGTCGTCCTGCGGACGAAGACCGAAGTCTCCGCCTCTTCGAATCCGACCTTGCGATAGAGCGCCCGGGCCGCCCGGCGCGCAGGACGCGAAGTGAGCATCACGCGTTCGACGCCCTCACGTGCGGCACGTTCCAGAGCGGCGCGCACGAGGGCCTCTCCCACGCCCGCCCCGCGGGCCGAGGCATCGACCACGACATCCTCGATCCAGCCCTTGCGGCCCGAAGGCACGTCGTACCACACGAGCGTCAGCGCCCCGACCGCCGCACCGTCCCGCCAGGCCGCGAACATCGCCGCCGAAGGCGAGCGCACGATCCGCTCCAGCGCAGCCGCCGAGGGGGCCTCCAGCCCCGCAGAGAGCTGCGGCATCAGCGCCGCGAAGGCATCGAGCAGCGGAGGCGTCGTCTCCCGAACCTCCCGAATGCAGAAATCCGCCATAATTCCGATATTTGTGCAAAGGTAATCTTTTTCCCGGGCAACAGGGAGGGCAATCGCGGAAAAAAGCGTATTTTTGCCCCGGCGGGGCGAAAGCGCCCGCGAGAACCGGGTTCCGGCGGAGCGTCCGCGCACGCCGGAACGAAACGCACCATAAAAAGACAAGAGCATGGGAAAATACGCCTGCCTGCTTCTGCTGGCCGCAGCGGCGGCCGCCTGCAACACGAGCGAGAAGACCTCGACGGTCGAGGTCGAGGAACCGGCCTCCGCCGTCACGGAGTACACTCCCGCACCGGGACAGTTCATCAACAGCACCGACGCCGGATTCGGCGACCGGACGATCACGACGCCCGAAGAGGCCGTCGCATACGCCGAAGAGCGGCTCTCCCGGGGACTCTACGTCTCGCTGGGCGGCTGGGGCGGATATATCGTCGCCGAATTCGACGAACCGGTCGCCAACACGGGCGGATACGACCTCTATGTGACGGGCAACGCCTTCGACGGCTCCTCGGAGCCGGGTGTCGTCTGGGTCGCCGTGCGGGAGAACGGCGCACCGGGCACATGGTACCGGCTGCGCGGCAGCGAGGACGACAACGACGAAACGCTCTACGACTACGAAGCGACCTACGCCCCGTCGGACGAGGAGGGCATCGCGGCCGAATGGCACGACAACCGCGACGGAAAAGGGAACCATAGACCGCATCGGCGTGCACTCCCAGGCAAGCTACGTTCCGGCATGGGTTCCGTCGCTCACCTACCGCGGCGTCCGGCTGCCCAACAACGTGACCTTCGACGAGGCCGCCAACAAATACATCATGACCGCCTTCGGATGGGGCTATGCCGACAACTGGTCCGCGACCGACCGCACGGGAGCGAAGAACCGCTTCCGGATCGCCGACGCCGTGGATGCGGACGGGCAGCCGGCCGACCTGCCGCAGATCGACTACGTGAAGGTGCAGACGGGCATAAACGCCAAGGCCGGAAACGGCGTGGGCGAAATTTCGACCGAGGTGTGCGGCATCGGCTGCTACCGCACCGTCACCCGCCGCGAATGACCCGCGCCGCACGATGACCGTCCGCGAACAACTGCTCGAAATGGCCGAACCCCGCTACCGGGAGTTCATCTCGCCGCTGATGCCGGGCGAGGAGCACGTCATCGGCATCCGCATCCCGCAACTGCGGCGGATCGCCCGGGAAATCGCCCGCGGGGAGTGGCGCGCCTACCTCGACACGGCCGAAGGGTTCTACTTCGAGGAGCGGCTGCTGCAAGGGCTCGTCATCGCCTGCGCGAAATGCACGCCGGAGGAGAAGCTGCGCCACGTCGCGCGCTTCGTGCCGAAGATCGACAACTGGGCTGTATGCGACTGTTTCTGCTGGCGTCTGAAAGCGGCCGAACGCGAACCGATGTGGCGTTTCATCCGGCCCTATTTCCGCTCCGGAGCGGAGTACGACATACGGTTCGCCGTCGTCATGGCGCTGGGCAATTTCGCGGATGCGGAGCATATCGGGCAGTTGCTCGGACTGCTGGGCGCCGTCCGCCACGAAGGGTACTACGCCCGGATGGGCGTGGCGTGGGCCGTGTCGGTCTGCTTCGTGAAATGCCCCGAAATCACCCGCCGGTGGCTGGAGCGGGACTGCCCGCTCGACGACTGGACGTTCAACAGGTCGCTGCGGAAAATCGCGGAGTCCTACCGGGTGAGCGATGCGGACAAAAAGGCGCTCCGACGGCTCAAACGTGCCGGAAAAAGCAGGGCGGAGAGGGGCGGAATGGCAAAATAATCGTATATTTGCCCCCGAAACCAAAACCGTCCCGCCCATGCGCAAGCTCGTAATCATTCCGACCTACAACGAAAAGGAGAATATCTCGGCGATGATCTCGAAGGTCTTCTCGCTCGAGGAAGCGTTCGAAATGCTCGTCATCGACGACGGGTCGCCCGGACGGCACGGCCGCCATCGTCCGGGAACGCCAGCAGGAGTTCCCCGGGAGGCTCCACCTCCTGGAACGCTCCGGAAAACAGGGGCTCGGCACGGCCTACCTCACGGGATTCCGCTGGGGACTCGAACACGGATTCGACTACATTTGCGAAATGGACTGCGACTTCTCGCACAATCCCGACGATCTGGTGCGCCTCTCCCGCACGGCGGCCGAAGGGTACGACGTGGTGGTGGGTTCGCGCTACGTGCAGGGCGTGAACGTGGTGAACTGGCCGATGTCGCGTCTGCTGATGTCCTACTTCGCCTCGGTTTACGTGCGTCTGGTGACGCGCATGCCGTTGCGCGACGCCACGGCGGGCTTCGTCTGCTACTCGCGCCGCACACTGGAGACGATGGACCTCGACGCGGTGCGCATGAAGGGGTACGGATTCCAGATCGAAATGAAATACACGGCCTGGAGGCTGGGGCTGAAACTCAAGGAGGTCTCGATCATCTTCGTCGAACGCCGCGAGGGCGTATCGAAGATGTCGGGCGGCATCTTCCGCGAAGCCTTCTTCGGCGTGCTGGGACTGCCGCTGCGGAAGATACGGAGAAAAGCCGCCCGCTGAACGCCCGCCCCTACAGGAACGTGAAGAAGTAGTTCATGAAGAAGTTCCAGAAGGTCACCACGCCCGTGGCGAAGAGTTTGGCGAGGTAGAAATTCAGACGGAAACGATTGTGTAGCAGATAGATCGTAGCGTTGTTGATCGCCAGGCCCACGGCCGCGATGCCCAGGAAACGCAGGTACTGCCCCGCGATGTCGGGATTCTCGTTGTGAAACGTCCAGAGACGGTTCAGAACATAGTTGGTCGTCGAGGCGCAAAGGAATCCCAGCGAATTGGCCGCATACTTGTTCAGGCGAAGCCACTCCTTGCAAAGATAGGTGATTCCGAAGCCCACGAAGAGACCGGAACCTCCCACGACGCAGAATTTCAAAAACTGTTCGATCATAACTTGACTGACTCTCTCACCGGACGGCACACCGCCCGCCGTTCTCATATTGTCGTCCCTCCCGGGGAACGGGTTTCATTCTTTACCGGATTCCGCCGCCGCGACCTCCGTCCGGACGGGTTTTCCGTTGAACCAGTTGGTATAGCCCTCGCGGCACAGGGCGAAGCCCGCCTCGAACTGCGCGCCGGAGAGCCGCTGCGGCACGGGGAAGATCACCTCGTGCGACACCTCGCCGCCGGCCGGAATCGTGAAACGGTCCTCCAGCGGGAACTCCTCGACGCGGAAACGGCCGTGCTTCCAGAGCATCGACAGCCGCACGCCCTGCGGCTCCATGCCCACACGGATCGCATAATCGTAAGGATTCGAAAAGCGCAGCCGGAGCCGCAGCGTATCGCCCGCAGCGACGCGCCGGGGCATTCCTCCGATCGTGACGCCGACCTTGCGCACGGGGCGGAAATCCGGATCGACGAACCACGTGAAGCTGCGCCCGTTCGCCAGCCGGACGGTCCGCACGCGTCCGGTCGTGTCGGCTATCGGGGGGGACACTCGACGAGCACTTCGCGGCCCGCGAAACGCGAGTCGTCGTCGCGGAACTGCCATTGGTGCGTACGATAGCGGATATTGGGCTGGCAATAGGCTTCGCCGCCCGTATAGAAAGCGTATTTGGCCGCGACGGCGTAGCCGTGGCGGAAAACGACCGGACGGCCCTGCGCCTCGGCGGCGATGGCGCCGTAGCTCTCGGAATTGTCGAAGACCTCGAAACGGAGTCCCAGCGGATTGAAGATCATCTCGACACGCACGGCGGCGACGAGCAGCAGGGTCGCACCGCCGGCTGCCATCGCGTACCGCCGCGTGCGGGGATGGCGGCGGACATAGGCGAAGGCGACATAGATCAGTCCGAAGACCGAGACGATCACCCACTGCGGCTGCACGTAGCCGCGCAGCGACGAGAGGAGGAAAAAGCCGATGAAGGCCGCGGGCAGCAGTTTCAGCGCCCGGCCGACGGCCGACTGCGGCCGCGTCTTCCGCCATGCCTGCACGTAGATCGGCACGAGGAAGGGATTGAAAACCACCAGCATGTTGGCGAGGAACTCGACGACGTAGCCCGGACGGAAAACCGAGTTGCGCGCCGAGAGGTGGTGACGAACGAAGCCCAGTCGTGGTGGTACTGCCACACGAGGTGCGGCACGAGCAGCACGGCGGCGACCGCTCCCTGAAGCGTAGAGCGCCGGGCGGGCGAAGAGCCGCGGATTGGCCGCCAGGGCGAAGAGCAGCACCAGGGCGCCGTGGTATTTGCTGTAAGCCATCAGCGCGATCGCCGCACCCATCCAGAGCCATGCGAGGCGGCGGTCCTCCGAGAAGTTCCGGAACGTCCACAGGAAAACCGCCGACGAAGCCAGCAGCGGCCCGTCGGGCACGGCGATAAAGCCGTAGAGCTGCAACAGGAGCGTCGAGGCCGAAAGCATGACGAACAGCGTCGCATCGCGCCGCACGGCATCCGCCGGACGGACGAGCCTCCACAACGCCCAGAGATAGAACGGCTGCAACACGGTAAAGAAGAACCGCACGCCCACGCTCGCCGCCGAAGAGCCGCTCCCCGAGCCACACGAGCAGCGCCGTCACGGGCGGATGGTCGAAATAGCCCCATGCGAGCCGCTGGGCGAACATGTGGTAATAGGCACTCTTTGCCACTGGTTTCGATACCGGGAAGGCGCGGTGAACGGGATGAAACGGATCAGAAGACCTGCCTTAACGGGCTGCATGGATTTGCACCCGCGGAGGAGTTCTCGGCCTCGGGGCGGGGACTGTTCGTCACCAACGAGGGAAATTTCCAGTACGGCAACGCCTCGCTCTCCTATTACGACCCCAAGACCAAACGGGTGGAGAACGAGATCTTCTTCCGCGCCAACGGCTTCAAACTGGGCGATGTGGCGCAATCGATGGTCATCCGCGACGGCATCGGCTGGATCGTGGTGAACAATTCGCACGTCATCTTCGCCATCGACATCAACACCTTCAAGGAGGTGGGACGCATCACGGGCTTCACTTCGCCCCGCTACATCCATTTCCTTTCGGACGAAAAGGCCTACGTGACGCAGATCTGGGGACAACCGCATCTTCATCGTCAATCCCAAACGCTACGAGATCACGGGCTACATCGAGTGCCCCGGAATGACGATGGAATCGGGCTCCACGGAGCAGATGGTGCAGTACGACAAGTATGTCTTCACCAACTGCTGGTCGTACCAGAACCGGATTCTGGTGATCGACACCGAGACCGACGAGGTGGTGGACGAACTGACGGTGGGCATCCAGCCCACGTCGCTGGTCATGGACAAGTACAACAAGATCTGGACGGTGACCGACGGCGGTTACGAGGGGTCGCCCTACGGCCACGAAGCGAAGCCCCGTCGCTCTATACGCAGGTGACGTGGAACGGGATGCGCATCAATTCGCCGATGCTGGGCATGACCGACTTTTCGATGATTCCCTCCTACTTCATCGACGACGCCTCGCTGCTGCACGGCACCTCTTCGGTCAATGAGGCGGGCGGCGGCCTGGGCGGGGCGGTCAAGCTCTCCACGCGCCCTGCCGATGCGGACGGTTTCAACCTGCAATACACGCAGGGTGTCGGCTCGTTTTCGACTTTC
>VOFF01001062.1_pt1 | contig 10001 bp, 14 predicted proteins | sample 5384061 | NCBI WGS metagenome assembly VOFF01 (sample SAMN12384725, study PRJNA508395) | human gut metagenome | isolation source: healthy gut E | host: Homo sapiens
AGAACAACGTCCTCAACAAGATGCTGGGCATCGCTGGACGCAAAGCCCATTCTGACATCGACCTCCGCCGCGCCTCTGACGCCGAACCGCTGGTGCGACGGACGTAACGAGCCGCCCTCTCACCGTAAAAGAGATAAACGAAATTGTAGAGGCCTTTGCCAAAACCGGCGAAGCTGTGCATGGACGCGGGTGTGGACGGCATTGAGGTGCACGCCGTGCACGAGGGCTATACGCTGGACCAGTTCGCCCTGAAAACACAAACCAGCGCACCGATGAATACGGCGGCAGCCTGGAAAACCGCTACCGCTTTGCGGCAGACATCGTAAAGGCCATCAAGCGCGAGTGCGGGGCCGGCTTCCCTGTTTCGCTGCGCTATTCCGTGGTAAGCAAAACAAAGGGCTTCCGCCAGGGCGCCCTGCCGGGAGAGCCAGCTATGTGGAAGTGGGCCGCGACATGGAGGAATCGGAGGCTGCGGCAAAATTTTTGCAGGACGCGGGCTACGATATGCTAAACTGCGACAACGGCACCTATGACGCATGGTACTGGGCACATCCGCCGCAGTACATGCCCGATAACTGCAACCTCGAGTATGTCGAGCACATCAAGAAGTTCACGAGCCGCCCGGTCGTCTGCGCCGGCCGCATGGACCCCGTGAAGGCCGCCGAAGAAGATCGCCGCCGGCCGTCTCGACGCCGTGGCCATCGCGCGTCAGAACCTCGTCGACCATGAGTGGATCCACAAGATCCTCAGCGGCCACGAGGATGAGATCAAGCCCTGCATCCGCTGCCACAACGGCTGCTTCAACATGTCGAAGTTCAAAGGCACCGCGAACCTCCAGAGCATGGACGACTCCCTGCACCTGGCCCGCTGCGCCCTGAACCCGACGACCATGCAGCACAACAAGTACAAGATCGTCCCGACCCGCCATCCGAAGAAGGTCGCCATCATCGGCGGCGGCGTCGGCGGCATGGAGTGCGCGCTCGTGCTCAAGCAGCGCGGCCACAACCCGGTCATCTTTGAAAAGACCGGCGAGCTCGGCGGTCTGTTCCTCACCGCGTCCGCGATGAGCTTCAAGGAGAACGACAAGGAACTCATCCGCTGGTACCTCAACGAGGTCGCCAAGGAAGGCATCGACGTGCGCCTGAACACCGAGGTCACGGACGTGAACACCCTGCGCGGCTTTGACGAGATCATCGTCGCCAGCGGCTCCATCCCGCGCACCATGCCGTCCATCCCCGGCTTTGAGAAGACGCTCACGTTCACCGAGCTGCTCAAGGACAAGAAGGAAGTCGGCGACAAGGTTCTGTTCATCGGCGGCGGCCAGTCCTCCTGCGAAGCTGCGTATGACCTTGTCCTTCAGGGCAAGCACCCCATCATCGTCGAGTACGCGAACGACCTGGTCGCGGCACAGGCCACCTGCCTTGCCAACACCTCCTTCCTGCGCGACGCGATGGAGTACCACAAGGTCCCGACCTATCTCGAGTCCACCGTCACCGAGATCACGGACACCGGCTGCACCGTCAAGAACGTCAAGACCGGCGAGAGCACCTTCGTTGCGTGCGACAACGTGGTCAACGGCGTCGGCTTCATCCCGACTCCGGTCGGCGGCAAGGACAACAAGCAGGTCCACCGCGTGGGCGACTGCGTTGCCATCGGCAACCTGCGCACCGTCATCTGGCGCGCATGGGATGTCTGCATGAAGATCTGATCCCGTAAACGAGAATCCCTCCGGCTATGCGGTTGCCGGAGGATTTTTTCATGGCCTATGACGCTGCAAAGCGCCCCGGAGCAGATGCTCCGGGGCGCCGCTTGTATCCGTTTTAGGTTCCGCCGCGTCCGGCTCACTCACCCTGCGCGCGCAGCCAGCCGCTGGCCACGCCGGGGAAATTCGTGATGATGCCCTCGCAGCCCCAGCGGTGCAGCTGCTCCAGACCGGCCATGTCGTTGACGGTCCAGACGTTCATCTTCACGCCGTGCTCCTTGCAGTCGCGCACGTTTTCGTCCGTGAGGATCTCAATCGGCGGGTGGTAGCAGGCAAAGCCCGCCTGCTGGCAGTAGTAGCCGGGGAAGCCGCCGATGCTGTCCTCGAGCACGAGCGCGCCGACCTCGACCGCATTGCCGCTGATCTCGAGGATGCGGCGCAGCGAGAAGTGGTTGAACGACGAGAACATGACCTTCTTCTCCAGGCCGTAGCGCTCGATGGTCGCCCAGATCTTGCGCTCGATGTCGTGGTAGTAGATCTTGTCGGTCTTGATCTCGATGTTGTGGCCGACGGACTCGCCGGAGGCCCACTCGCAATACTCGTCGAACGACGGGATGCGCTCGGGGGCGTATTTGCCCGCGAAGCGTGCAGCGGCGTTGACCTGCTGCAGCTCGGCGAACGAGTGGTCGCAGATGCGGCCGGAGCCGTCGGTCGTGCGGTCGAGCCGCTCGTCATGGATGACGACGAGGCGCCCGTCACGCGTTTCATGCACGTCCATCTCGATCGCGTCGCAGCCGACCTTGACCGCCTCGCGGAACGAGAGCATCGTGTTTTCCGGATATACGCCGCTGTAGCCGCGGTGTGCCATAACTTTCATGCAATTGTCTCCCTTAATAAATGAGATTCGGTATCAGCATCGAGATGCCCGGAATGTACGTCAGCAGCAGCAGCGCAATGAGCAGCGCGATAATAAACGGCACACATTCCTTGATAAACTCCTGCATCTTGCAGCCCGTGATGGACACGCAGGTGAACATCATCGAGCCGAACGGCGGGTCAGGCCGCCGATCATGATATTGACGTTGCACACGATGCCGAAGTGCACCAGATCGATCCCGGCGGCCTTCACGATCGGCACCATGAGCGGGGCGAGGATAATGAGCGCCGCGCCGCCCTCGAGGAACATGCCGACGATGAGCAGCACAATGTTCATGACCAGCAGCACGAGGAACTTGTTGCTGGCAAAGCTCGTCACGGCGTTGAGCAGCATGGTCGGGATGTTCTCCCAGTTGAGGTAGTAGCCGAACACGGTCGCCGACACGATGATGAGCATGACGGTGGCGGTGCCGGAAATGGTCTCGCGCAGGATGGGGATGAAGTGCTCCTTTTTCAGGCCCTTGTAGACGAACTTGCCCACGATCAGGCAGTAGAGCACGCCCACGCCGCCGGCTTCCGTCGGCGTGAAGATGCCGAAGCGCATGCCCATGATGATGCCCAGCGGGAAAAAACAGCGCCCAGAAAGACTTGAGCGCCTGCCGGCCGATCTCGCCGAGCGTCGCGCGGCGGGACGGACGGCGCGTAGCCGCGCTTTTTGGAGATGATCGCCACGGCGATCATCAGCGTCACAGCCATAAGCAGACCGGGGATGTAGCCGGCAGCAAAGAGCTGACCGACGGATGCGCCGGCGATCAGACCGTAGACGATGAGATTGATTCCGGGCGGGATGATGGGCGTGACGCACGAGGACGCCGCCGTGATCGCGGCGGAAAAGCCCCTTGCCGTAGCCGCGCTTTTCCATCTCGGGCACGAGCAGCTTGCACTGCATGGCGGCGTCGGCGTTGGCCGAGCCGGAGCAGCCGCCCATGAGCATGCTCAGCAGGACGTTGATCTGCGCAAGGCCGCCGGGCAGATGCCCGGTGAGCGCGTCGGCAAAGTCCATGAGCCGCGCGCTGATGCCGCCGTAGTTCATGATCGACCCGCACATGATGAAAAACGGGATCGCAAGGAACGGGAACGACTGCGTGGACGTGATGAACTTCTGCATCAGCAGGTACGGCACGGTCGTCGTGTCAATAAAGCCGAAATAGGTCAGCGCCGCGGCAAAGAGCGCGTAGGCGATCGGGATGCCCGTGAAATACAGCACGAGCGCGATGATGATCGGCAGGATCGAAAGGAACGTGCTCATGCGTCCACCTCCCCGTCAAGTTTGTTGCCGCTCTTGAGGTCTTTGATGAAAATGACGAGCGAGTAGATCGTCATCAGGCCGAAGCCGATGACCAGCGCCGTGCTGACCGCGGAGGACGGCAGCTTTGTGATCGGCATGCGCTTGATCCAGGACGACTGGATAAACTGCACGCTGAGCACCGTGATGTAGCCGTTGATGATCACGAGCAGGGCGTTGGTGATCAGATGCACGACCCTGCGCGCGCCGGCCGGCAGCCGCTCCACGAGCAGATCGACGCCGACGTGCTGGTGCTTGCGGTAGGCATAGGCCGCGCCGATGAACACCGAGTACACGAAGCAGGAGGTGGCGATCTCCTCGCTCCAGATGATGATATAGTTAAACAGTTTTCGCGTGATCACGTTGACGATGACGAGCACGATCGTTACGATCATCATCGCGCCCGCGATATACGCGTCGAGATTTTTCAGTGCATTTTTCAAATTTGCTTTCCTCTGCTTTCTGTGGCTTTGCTCAGCAATGCCGGGTGTCCGGCAGCATGTGCGGGACACCCGGCACAAAAAGCCGGTATGGGGCTTCCGGCCGTCCGTCAGCGCGCAGCGCTCACTTGTTGGCCTGGCGGTACTCGGCAAGGATGACCTGGGCCTGCTCGTAGAAGGTGGGCGTCACGCCGTCTTCCTTGACCATGCGATCAAACTCCGGCTGCACGGCAGCGCGGAACGCATCGACGTCGACCTCGTTGAACGAGCAGCCCTGCTCCTTCTCGAGCTTGGCCTTCGTCTCGGCAAAGGAGGCGTTGGTGAAGTCGGTCAGTTCCTTAGCGCCCTTGGTGAACTCTTCCTGGATGATGGTGCGGTACTCTTCCGGGATGCTGTTCCAGACCTTGGTGCTGATGTAGGCGCCGCAGGTGCCCACGAGGTGGTTGGTCAGGGGACATATTCTTGCACACCTCGGCGCTGCCGTTGGTGGAGTAAGCGTTCATGTTGCCTTCCAGACCGTCAATGACGCCCTGCTGCACAGCGGAGATCGTCTCGAGAACGGCATGCCGGTGGGCGTGGCGCCCATGGCGGTGAGGCAGTTGATGTACATGGAGCTGTTGGGCACGCGGATCTTCATGCCCTTTGAGGTCAGCGGGGGTCTTGATGACCTTGTTGGTCTGCAGGCAGCGCATGCCGACGTTGAAGTCGAGCGCGAGCACGTGGATGCCGTAGTTATCTTCGAGCTTCTGGCACATATTCTTTACCAGATCGGACTGGCAGACGTAGGAGTACTCGTCGATGCTGTTGTACATCATGGGGCCGATGAGGGCTTCGAAGTCGATATCGTAGTCGGCGAGGTAGGAGGGGTCTTCGCAGGCGATCCAGTCGGCGCCGTTGACGACCTGCTCGATGTTGTCCTTATAGACGGCGAGCTGGCCGGAGTCGTAGCACTGGATCTCGATGGCACCGTTGGTGCGCTCCTTGATGCGCTGGGCGACCTGCTGCATCTCGATCGTGAGCTGCTCGTTCGGCTGAAAGACGTGGCTGAGCTTGAGCGTGAGGTGGTAATCATCGTTCGCGCCGGCCTTATCGCCGCCGCCGCCGCAGGCACACAGTGCGAACACCATGACCAGCGCAAGAAGCATAGCAACAAATTTCTTCAAGGTAGTTCCTTTCTGCTTAAAAAAGCGTTGAATTTTTCTCCGTCATTTTAACGGCTCTCTGTGAAAAATGGTAACATTTTTGTGCGATGCCGTCAACATGAACGGAAAATTTTCCTTGCCATTTTTCTGTTTTCGCTATATACTCCTCTTGAAATTGGTGAAACTGCAAAGGCAAAAAGCGCGATTTTTCACCGAAAAATGCTTAATTTTTCAACACAAAGGTCTCCCTTCTCGTGTTGTCACCGGAGGTGCCTATGAGCAGCAAACCCACCCTGCGCGACATTGCAGAGGCGACCGGCGTTTCGACCGCGAGCGTCTCCATGATCCTCAATGGCAAGTCGCTCGAGCGCTTTTCCTCGCAGCGCGTGGCGAGCGTGCTCGCCGAGGCGGAGCGCATCGGCTACCGCACACCGTCGGCCCGCTGCTCCGGCAGACAGATCGCGATCCTTTCCCCGTCGGTCTCGAACCCCTATCACACGATGATGATCAGCGGCATCGACGCTGCGGCCAGCGCGGCCGGCTACCAGACCGCGATCTACAACACCTATTGGAACCCCCGCACGGAGAGCCACCTGCTCGACACGCTCGACTTCTCGCGCGTGGCCGGCATCATCTTCGCCATGACGCCGACGCAGCCGGCCAAGGTACGCGAGCTGAGCCGCCGCGTGCCCATCGTCGCCGTCGGCGACCGCGTCACGGACTGCGGCATCGACACCGTGGACGTGGACAATTTCGGCGCAGCGCAGCTCGTGGCCAAGCACCTCATCGGCCTCGGCCACAAGCGCATTGCCTACCTGTCCACGGCGCTCAACGAGCACCACATCTCCCGCATGCGCCGCGCACAGGGCCTGCAGGAGGCCTACCGCATGTGGTGTCCGGAGGGCAGCGTGACCATCTGCTCGCACGTCAACTCGCTCGAGGCGGAGATCTCCACGCCCGACCTGGAGTACCGCTCGGGCATGGAGCTGGCCTATAAATGTCTGCGCAACGACAAGATCACCGGCATCGTCGCCATCAACGACATGGTGGCCTACGGCGTGCTCGACGCGCTCGTGCGCGAGGGCTACCGCGTGCCGGAGGATTTCAGTCTCTGCGGCTTTGATAACGTCACGAGCTCGGGCTATCAGCGCATCCAGCTCACAAGTGTGGAAAACTACACATTCAACCACGGCAAGAGCGCCTTCAACCTGCTGCTCGAGCGCATTGAGGGCGGGCCGAACGATCGGGAGGATCAGCCGATCAACCGCGTGGAATACCGCAGCCGCCTGATCGTGCGCGGCAGCACCGGCAAGCCGCGCAGCGGCGGCCTGTGAACAACTCAGAAAGGAACCGCATCCATGGCGTCCGTACTCTCCTACCTGCGTGAACTGAATATCGTCACGATGATGCTGCGCATCCTCCTCGCCGTGCTCTGCGGCGGGCTGATTGGGCTTGAGCGCGAGCGCAAAAACCGCCCCGCCGGCTTTCGCACCTATATGCTCACAGCACTCGGCGCGACGCTCACCGTGCTGCTGAGCCTGCAGCTCGACCAGATGCTCCACGGACCGTGGCGCGCGCTCGCCGAGAGCATCGGCGCGACGCAGGACGTGTCGCGCTTCGGCGCCGAGGCCGCAAAGGGCATCGGCTTTCTCGGCGCGGGCACGATCATCATCACCGCCCGCCAGCAGGTCAAGGGCCTGACCACCGCCGCCGGACTCTGGGCGAGCGCGTGTCTCGGCCTTGCCATCGGCGCGGGGTTTTATGCCTGCGCGTTCATCAGCATGCTCTTCATGATCGCGTGTATGTACGCGCTGCCGCCGCTCGAGCGGCGCATGACCCGCCGCGCGCACCACATGAACATCAGCCTCGAGATCGAGAGCATGGAAAAGCTCGGCACCGTCGTCGGGCACCTGCGCGCGCAGGGCGTGCGCATTTTTGACTTCGAGGTCAACCGCAGCGGTTCGGCCGCGCTGCCGAACTTCCTGTGCCAGTTCAGCGCCGTGCTGCCCGACCGGCGCGACCATCCCGAGCTGCTGGCAGAGCTGTCGGCGCTCGACGGCGTGATCCTCATCGAAGAGATCTGAGAAAGGAGGCTGTGCCATGCTGCACTGTTTTGACCCCATCCGCACCCTGAGCTTCTGGGCCATTCTCGTCCGGCTGACGCTGGCCGTCGTCTGCGGCGGCGTGATCGGTGCCGAGCGCGAGACGAAGCGCCGCCCCGCGGGCTTCCGCACGCACATCCTCATCTGCCTCGGCGCCGCCATCACCACGCTCACGAGCCAGTACCTTCTGCTCTCCCTGCATTTGTTTACCGACGTCGCGCGTCTCGGCGCGCAGGTCATCTCCGGCATCGGCTTCATCGGCGCAGGCACGATCATCGTCACGCGCGACAAGCGCGTCAAGGGTCTGACCACGGCCGCCGGGCTCTGGGCCGCGGCCATCATCGGCCTCGCCTGCGGCGCGGGCTATGTCGAGTGCGCGGTCTTTGCCACGCTCGTCGTGCTCGTGGTCGAGCTGGTGCTCATCCGGCTGGAGTTCAAGCTCACGAGCAAGAGCACCGATCTCACGCTCTACATCGAGTATGCGCACGCCGTGTGCATGGAGTCCGTGCTCGCCCTGCTGCGTGAGCGCCGCGTCCAGATCGAGAATCTCGAGATCAGCCGCATCGCGGACACCGACGCGCCCGACGCGCCGCACCACTACTGCGCGCTCATCCCCATCCACAGCCGCGCCCCGCTCCGGCCCGGCGACCTGCGCAACGATCTGACCGCGCTGCCAGACATTCTGACCGTCGAGGAAATGTGAAGCGAACAGAAAGCAAGGGCGGACGCCGTTTGGCGTCCGCCCTTTGCTGTATCTTCAATATCCACTGCTGACCACGTGCCAGCCGCTGCCGCGCCGCTCGAGCACGAAGGGCCAGTCGGTATAGGTCTCGCCGGCGGTCAGGCCGCTGCGCCGCCCCGGGTCGCGCGCATACACGCTCGCGAGCAGCACGATCGTGCTGCCGTCGTCCTCCGCGCCCGCGCCGGCCAGCCAGCACGTCTGGTACGCCTCGTTGTACGCCAGGCGTACCATGGCGCAGCCGCTGTGCCTGCGGTGAAACGCGCGCATGGCCGCGTCCATCGCGCCGCAGATATCTTCGTCCGAAAACCGCTCCGACGTGCCGACGACGATCTCCACGCCCGACGTGTCGCCCCGCTGCGCGCAGCCGGTCAGGCCCGCGAGCAGCAGTACCGCGAGCAGCAGCACGGCGATGTTTCTCTTTCGCATCGTCTCGCCTCCCGCCTCAGTGCAGCGTGCCGAGGTAGCCCTCCAGGATCAGGCTCGCCGCCACGGCGTCGACCGTCTGGCGGTGCTTTTTCTCCCGGCGGCCGTTGGCGTGCAGGATGCCGTGCGCCTCGATGGAGCTGCGCCGCTCGTCCCAGAGCACGACCTCGAGCCCCGTCGCGTCGGTGAGCCGCTGCGCGACCATGCGGCTCTTTTCCGCGCGCGGGCCCTCGGTGCCGTCCATATTTTTCGGCAGGCCGAGCACGATGCGCTCCACGCCCTCGGTGCGCACGACGTCCGCGATCGCGTCGACCGCCCGGTCGAGGTTCCACTCCGTGAGCGTCCACGCCCGGCCGCACAGCGTGGCCGAGGCGTCGAGAGCGCGAGCCCGATGCGCGCGTCGCCGTAATCAATGCCCAGAATTCTCATCGTTCTCCCTCCGCAGATACGTGCGGATCGCGCCCGCCATGTACAGCGAGCCGACCGCGCAGATGACTTCCTCCGGCGCCGCGTGTGCCAGCGCCAGCTCTGCCGCCTGCGCGGGGTCCGCGCAGACCGTAACCGGTTTTCCGAATCGTTTCAGATATTCCCCCAGCTCCGCCGCCGGCAGCGCGCGGGGCGATAATGGCGTCGCGGCGATGTACGCCGCCGCCTGCCCATTGAGCGCGGCGAGCATGGCGGGGTAATCCTTGTCCGCCAGCACACCCACGAGCAGCGTGATGCGCCGGCCGGGAAAATAGCGCGCGAGATTGTCCGCAACCGTCTGCGCGCACTGCGGGTTGTGCCCGCCGTCGAGCACGAACCACGGCGCGCGCCGCAGCACCTCGAACCGCGCCGGCCAGCGCACCTGCGCCAGCCCCCGTGCACGGCCGCATCCGTCGGGATGCGCCAGCCCGCGCGCGCGCCGCCACCGTCTCGAGCGCGACGGCCGCATTGCGCAGCTGGTGCGCCCAGCAGCGGCAGCGCATATTCCGTGCCGCGGTAGGTGAAGGTCTGCCCGTCCACGCTGTCGGTCAGCGGCACGATGGCGGACGCGTCCGCCTCCGTGAGCGGGATACCCCGCTGCGCACAGATCTCGCGTAGGACGGCGCGCACCTCCGGCACCTGCGGATAGCTGACGGCGCACGTGCCGGGCTTGAGGATGCCCGCCTTCTCGCGCGCGATCTGCGCGAGCGTATCACCAAGGATCTCCGTGTGGTCGAGGCCGATGTTCGTGATGACGGCGCACG
>VOFF01000043.1_pt1 | contig 10000 bp, 13 predicted proteins | sample 5384061 | NCBI WGS metagenome assembly VOFF01 (sample SAMN12384725, study PRJNA508395) | human gut metagenome | isolation source: healthy gut E | host: Homo sapiens
GTAATTCCGGTTTGGCTGTTTTGGGAAACTTGATACGTTCATAGACGATGCGGTCTTCCTGGACCAAATCCCATGTCAGGTTACATACATCGACATTCGCCATACCTCCGGTATAGTAGCTGAACAGGAACAAATCAAGATGCAACTGCTCTTTTTTCGTAAACAAGGTACGGTCAACATTTGCGATTTTAGCTATGACTGTTTCCGGAACTGCTCTTGAAGTGGTTTCCGGCCAATTAATATCATCACCGAGACAGAGGAAGTTATCCATATTCACCCCGTACATCTCTTTCTTTTCTGCCTGCCTGCATACGGCACGGAGCAACCTTAGTTTGTGAGTCCGGCCTTGTTGCCATTTCTGATACCTCTTTCTTTAAGCCAAAACGCAAAGTCAAGAAGAAACTCTTCTGTAATATCCGTAAAGAAATAAGAGGAAAAGGCTTTTTCATATTTTTCCTTTGTAAACGCCTGCAGTTCACGCTTGAGATAGACATACCGTTTAGCATTGGTCGTGCTGTCGACAATCTGACCGTTCTTGATGCGTTTCTTGTTTTTGAATGTCTCTTCAAGATAATCGATCATCTGCTGGACACTCTTTACTTTGACCTCGGGTTTGGCCGCCTTGATTTCATCGAAGCAATGTGATAGCTGGACGGGCGACCAGTTCCTGCCTTCCATCTCCCAGGTATCGGCGACATGCAGATATTTGGTTCGCAAATCGAAAAGCAGTTTGTTCTTGGTAGTGGCCTGCGTAACCGGTCTTGAAGAAAATTATCTCCAGCTTGACCATCTTGGTGTCTTTCGGGTTCTGCTTACCCCTGATGTTAATCGTGTACATAGACTGATAACGAGTTAGTTAATGACTTATTATTAATTCGCATTAGTAGGAATCAATTGGTATTAATTAACCTACATAGAAACCTACATGAAAAAAGAGTAGTTTCCTTAGCGAAATAATGTTTATACGGATAAATCCGTACTTGTGTAATTTACCGTTACTTGTGTATTTTTCCTAATCACAAAAGTTTGTCCGAAAAAAGGGTGTGCCTGGGTGGGGTTCACATTTTAACCTATTAAAAAACAATGCTAATGAATATATCGGACAAACCGACGAACCGTATTCTGGTCAAAGCGCACACGGACAATGAATGGGACTCGTGCGATTTCGCTATCCTTTCCATTTCAAAAAGACTGGAGAAAGACGCTACTCGAACGGCTCGACGCCATAACACAGGCCGCGAATAATCAATCCTTCTTATCCATGCACTTTTTTTTGACGGTGCGGCGGATTTCTATCAGTCGGGAGATGACGGACTCCCGGACGTCGACGAACTACTGGGAGACCACGAATGGGCATTCGTGGAATTGACGCAGGAGGAGCAAGACAACCTGACCCCGCCAGAGAGTTCTCTGGATTGCTACAAGATGGTGCTGTACAAGAACGGGGATGCCAAATATACTGCATATGGCAAGCATACGAGCGAAGAGTTCTGGACCGAGGAAATTCCGTTGCGGGAATTACTCGAAAAATTGCGACTACTATGACAGCACGAATACAGGAAAAGACCGTCTCCGCATATTTCTATTATATGTGGAATGCTTGGAGCAAAGAAGAGTGCGATACGGTTTTTGGCTCGCAGTCCAGACACTTCTGGGAGAAATGGGACTATCTCTACCGAACCTTCCACGGCAGTGCTGCCGAACATTTCTACGCCGAGTTGAGTCCTGCGAACCGCCGTCTCGTCGTGGAGCGGGCCTGCGAACTCTACGACGGGAACAGACTGCGTGACAATCCGAAATATGTCGGGAAGACGGTGGAGAAGACGCCGGAGCGGCTGGTTCTTGTCGTCGACAATGCCCCGCAGAGCCTTGCCAACCTCTTCATGGCCGGCGACATTCCCTTCGCTTATTCGTCGGGAAGGTTCATTGTTTTCGACAACACCACGCCGCCCGTGCTCCGGGAGTATCTGGAGCGGCGCGGCATACCGCATGAACAGCTCGACCGAATGAGCTTCTCCCAGCGGGAAATAGGCATCAACGACATCCCATTACCTTAATTACGAAAACTATGGACACTTTGGATAAGGTCCGCTTCATCGAAAGCGACGCCGTGCCCAAAGAGGGCGCGAGCATCAAATCCCTCAGCACGTCGATCGAAATTACCACGCCTGCGGCTGCGTGCTCGTAGAGCACTTCGCCTGCGGGCGGACACCGCGTATGGCCGATGAAACGGCCGAGCGTTACGAGCGCCGGCAGGCCGAAAGAAAGTATTTCATCAAACTGTGCCCGGAGCATCAGGTGCAGTTCGACGAGCAAATCTCCAAAAACCGAAACCGATGAAAAAGAAAGAAAGCTGAAAGTACGATTCCACCACGACGATAAGAGCTATTTCCGTGAGTTCTGGGAGATATTTCCCGAGGGCAATCAGAAGCAGCCCTGTTTTATCATCCGCGACACCTCGGGACCCGGCGGGTCGTGGCGTGTGGCCAGCGGCGAGTTCTATGAGCCGTGCTTCGAGGTATCCGACGAGGCGACGCTCATCTTGTGCAATCACAAATGGGAAGAACATCTGCGCGTAGGCAACGACAAGGGCCGTTTCCCCGTGGATTTCCCGACGTTGCAGGAAGCCTGCCGCGAGGCGTGGAACGATTTTCACGGCAAACCGGCCCGCCTGCTCGATCTTCCCGATTTCTGGCGGTGGTTCGCGCCGCATATCCCGCAAGGGCTCTCTTCGTGGGAACAGGACAACTGGCGGGACAATAACCGTCAGACTGTCAGCCGAGAGGTGCTTTCCTGCTTCGACTTCTGCGGCGACGAACTCCAAATCATCCGCAAGACGGAGCGCCATACCGAGTGCAGCCTTACGTGGCGTATGTATTTCGCCGACTGGGCCGATGAGGATCGCTCCTCCAGCTATGTGTGGTTCTTCGGCTATGAGGTGGGCTGCGACGTCATCGACACCGACAACCAAGAGACAAAAAAAATTCATTAAATGTCTGAACCATGGAAGACAAAATTCTACGAATGTTCTTCGACATAGGCCGCTGGGAGCATGCCATCGACAAAGGCGTGGACAAGGACATCCGCAAGGACCAGGCTCCTGCGGCTGACCGACGAGCGGACACGCCTTGCCATGGCCGAGGCCATGATGCAGGGCCGGTATGCAATCTCACCGCCCCATACGGCCCAAATTCCCAAAGAGAACGGCGAATACCGCACCGTCTACGTGAACGAGCCTATCGACCGTATCGTTCTGAGCATCGCCAATGACCTGTTGTTCGACCTGATGCCGGAGATGGTCCACCCCGCCTGCAAATCCTACCAGCGGGGCATCGGATGCGGCAAGGTCGTGCAGGAGGTCAGCCGCCGGATCGTGGAAGCCTCGAAAATGGGCTGCATGGGCTGGAAAGCCGACCTCTCGAAGTATTTCGACAGCGTGCCGATCGCCTTCGTCGATGCGGCGTTCGATAAGGTCGAAGCCAAGCACGGACACTCTGCATTGATCGACGTGCTTCGTAAATACTACCACGCAGATCTCTACTTCGACGGGGACAACGAACTCCACAGCCGGTACCAATCCCTCAAACAGGGCTGCGCCGTGGCGAGCTGGCTGGCCAACGTGCTGCTCTACGGTCTGGACGAGGAACTCTCGCAGATGAAAGGCTACTACGTCCGCTACTCGGACGATATGCTCTTTATCGGCGAGGATTACGAGCGGGCGATGAACGTTCTGGAGCAGCGGCTTGGCGCAATGTCCATGCGGCTCAACCCCAAGAAGGTGGAGTACCTGACCGCGGACAAGTGGTTCAAATTCCTCGGCTTCGGCATCCGGGGCGGCATGATCTCGCTCTCTTCGAGCCGCATCAAGACCTTCCAGCGGGAGATCGAGCGCCGCACAATCAAACAACGCCGCACGACGCTCGCACGAGCCGTCAATTCGGTCAACCGATACCTCTACAAGGGCGACGGGGAGTTCAGTTGGGCGACGCAGATACTCCCGGTATGCAACGTAAAGCACGACCTCGACGAGTTGAACGGGTTTGTGCTGGACTGCCTGCGAGCCGTACAGACCGGAAGACGTAAACTCGGAGGGCTGGGATATGTCCGCACCAAGTCCGACGGCTGCATCGTCCGGGGCCGGGGCCGCAACGTAAAGGCTAATCGCGCCAAAGCCGGCGGCCGGATCGACGGCTACCTTACGATCGGATGTATGCGCAATGCGCTTCTGACGAGCCGCGGCGTGTACAATACGCTGGTGGCCTCCCTGTAACTCATGCCGAGCACACGGCAGGCGTATGCGGGGCAGGAAATTCAATATTACAGGTGACATAACCAGCTCATTCGATTCACCGGTCTATCAACCGGTGAATCCCATCCAGACTGGTATTTACCTGTAAATATCGTAAGAAGTAAAGCGATGTGCCGCCTGCTTGGTATCCGCACAAAACCGGAGCATACCGGACGAAGTTCGAGGCATGGGAATTCAGCGCCAGGGTGCAATGCAGCTCTATCGAGAGTCTTGAAGGTCCCTAACCGGCACCTTCAGACTCCTCAAGAGCTGCATCCGCCACTGGCTGACATCAGGCAAATAGAGCCATGTGCCGCCATGATGAGAACTCCATTTCAACACGGAAAGCGTGATACAAGGAATATGATTCAATATGCCAGACCAATACAGCCCTCTTGGCGCCGGCGGGAGACCTACCAGCCTGCCGCCGGCGCCATTCCGGCTTCAAGCCTGGCATCATATCGAGTCGATACAGAGACGTGCCGGTATTCTGAGTATCATGCAACAAACAAACGCAGTACAGCGTGGTGTGTCGAGGTCGGAATTTCAATGACGCAGCGACAGACGGCCGGAGACACGCCTCAATCTCCTACACGGAGATGAGGAGCGTCTCCAGCCTTTCTCGCTGCCGCATATCGAGCCGATGAAGTCATGTGCCAGTCCGAATGAGAGCTCCAACATTTAGCACGAAAAGGTGCGGTTCAGGGGATGACGTTCAACATGCCGCGAGCAAGGAAGTCCCCGGCTGCATACGTCGAGTTCACTATCAGGAACCGACGAATGCTGCCCGGGACTCCTGCCTCGGCATATATCGAACAAGTAAAGCGACGTGCCGGTCATCCAGAGAATCGCAGTGAGTTTCTCAGCACAGAGTTGGGAAGTCGAGGTCAGGATTTCAATGGCGCAGCGTCAATCGCGGGCCAGCTTCATCTCCTACCGATCGTGACGCTAATCGCTACGATCGTCCGGAGATGACGCGGCCAACTCCAACGTCTGCCGCACATTGAACGGATAAAGCCATGTGCCATTCCGGACGAGGCTTCCCCAAGGGGCAGCGCAGCCCCGAACACGCACGAGGGATCGGATTCAACGATACAGTGGGAACCAGGGGCCCAGAGCCAGCAGACCCTCGTTTCTGGGTCCCTGGTTTCCGCTGTACATATCGAAGCTATAAAACCATGCGCCGGCGATCCGAGTGCAGATAATTAAAAACACAACAACGATGAGCAATATCTATCAAGCGGCCGTGCAGGCCGTCGAAGAGGGAGCGAAGTTCTCCATCGACTTTGCATCCCGCAGCTTCAAACTCGGCGGCAAGCCGGTTATCCGGAACGGACAATACGAGGGCGAGCTGGGCGTGCCGTCCTGTACGGAAGAGGAGTTTTTCGCTAACATGGAAGAACTCTACCGCCGCTACAAACACTCCATTCCTTCGGAGCGCAGCGAGAGCCGTTCGAGGCGCTACTTCAGGGCCCTGCCCGAGCGGGAGTTGAGCGACGAGGATATGCTCTACGGCCAGCGGCGCGACCGTGCACAGGCCGAGCTGGGCTCTACCTCCTCTGCCAGATACTCAGCGGCCTGAAGTGGAATCCCGAAACGATGGGCCGCTGGTTCTGGCAGAGCAAGCAGGACAAGGATCTGGTAATACTCCGCCAGTGGGTAGAGCCTGACTGTAACAACCAATCAATCACCAATTAAAATCCAAACGAGATGAGAAAAGCGAAAGAGACGAATGTCACTTGTCCCGCGTGCGGGACGCTTGCGGTTACGGGCAACGGAGTTGTAGCAGCCGTAGAAAACAAGGCGCCGGCCAAACTGCCCAAGACGGCGCAGGAGCGTATCGAGGCGCTGAGTCGTGCTGGCGTAGATGTGAGCAATCTGTTCGCCATGCAGGGCTCGGGCGGCGGAGAGTACGTCGTATCGAACAAAGACGGCAAGCTGTCGATCCTTGCCGACGACGACCCGATCTTCTGCGCCATCCTTTCGCAGGGCACCGTCCCCAACCGCCGCCTGTTCCGCCGCTGGGTCATGGCCCAGATGTTCCACATGCTCTCATACAGGGACTATCTCTGCAAAGGAACCCGTGGGCGTTACGGAGATGATCCGCCGTCTGGGCTATGAGTACCAGTGGAAAATGCTCCTGAGTGAGCTGCGCGCCCAGATGAAGATGGAACCCCGCGATCTGGCGAGTTTCTCCGAGCGCAACCGCTGGTTCAATGTCCGCGTAGTCGAGGCTATAGCGCAGGAGTATGTCGAACATCTGACCAGATATGTGGACGAGTTGCCCGTGAAGAAGTGCAAGGGCATCCCCTACAAGCGTGTCGGAGGCGAGAACATCTTCGAGCAGGATCTGTACAACAAGCTCTACGGCCCGCTGCACCGGGCCGCGGGACGTATCAGGTATGCCAAGAACGCCGCCCAGGCTCTACAATGCCATCAAGGCATTCGATGACCTGCGCGTAAGACTTCCGCACGAAACGCCCCAGTGCAAGGCGTGGGTCGATGCGTACAAGGGCGCTGGCGCTTTCCACACTATGCAGAACCTGATCCGCTTCCACGGCTGTCTGGCCATTGACGACAAGGGAATGCAATTGGACAAAGACCGGTCGCTCGTCTTCCTCTGCTCCAGGCCGACCGGTACAAGAACGGCGGGGCTGGCGCATGCTGGCCATGCTCAAGAAGATGCTCGACGACAACGGCATCGACGTAGCTAAGAAGATGAAGGAGTGGCGCAATAGCAAGAGATAAGCCACCTGCAAATCCAGTCTGGCAGACACGATGCGGCGGGCCGACATACTTTAGTTCGTCTTCCTTGACAGGATCCTGAGGCGCTGGCTATCCGCCGTGCCTCAGGATCCTTCCGGAAGACTATACATCGAACGGTTAGAGCCATGCCCCCGTCGGCAGCCGCATCATTTTTTTCAAAATACATAAAACGACCATTAAAGATGATAGAAGACAAGGAGATTTCAGAAGTGCTGCTCGACATTGCAGACGAGCTCAAAAGTAAGGATGGAAAACCGTGGAACCTTACGAACGACTGCGGCGAACCGACCGTGTTCGATGCTCGGAGCGAGCTATACATCAGGAACATCACGCTCGACAAGGACGGTGATCCTTGCGCACTGATTCCGCTGGGACATTTCGAAGACGATACGATCCGCGAAATCGTCAAAATAATGCATCAATGAACCGTCTGTTCACACCGGGTATCGAATGTACCGACCCCGACTCGCTCCAATTCTGCCTGCGGATCTCGGACACGGAGTATTGGTACTGCCAGCCTAACATCTACCACAAAGATCTGCTCCCGGACGCCGACACCCCCGCCCAGTGTATCCTCTGCCGATATCTTGGCTATCCCGACGATTTCCTGCGGGACATGCACACCGACGCAGAGGTGCGTACCTTCGCCTCCGACCGTATGCTGTGGATGGAAGGCGAGATCGACGTCGCCGATTTCTCGCAGCAGGAACAGGAAGCGCTGCTCGCTGACTACGGTTACAAATGGGAGTTCTTCGCCAGTGATGCCGAGCGCAACCAGATCATCTGCGAAAACCATTTCGAACAATACCCGCTCGACTACCGAAACGACATCTGACCTCCATATCGAACCGCCGAATTACCGGGGGAATGACAACACCGACAGATTATGAAGAGCAAGAAAGACTTAACGATACAAATCCAGCGTATCCGAGCCGTTCATAACCGCCATAGACTTTACGGCCGTGCACAAAATATTGTCATTCGGTACAACCATAACATAAGTATGACCGAAGAGAACGACGCATTGTGGCGAAAATACATGCGATGCCATTATCCGGGCGGGACGATCCGCCCCGAGCTGGAAAGCATGGCTGCACATTATCTGAAACTCATGGACGAAACGAAATACGCGAAGGCTGTTTATGCCGGATAACGAACCCATAATACCAAAGTATATGAATCTGTACAAGCGAATCGAATATAACGGACATCACATCGACATTTACTACGACGAGAGTCCGGAAAGTCCCCGCGCATGGGATAACCTCGGTACATTCTATACGATCCATCACCGCTATTGCCCGGAGGAAGAGTTCGACCGGCATTTCCAATGGGAGGAAGTATTCGACCGTTACGGCGATTTCTCGGACTCGTTCGAGAAACAATACATCGCTCTGAAAATCTACCTCTACGACCACAGCGGCCAGACGATCTCCTCCAGTCCGTTCTTCTACCCGTGGGACAGCGGGCTATTCGGCATCGTTGCCGTAAGCGTTGAGAAGTCAAGAAGGAATACGACTGGAAACTACTGACCGCCGACCGCCGCCGGAAGATCGAAGGATACCTGCAGGGCGAAATCGCCACCTACGACAACTACCTCCGGGGCGAGGTGTACGGCTACCGGATTACCCCGGCCGACGACAAGGACGACGTGCTCGAAAGCTGCTGGGGGTACTTCGGGGATTCCGGCCTCGAACAACTCGAAGACGAATGCCGGGCTATCATTGACAGCCATATCGCCGAACAGAAAGAACAAGAGTACAAAGAGCGTTTGCGCATCTTCGGGCCGGAGCTTGCGTTCCCCGAATTGGCGCTCAACTGATACCGAAACGATGAGCCTCCCAGTTATCAAAACAATGACTCCGGCAGGCTGTATCGACCTGCGGGATGTCGACGAGGGAAAATTCTACGGCTTCGGAGCTGTGATAGAAGGCTGCAAACGGCGTATCGTGCAATATGGTGCCGGTTACTTCTGGTACGATGACGAGCGGGAGCATGTCGTCATCCTGCTTACGGCCGACCATCTGGGCATCGAAACGGAGATGCTCGACATTGCCAAAGAGGTGTGGCGTACCAAACGCCTGCCCGACGCTCCGCTGTTGGGATATTACGCCTCGGCAGCCCGTAAAGTCTGCGAGGCGGTCCTCGCCAAAGGGCTCGGCGAGCGGGCCGACCGCCTCGGACAGGTGTTCTACATGACCGGGGAGTTCCCCGAGTCCTGCCAGATCGTACGGTACAGGGATTATCTGACGACTTATGTACTGCGCGATGCGCTGGGCGCCTGTACGAACGGAGGCATTTCGAGTCGCTCGAACACCCTCGAACTCTTCGCTCCGCACCTCTCGTTCGCACAAGTGGCGAACTACTGCCTCGAAAACGGCATCGACGTGAATAGCGTCGTGAAACTGGTTTATCGGGAGAATCTCGACTACATCCATGCCGAGCCTATCGTCGACAGAGGCAGATGGTACATGTTCGGAGGCAATTACCTGAAAACATCGGATTCGCGGTTTAAGGTCTATCCTCAAGGAATGATGCTCTGTTTGAGTAATGAACTTCACGTCATCGCCCAACCTGACGGCCAAACCTCTATAGAAAATCGGAAGCATTTTATGGAAGATTGCCTGTCAAGGGATGGACGCTCACCGGAAATTTGGTATGTGCCACCGGACAGATGCTCTATATATTCCAACCTCTCAACCGTCAAGAAGAAATGAGTATGGTAGTACGCGAGGATGGATGTTCTACCATGCTTTATGATCGTAAAGAAGTATATAGCAAAAATGTGACTCAATGGTTAATTGTTGGATACTAATGATATGAATTCTCACAACGCTACCTCTACCTACACGATTGTTCGTTGCGGCAAGTGCGGCTCCCGCGAAGTGGATATCCGGGCTTGGGTCAGCCCCAATTCGGGCAATGCCTTCTCCATGTATTACGACG
>VOFF01000101.1_pt1 | contig 10000 bp, 14 predicted proteins | sample 5384061 | NCBI WGS metagenome assembly VOFF01 (sample SAMN12384725, study PRJNA508395) | human gut metagenome | isolation source: healthy gut E | host: Homo sapiens
AGTAAAATCTTCCGCATCTGTAGCACGGTGATATTCGAACATGGTTTTAGAATAGTTGCATCTTTCACATCTACACGTGTTCCTACATTGAATGACCAGAATCCTTTTGCCTCAGAACTGGAAAGAGAGCGACATCCGTATTAAGATTGATGTTCAGCTCATTCATTCTTTCAGGCGGTTGTAGAACTTATATCATTGTTGTAAAACTCCGTCGGAGTCAAAGACGTCAATAAACATCCTGGATACCCAAAGAGTTAGAGGATACCTCGAGGGTCAATGACCCGATAACGGGTAGATTGATATAGCCACGCTTTGGGTTGCGCTGCGGGTTTAGTTGCATACGGGTACTGCTGTCCATAAGATGAGCGCATATACTGCGTTTTTGCATGGCTGTGGGGGAGAAGAAAAAGAGATGCAAATCCCCAGAAGTAAAAAGCTTTCATTGTGCTTCGTAAAATTGTGGATTACTGTTAATGATTACTTATATTTGTTGTTGCAAAGTTAAAAGAACTATTTTGTTATGTCAAAAATTATATAATAAATAAAAATTGAATAAGAAGCTGCCTTCATGGCTATGTGGCTTTATAATTGATTGAGTGGAAAATAAGATGATTGCGGGCTATAGGCACATGTTATTTTATCCGCTCTCCTTTGCCATTCAGTAGCACGCCGTAATCATCCTGAGATTCGCAGAGATATAGATCTGCACTTACAGCGGTGATGACGCTATATGAAGGCGGTGTGATGATTTGACCATCCGGTGACATCAGGCCGTACCTACCCCTGTTCTGCCTGATAGCACATACATCCGGTGATTGCCTGCACATGGGTTGGTTCATTATCTTTCCGTTTCACCTATTACTTTTGCCATTATCATCGTAGTTTTTTGTGGTGCTATAGCGTAATAATTCATTTGTCGGATAGGTGATTTTCTACATTGCTGATGTAGAAGTCATCGATGAGATTGCCTTGCAGATCATATTGACGCATAGTGTGATCTTGCATCGTGCCGAAGATAATACCGTCATAAATCCAATAACTTGCTTTGGTGTAAGGAATGATAGTATTTAACTTAGTGTCCATCACTGTTTCTTCTATGCCGTTATTTATTACCAGCAGTGTGTCATATTGCCGGATAGAAAAATATTGCGGTTCTAAAATCCACTTGCCGGTTGGATCTATCAGCCCTACCCTGTTTCTACATTCATTATGTACCACACAAAATCCATTATGGAACACATATCCCTCCATACCCGGAATATAGGGTTGATGATTGTCGATAATCACTTTACCGGTCGGATCGATAAATTTTATCCAACCATTATCATCAACTGAAGCCAAACCATCAGAGAATATCCATGCGTGGTTGTATTGAGGCTTTATGACTGTTTTGCCGGTGAACTTGTTGAAGTATCCACGCCGTTTGCCATCGCTGTAGCATATTAACGAATCGTCTCCCAAAGGTTTTGCTATCCACAGAATATCTTTCAGTGTCTTGTTACCATTTCGGTCGATGACATATCCCTTTTCCATGGTAGCCTGAACGGCAAAAGTTGCGTTGCGTGAAAGATATTTGTATAGACATCTTCCGTAGTGTCGGTAAATGTAATGTCGTAGCGGCTACATAATGTTTCAAAAAAGCTGCAGCTTGCAGCAACAGTGCATAAAATAACGAATAAGGTGAAGCAGGTGCCGACGATGCGACGCAAAGAGTTTTCCATACCTTGAGTCATCTTTCATTCCCAAGACTTCTGTAATCCAATTGGCAATGCCGGTCAGAATACCGGTCAGCCCATGCCAAAACAAAATAATTGCTCGTTTCATTTTTAATCCTCCATTTCATAGTGATAGGGAAATATTATTCTCATCACAGAATTCTTTTAATCGGATAATATCATTATCCGCATCAGGTTTCCATTAATAATTCTATATTCTGCCATAAAAGATTTTTTCTTGTGCCTCTTCTTCATTACTTACTGTAATTTTGAAATTCTTTTTCAAAGGGTTGGAAATTCCCGTTTGGATTATGCTTATGCCCGGCATTGTGGTCGTCAAGAATTGCAAAAACTATTTTCTTGAACCGATTCTTGAACTCCGCTTCATCCATTACTTCGTGGAAAATTCGGGCGACGTGGGCAGGTGGATTACGAAATGCTCCACATCCCATAGCTCCAAGCACGAGGGAATCATTATTGTTGGCAAGTGCAATGCGGAAGATAGTACGCATCTTGTTCTTCGTGGCATCCACAAGATACGGTACAATCAATCCGTCCGTATCCAGTTCCGGACGATTGATGGCAGGGACGGCTATGAAGTCAAGGTAATACGGTTCTTCAAGCAAAGGATAACCATCAGTTTCTGTTCCACGAAACACGCAGGCTTGAGGAGTATAAATGCCGCCCCAATTACGGTCGAGAGGATATTGGTCGGTTGATTTGTTCAAGCCATACTCCTCGGCATAAGATGCAAACTGAAATAGCGAACGAAAAAGATTAGTACGACGGAACAGGTTCTCTTCTTGAGCTCCTGCACCGCTATATACGCCACCACCCGGATTTTGTCGGCTTGCCATATTCAGTACAGCGGGATGAAGACCCTCATCCAATAATGACTTGGCAGTAACCAATGTATCGCCATTTATAACATGAACGATGGTTTGTATTTCCGCTTGAGTATGGACTGATGATATCTGCTCACAATAAAATTTAGTATGGTGTATCATCGAATCTTCGCCTGCAATCTGTATGGTTTTGCCTGCTGAAATATATCCACTGTTACTTATGCGTGTGATTGTATCTTGAAATACTGCCACACGTAGCCTGCGTAGTTGGTCTCTGTCCTTGTTTTGTGAAGCAAGTAGGAATTCTTTTTTCCATATTTCAGTATTCCATGTATTTGTCATAAGTTTATATGTTTAAATTCAACAATCCTAAAATTGCTATCGATATTTATCTTACTTCCGGTAGGATGTTGTTTTGCTGAGGTACAGGTCATCAGCGATATGCAATATCACATCGTGCAGTTCCAAGTCGTCTTTGTAGAATTGTGGTATTGCATCGTAACCGATGGCAGCACCTAACAAGTTACCGGTCACAGCACCTGTGGAATCACTGTCACCTGCATGATTCACAGCCGCAATCATAGCTCTTTCGAAGTTCCCAAAATAGGTCAAAGCACAGTAGATGGCTATGGCGGCGGTTTCTTCAGCCACCCATCCGCCACCCAACTCGTCTTCGATGGCGCGTACATCATCTGTCGGGATATCCGACAAAAGGACCGCTTTCTTTATCAAGGAAACAAATTTTTCTACTTCTTCGGTATGGTTGGCAAACATTCGTTGCGTGGATTCCAACCCTTCCTGAATATAGTTTCTGAATGTCTCCTTCTCCGGATGCTCGTCGGTAGCCAGACGATAAATGACATGGGCGGTAAAGGCTGCCGGAATAAAACCTAACGGATGCTGGTGAGTAAGTTTTGCGGCATCCGCTGCAAGGCGGTCAAGAGCATCTATATCTGATATTCGCCCTTGGGCTACACCGTATAGAGGAATGGAGGCGATGCGCATAACGCCACCACACCCCTTACTGTTATTATGGGAATCTCTTCCGGCAATAATGTCAGAAAGGGCAGTGAGACAGGTATTGCCGGGGGCTCTGCGTTGATTCAGTTCTGGGATATCTCCGATCCAACATTCCTTAAAACGCTTGTTTCTTCTGCCTGATTGCGTATAATACCACTCTATGTAAGCTTCGCAAATACTTGGTATGAGAGCATTCCCTTTTTCTTTTGCATTCAGAATGCCACAGGCTGTAAACAGTGTCATTTGTGTATCATCAGAAACCCAAGCCTTTCCGGTGGAACAGTCTTCGCTCTTCCACCATTGTCCGGTATCCAGACGGGTAATTCCTGCGTTCCCGTATTTCCTTTGAATACCTGCATACGAGTCTATAAACTCTACAGGATAGCCTAAAGCATCACCTATGGCTCCACCTATCAATGAGCCGCGTATTCTGTCTTTTTGTATTTTCTCGTCCATACTATTATATTTTTTTATTGTCAGTTTGCTATGCTGTTATTGATTTGTTTGCTTGATATTTGTAATAACATATCCTCCGGTTGTTGATATATTAGCCGCATTATACGGGGTATGCAAGCATCGATTGCGTTATAACAAGTGTGTATCATTGCATTCAGAATCGAGTAGTTGATAGCACCATTGTCTGTATTGACCATCATCGTAGATACGATTTCTCCGTCTTCTTCGTCCATGTTGAGGCATATTCCGGGAGCTTCATTGTTCATCTTGTTCAGAAGAAGTATGGCGGCGGTTCTTTTCTCTTCGGAACTTTGACCGGCATAGGCATGTGGCATCTCATCCAGTCGTTTTCTTCGTTGTACAGAATGAAGGCTTTTATGTTCATGCCGTTGCTTGTCATGCCAAATGTAAAGAAGTGGTTTTCTTCGTCACATTGATAATCTGCACCAACGCTTTCCAGGAATTCTTGAAGGTGTATTCTTAAGGGTTTTAGTGCTGTTGTTTCCATGATTGTTTCCTTTCTATATCTAATTGTTATTGAATTACTTATTTAGAGAAATATGCAATATCCTTTATTCTCATTTTTGAGAATAAATACATCTGTGATTTTTAGTATGGCGGCTTCTTTGATTTCATGTCCCCAACTGTTAACATCGACCGTTCGCAATAAATCCAGACTTTTATTGTAATATCCCAGTTCTCGATATATTTCTGCTGACATGATTAAATATTCTTCTCCTACTTTATCCATCAACGCCAATAAGCGGTTGCAATTCTGTTCAAAATCACTTCTTGTATATTGGACTTTTTGTATGGTTATGATGCCACCAAATATGCAAGCGGATGATTAATTCCGTTTCTCTGTTTAATTGTCTTTCTTTTTGAAATTGTTCTAAAGCTTCCTGCCATTGTGAAAATGTCAATAGTGATGGTTCCAAGCTCATAGATGACGCATAGCCGACTTTGTTTTTGCTCATTTATCAGGAAGTACTTCTTGCATCTGCTGCATTGTTGTATTTCTGAATTTTGAGGATACATAGGCATTACAGTATATCCGTCAGACCATTTAATAACTCCACTTGAATTAGCGGATATAAGGGACATAATTGTCTTTCTTGCTTGACAATACGGACATTTTAATATTAATTCATTTCCTGGTATCATAATTTTTTCTCCTTTTGTTTAGTTAGAAGGAAAATGATGGAAATAAATTAAGCATGAATGCTCTTTTTTTATATTAATCTATTACAGATATAATTTTTTTGTTGCTCTTTAGAGATTGTTTCAGCATTCTTTTCCATAAAGAAATTGTATGCTTTTAGGTATATATCTAATGTAACAGTACGCTTGCTTGCTGATAATTTGCGGGCTATCTCTTTTCCGAATTCAATGATTTGTAGTCTTAGGTAACCAGGTGGATGATGTGGACTTCCGGGACTGTCTTTCAATGCCCACCTCATTCCTGTAGCGGAAATAAGTTCTATTTGTGAACGTACTCCGACAAAAAAAAGTCACAAGCCAGTTCACATTCCCATGCACCTTGATTCCAGCCGTAGAACTTTGTGTTTTTAAAGAAACGATGGGCTAATTCATGAGTAAGAATCATTTTGAAGGCATCGATTGTAGTTATGCCTATGCGCAATAGTTCATCTAAATTATAGTATAATGTATCTTTGGTGAGATCTTCATTGGTATGGCTGAGCATCTGGGCATTGACTTTACTGTTATTTACTTCATGAACAGTAGGTAAATCCGGTTGATTGAAGAATAGGCAACTTTCATGTATCAGTTTTAGTATTTCATCTTTGTTGATGCCGGCCAGTCTCTTTTGCATATACTTCTCGATGAAATCTTCCATAGAAAGATGCAGGAACAGTCTGGTAAATTCATTGTTGACAATATTGTAGAACTCGTTGTCAGGACATGGAGAATCTGCTTGATACTTTTGAGGGCGTTGTATCAATTTGGAAAATTCCTCCGATGAGATTTTGGGAGAATTCTTCATTCTTTCGAGGAGATCGCTCATTTTTCTTCTGTTTCGTTTTCCTCCAATGAATTAAGAAAATCGTCGGCCATATTCTCAGCCTTTTTTGCAATGAAAGCACCGGCAGTGATGTCATTTCCCAAATTTGACTCTGCGTTGGCGTCATTATCACAAAATGCAGCCAAAGCTGTCTTTGAATAATCGAATGATGTTGTTACATCAGTTTTATTGGCCTCTTCAATGGCATTCACGGCATCTATTAGGTCTTCAATCATGTTGGCGAACTCTCTATCTTTTTGCCATTCTTGCAATGAACATCCTATCTTCTTCAGCAGTGGTTCTTCCATCTACAAAAAAGAATATATTTTATCATCTGTGAAAAATGAGGAATTATGTCTTTTCATAACTTTCTTATTTGTAATAATGCGTAATTGTCTTCATTATACTTTTATATCTTTGCGAAACAGCAGACGGTGTGATGTTTAGCACTTCTGCAATCTCTTTCATATTATATCCTTGAATATGATATTTGTCAAATATGATTTTATTAGTATCATCTTTAAGGATGGAGTCTCGTATGTCCCTTAAATCAATGTCGGAACTGTGATCAGCTAAGTTACTTATTTTTTCAGAATAGTTCTCTATTGGCAATGACTTAAATTTGTGCTCTTGTTCCATATTGTATCTTTCTAATGCATCCAATATAGAATATCGGAACCCGCCTATGATCCAGGTTTGTAAACTTGCAGTTTCTCTGTCTTCTTCTAAGTTTACCCAATTGTTCCTTACCATTTTTAAATAGTAATCATTGGAAATAGTGTAGAAGTCAAGTTCTTCTTTGTTCAGGAGCTGATATCTCTCATTCCATGTAATATATGCAATTTTACAAAAGCCATAAAAATACTTTTTGGGTAATTTGCGGATTCTTCTGTCTAAATCCACAGATTATTTCCTCATCCTTGAGATGATTTAGCTCGTTTTCTGTAAAGTAGGAGAATTGAGTTATGTGGTTTGCTACATTCATAAAGTGTTGTTTGAAAATTTATAATATTTGCTTTTATTTTGAGAATATTTTATCTTTTTCTTGAAAAATCCCCTGTTTCCATATTCCTGAAAGTGAATATCCATTTTTATAAGTAAGTTTTCCGAAGCCTTGTTGGTATCCATTCAACCATTCACCTTCATGTTTATCTCCATTGGGCCATTCATACGTGCCTTTTCCATGAAATAGATCATTTTCCAATTACCATTGTATGTAGCTCCATTTTCATATATCATTTTTCCATTACCGCAGCGTTCTCCTTGGCTCCAGTTTCCTTCATATCTGCAACCATTACTCTCTTGTAAAATGCCATAACCGGAAAAGTTATTATCTTCCCAATTACCGCTATATAAAGAGCCATCTGCAAATTGGGCTTTTCCGTATCCATGGAATTTTCCCTTTTGAAAAAGTCCTTCATATTTTAAATTGTCTGGGAAACTGTAATATCCCATCCCTGATAGTAAATCGTTTATCCAGACACCTCTATATTCTGCTCCGTTTTTTAAAGTCAACACACCATATCCTTTTTTATGTCCATTTTTCCAACCGCCTTCATATCTGCAATTGTCACTATCTATGAGGATTCCTTGCCCAGAATATTCACTGTTCTCCCAATTTCCACTGTATATGGCTCCGTTTGCATATGTCATTTTTCCATATCCGTGTAGTTCTCCTTTTTCGTAATGTCCTTCGTATGTGCTACCATTGGAATACTGACAAAATATCATTCCTGATAGTGAATCATCTACCCAATTTCCTTTATATACTGTCCCGTTAGTTAATTTAAGTTCTCCATACCCGTTTCTTTTGTCGTAAATCCAATTGCCACAATATACACCTCCGTCAGCATAATGCATTGTTCCATAGCCATGACATTGATTATCAAGCCATCCTCCGGTATATTGGGCACCGTTACTCCATGAATAAATACCATGTCCGCATCGCTTTCCATCGGCAATATTGCCTTCATAAAAGTCTCCATTATCATATAACTGATGAGATCTTTTTTTATATAATTTCCATTGTTGTAGGTTGGGGCATTCTCTAACTTATATAAAATATCTACAGGTAGTGCTTCGGTTATGATCGTGGTTTTGAAATTTTCCATTGTTAGGGAATTAATTAAAAATGAGGGTATTTTACTAATCAAGTGATACCCTCATTTTTTCTTGAGATGTTATTTGGGTGATATTGTGAAATCTGCTTGCCCTTCATTATTTAATGCTTTAAGAATACTATCATCTTCAATGCCTATAATGTAAGAGGTTAGAAATTCTTTTATATATTTATTTTTCATTTTCTCTATTGGAAAAGATTTGTACTCTATAGTACAGAATAAAATCTTGTATCTTTATTAGTATGCTTTTCGCCTTTTAGTGTTTTCTCTGGTTTAAGTTCATCTTTAACCAGAATGTTTAATGGAATTTTAGCTATATTGATATCCAGATCTTTATTGTCAAAAAAATTCATGTATATCATTAGCCTCAAAGTCAATTTTTAGTTCACCTTTCTCTTTTTAGACTATTTGCAACGGATTCTGGCATGCCCGAAAATCCAAAAATGGTATATTTTCGCTCATACTTTTTGACTGTTTTTTCATTATCTGTTTTATAGTACAATGATAGGGGCTACATTATACTCTTTTGTTGATTTATTTTTTGAATCCAATATGTTTAATTGAATGAAAAATAAATTGTCATACCCACCTCGATTGGCTTTTTTCCCTAATCTAATAATTTCATTTCTGAAATTAGAGAATTCATAATTTGTTTGTGATAGAATATTGCAAAAATCACTTTCAGTTGATATAATTGCTTGCATTATTTCTTTTAAGATTCCCATAGTGATATTTTTTATTGTTATTTGTAATTACGAATAGCTTCTTCTTCCTTTTCAGACATATCAACGCCGACGGTCTTTCCTCCGTCTTTCATTACTTTAGCTTTTGCAAATGCATTTTTGACGCTTTCGTCTAAAGTGTCAAGATCCTCTTCTACTTCAGATTCATTGGTTGGCTCTACTAATTTTATTTTTCCATCTTGTTGGTACATAGTGGCATAATGCACTTTCCCATTCTTTTTGAGAATAAGCACTTTGATTGCTTTAAAGATTCCTTTTATCCCTTTAATTACAAAATCGAAGAATTGCAAGCATGCGCTTAAAAATAGATAAATGTTGCTGTGAAAAGCGCTAATAAAGCAGCTGTAATAATTAATGTAATCATAATTTTGTTTTTTTTAATGTGTATATTATTATTTGTTTCTTGAATCTAAGACTTCTTTGGCTATATCTGCGTCTTTGCCAATAAGCGTTGTTTCCTTTTTGATATTTCTTTTTTTGGGCAGTGTCCATGTTGGCTAGTGCTTCTTTGTAAATTCAATTTCTTCTTTTTACTAGTTCATTAGTTACATGTGACATGTTTCTGGATACTAGTCTAATGCATATTTTTAAAGTTAGATTTTTAATATCTCCTCCGGATAATCCTTTGGAATATTCAGTTATAATCTCGTATGAAAAGCTATCTTTCGATTTGGGAATTTCATCCCCTAAATGAAATTTCAAAGTTCCATTAACTGTTCAGCATTGGGAAGCTTGAAATTTATGTGAAAAAGAATTCTTCTAAAAAAGCTCGGTCATAATTTTTCCAAATAGGTTAGTAGCAAATATTACAATAACGTTTGAAGAATCTAATAATGTTAATAAATGAGATTTTATTTGGTTATTGGTTTCCGCATTAGCCCCATCTGATTTTCTTTTGCCCAGTAAAGCGTCAGCCTCGTCGAAAAGATGATAGATTCTGATTCTGCAGCTGTCTTGAAAAGTTCTGATATTTTCTTTTCTGTACCTCCCCATTTACTGTCTTGTATTTCCGAATAATCAACTTTAATGATCTTTTTCCCAGTTGCTTTAGCAATAGCTTCCCGCTAGCAATAGATTT
>VOFF01000293.1_pt1 | contig 10000 bp, 9 predicted proteins | sample 5384061 | NCBI WGS metagenome assembly VOFF01 (sample SAMN12384725, study PRJNA508395) | human gut metagenome | isolation source: healthy gut E | host: Homo sapiens
TCGCAGTATAGAAGAAACCCCACTCCCTGCAGAGCCGCGTGAAAGCTGCCCTGCACGGGGACCACAGAAGGCGCAGGCATGCTTGGTAGTCCAGATATGCAGCCCTCGGCCCAAAGCCGACCGTCGAGAATGCCTGGTGGCAGGAAGGGTCCTTGCTCGCATAAAGCCGGAGAAGTTTCATGGCGGCAGATCGACAAGATAAGAAGGGGGCGCGCTCGTCTTATGGCGGCGGACGATTCGTGTAGCCGTCCTGCAAATCAACCTTGCGAAGGTTGGCAAGGTCGACAGAAAGGGCATGCCATGAAAACGGAGCATAAGCTCCAGACAGGCTCGCGCCCAGTTGAGGTCGCGGGAGGAACATGAGGGAAGTGGAAACGGGTTCCGTAGTTTTCTGCTGCGTCACGGTACTCCCGGTTGCAGCCGCAGCCTGATTCCCTGATCATCATCGGCCGTTGATGTAACCGCAGCCCCAACTTCATCCGTCGTTTCAGCCGCGCCTTTCACCAGCACCAGGCGGATCTCCTCTTTCTTCAAAGGCACGCCGGTGGTTGACATGACGCGCCCCGTAAACACGTTCTTTGAACTGACGGGGGATATAAGGGGCAAGCCCAAATCCACAGCTCGGTTGTACACCGCACGAAGCATGCGCATGTACGTGGAAATCGGGTTCCAAAAAGCAATGCCTGACGCAACAAATGCCCCGGATAGTTGCAGCACACAGGCTGCGGTCTTCACCCCGGCAACGAGGGTGCCTCCGTAAACCCACTGCAGACTTCAAGGCAACAATGATACATGCGCAGTGCTGTAACGGCCCTGCAACTCCATATCTAAAAATGACGGATAACAAAACAATAAAAGAGTCCATTCTTGTCCATAGTTCTTTAGTTATTGCATTATAATTAAATTGCTGACATCCAGCCAGCTTAACGAACATGATACAATCTTTAATTACATATAAGTTACAATTACGCTACATGGAACGACGCACATGAACCGCGCCATAAAGAGTTAACGCAACGCAACCGTTTTTAGTGCATTTTGGACGACTAACTGCTACTCTATCTCAAGTATTTTCTTGGCACAAAACCGTAAACCTCCCCCCTTACCCTCCTCTGTTTCCGACAAATAATAGTGAAAGTTTTCACACTATGCCCTGATTTGGGTACTGGGAATATTGGTTAGTAACAAATGGAAATATTGGAAAGTAACAAATAAAATATTGAAAGTAACAAAAAAGCGAAATTTTTTCACTTCGCTTTTATATTATGATTGCGCCTGAAAACCTACGGGCTGCTTTTTATTCTATCAAGTTCGTTTTCAGATTCGGCAATCAGGCTTATGCATCACTTCCGCTCCTCATCATAGGCAAAAATTATTTTTGCCGGGTCAAGTCTGCCACCGGACTTAAATTTTCTAAACGTTCATATATATTGGCGTAAGTGTTTCGCACGCTGATAACCTCCGTTATCAGTTCATATAACCTCCCCCAAGCCACTGTTCCTTTCTCATGAAGCAATGCAACCGCCTGCTATCTCAAGTTCACCCTCTTCAAAGGTCTCCCTCAAAGATACCGCGTTTGGCGTCCCCTCGACAAAAGAATGCGCAATTCCTCTTCCGTAGCTCCAACAGCTTCAGCCGCCTCCACCGCACGCTGAAAATTGCCCACGCCAAACGTACCGGAGATAATTTTTTTTAATAATAAGCGGGTATCACCCTCCCTTCAGATGCAAAACAATATAACTTTTTAAACACCCTACTGGCAGACTCCTCAATCCAAAACAGATAGTGGCTGCCCAACTGCACCCCTTCAGCCCCCAATGCACGCATCGCGCAAGAATTGCCTCACCGGAAGTAATGCCTGCACGCAGTCAAAGGCAGTGTAGTGGCCACGATACGGAGAATCAAAGCAAAGCGTAGTTGTTTCTTCACGCCCGTTGTGTCCGCCGGCTTCAAAACCTTCGGCCACAATGGCATCCCGCACCGGCAGCCAAAGGGATATTCACCCCAAATGAGATGCGTAGCCGCACGACACTTTTGTATATGCTCCCTGCACGTGTCATCAGGATGCATGGAACCTGCACCCATAGCCTAAGCCTCCGGCATTACCACTGCCGACGCCAACCGCCAGCCACTACACCACACCATACCACCTTGAATGATGGGGTATTTTAACCCAAACAGAAGTTATTCTTATCCAGGGTTATCTTTATGAACAAGGGGGAAGAGAAAAAGTTCAATATTTAAGAAATTAAAAGACAGGATATTTTATTTTGATACTAAATATTACGACGGACACTACTGAATCACCATAAGTTTTTAATACTTCCAACGTACGCGCCCGACGCTTACGTCTCCTTATATATTCCAGAAATCCTTAGTGAAAGCGAGCCATAAAATCACCTCGAAATACCGCCGCCTCCAACTCCTCTCCAGCCGCCCACCGCCATGTTGTTGGCACGCTCAGTCACCATAGCGCAGTCCGGTAGCTGTATTCCGGCATCTGAGGCATTACAGGTAAAGAAGAATCAAACTCCAACCACGATTTATTCATATCCCCTTCGGAAACCAAAGGGGAATCAATGCCCTATCTCCTTCAACACGTCCGGATTCAGCCTGACCCCCTCCCTCTCACTACCACTGAGAAACCGGCGCAGATGCAAAAGAATCTTTGTGGTGTCCACCTTGAGCGTAAAACAAAAAGCAACCCTAAAAGAGAATAAAATATTTCACCCGATTAATTTTTATAATTTACCTTGCTACTTTCATACCTCCACCCTCATATTTAAAAAACTCACCACCCACATATAGCCGCTTTCCCACAAAGTGGTTCGTCGATAGCATGGGTCAACTGTCCACATGGTACGCGGATATTTTACGTCCTTCCCACCAGCGCGACGATAACGGGCAGCCGCATCAAGCACTTCCCTCATCCGTCAAAAAATAAATGCCTTCATAATTTATCGGCATCAACGTGTACCATTTTGCATCCCATTGACGCATTATGTCCCAAGCGGATAGTCTCTACCGTCCACAAATACATTCACCCAAGCGCAATTTTCCACCTGCCGAATGGGACACAGGTGCCAACGGAAAGAAGGTATCACCGTCAAGTCTTCGGCATACCTTCAACAGTTCTTCAATATCCTCTTTGGCGAACTTGGGAATGTTACTAAGCCCTTCAGGACTCTGGGCCGAATATTTTCCCGTCCGCAACTGTTTCACAAACAATTCCACATCCGATGGTTATAATCCAATGATGCCTCACCACAAGACACAAGAACAAGACAAGCGGTCATTACAAGCACCACACAGCCATATTTATATATTCTACAGAAAGTATTCATTTTATTGTACAGTCTTTAAGGTTAATAAGTCATACGCACTCCACACAAGAGGTTCAAATTCGTGGCACGTTCGGTTCTCAAGGTTTTAGTCTCAGACTCCGTATCAAAATGATGGGAAACCAAAGGCTCGGCGAATAAAGCGAAACGGTCGCTCAATTTATAGCGCACCCCTACTCCCGCCGCAACTGACAGTTGGACAGGTTCCGCCTTAAAGCCATTATCCGGAGCCCCGGCAATGCATTTCTCGGCAGCCCCTCCCACAACAGCATACAAATCAACCCTCGGAGTACTTGCCAGTGTCATATTCAATTTTACGGGAATTCCTAAAGTGTGCAGCGTACGGTCGGCATGCAAACGATTATACTGAATACCCGTTTCTAAAGCAAGCCAGTTGTTCAGACTACGTTCCACCGTCACTCCTGCTGTCAACGGCATATTGTGATTCCTCTTAGGCAGAGACGTTCCAAGAGCAGCTTTCAACGCCCATTTACGCGACTGTTGCTTCCTTAAAGAAGAAGCATCCTGCTCTTCTTCCGCAGAAACAGTGGAAAAGGCGTCAGCAGCCGAATCAACCTGCCTGTCGGCTTCCTGATAAGGATTACCGTCCTGCAAAGCGGCATTATTGTTGAAAAAATCGCCACCGGTCTGCACACGCTGTCTGATAGTAATAGAAAGCCGTACGGAGACAGAGCCGCTCTCCTCCTCCGACTGGGCAGTCATGCCTACGGGAGTTCCGCTTGCCGGCTGTTGTGCACCCGGTTTCAGTCCGGCGGGAGCGGCCTGATGTATAGAAGGGAAAGATTCCTGCGCCACATCACCGTTCAAACTGCCTTCCGGTGTCAAAGCCGCTACTTGTGTGAAAGCATCCTTTATTTCTTCTTTCGGAGAGAAAACCAAAAAGCTGCCGAAACGCCTCCCAACACAAATATAAAAGATGCGGCAGCCGCTATCCGATAATATTTCGAGAAAGAAATGGCGCCTTCTTCCGGCTTGCAGCAGGAGACGCCACATCTTCCCTGCAATTTCTCCCAGAAGCCCTCGCGCACCGTCATTTCCGCACCTGCCAGACGGCTACGGAACAACCCTGTTATTTCATCATTTTCTCTCATGTTCTGTATATTCTTTAATTCTTTTTGCTAACATACATTTGGCACGATGCAACTGCGAGGTAGATGAATGTTCTTTGATGTGGAGCAGTTCTGCAATCTCTTTATGAGACTTCTCCTCAAACACATACAGGTTGAACACTGTGCGGCATCCATCCGGAAGCTCCGCTACAAACGCCATCAACTGTTCTTCGGTAAGCCGGCTTCCGTTTTCAGTAACATTTGCTTCATCCGGCACATCGGGAAGCTGCTCCTCGTTTACCACCAGTTGCCCGAAACGGTGCAAGCCCGCAGGTAATCAATGGCTTGCGTCACATCACTTTTGTCACCCATGTACTAAAGCACATTCGCCACGAAACGTAAAGCGGGTGAAGATTTTGATAAAGCCGTCATGCAAAACATCGTGCGCCGCATCCATATCGCCCGTATAACGGTAACACACCGCCAACATCTGCCTGGAATAGAGAGTGTAAAGTTCCTTTCGGGCGGAATCCTTTCCCGCCCGGCAGCCCTCTATCAGTTCTATTCATTTTCCAATGTCAGTGCTCGTTTTACGGACGCCTCTTTGTCGTTTGTTAGTTAGACGCAGCACTCGGCAGAAGAATGCTGCAACAGAATCTCTAAAAAGAAGTTAAAAGAATAAAAGCGAAAGCTCTCATAGACCTGCAACAACGGGCAGTATTCCCTATGAGAGGCTTTCCCTGTATTATATTCGCCTTTATCAGCAGGCTTTGAAGCTCATATCCAATCCCTTTACGGAATGCGTCAAAGCACCTACCGAAATAAAGTCCACCCCACATTCGGCATAGTCGCGCAAGGTGTCGAAAGTGATGCCGCCGGAAGACTCTGTTTCATAACGGCCTGCTACCATTTCAACGGCTTTCCTTTGTCAATTCGGGCGTGAAGTTATCGAACATGATACGGTCCACCCCGCCCAAGTCAAGCACCTGCTGCAATTCGTCGAGGTTGCGCACCTCAATCTCTATCTTGAGATCCTTGCCTTTCTCCTTGCAATATTCTTTGGCGCGGGTAATGGCCTTATCAATGCCTCCGGCGAAATCCACATGGTTGTCTTTCAACAAAATCATGTCGAACAAGCCGATCCGGTGATTAACGCCGCCCCCAATCTTTACAGCCATTTTTTCCAGAATACGCATGCCGGGAGTTGTCTTGCGGGTATCAAGCACACGCGTGTTTGTACCTTTCAACTTCTCTCGGCATATTTATGTGTCATGGTGGCAATGCCGCTCATACGTTGCATAATGTTCAGCATCAGGCGCTCGGTCTGCAATAAAGCCTGCACCTTGCCTTCTACCACCACAGCCACGTCACCGGGTTTCACTTCAGCACCGTCATTGATGAACACTTCCACTTTCATCGCAGGGTCGAAGCGGCGGAACACTTCTTTGGCCACCTCGATACCGGCAAGGATACCGGCTTCTTTAATCAATAACTTGATTTGCCCATTGCCGTAGCAGGGATACATGAAAGGGTGGTATGATCACCGTCGCCTATATCTCGGCAAAGGCCAGGTCAATCAACCTGTCAATCAATTCTTCTTCCTTTATTCATTTGTTTTATCTATTCTTATTTGGTGTATTACATATTTATTTGCCACTTTTCTAAAGAAACAATTCACCCGAAAGTTTCCGTTCGCAGTTGTCAGCGTGCCGACAATGAACCCCGACTCGTCACGTTTGCCCTGATGATTCACTGTGAATCCACTAACCTGATTGCCGGAAAAAAAAACGCTGCCATCTTCCCCTCTGCTGTCCGGCGGTCTACATTGATGGAGCGATCCTCAAGAATCAGCTCAACCTTGTCACCAAATACCCGTTCAGTTCCTGAGAATTTCCTTTTTAAAGGCGGCGACCACTCCTCCCGGCATCGTCTTGTGCCATAAGCGAGACCGCCCAGACAAAGAAACAGACCCATAATATTACTACTCGTTTATTCATTTTCACAAGTATTAATGATAGGGAAAGGTAAGCAAATCTTATAAATAACAAGAAAAAAGGCCGGTTTTTATTTTATTAACCTTCCACAAACACAGCCATCATGGAAGGGATAATCCGTCCTGCGGAATGAATTTATCCGTCCCGCAAGACGGATTATTTCATCTCACGAGATAATTTATTTGTCCCATGAGACGGATTATTCCGTCTCATGGGATGAAATAAATAATGCACAGAGAAAGGCGGCATTCTCACAGGAAAGAATTATTTTTTGCACGAAAATCAGTAATTCACATGAAAACGACTTTGCTCGTCGTAGGACGAACCGTAGAACAGCATTTCATCACAGCCATCAATGATTATATACAGCGTACGCGTCGGTATCTTTCGTTTGAAATGGAGGTTATTCCCGAATTGAAGAATACCAAAAGCCTTTCCTTCGAAGTACAAAAGGAGAAAGAAGGCGAACTGATATTAAAAAAGCCCTTCAGCCGGGCGATGTGGTGGTGATGCTGGACGAGGGTGGAAGAAATGCGCTCCATAGAGTTCGCAGACTATATGAAGCGCAAGATGAACACCGTAAACAAACGGCTTGTCTTTATTATCGGCGGACCGTATGGTTTCTCCCCCAAAGTCTATGAAGCGGCACACGAGAAACTATCCCTTTCACGCATGACCTTTTCCCACCAGATGATCAGGCTCATCTTTGTGGAACAGTTATACCGGGCCATGACAATACTGAACGGCGGGCCGTATCATCACGAATAAACGGCCCCTCCTTCCCTGTCATACAATCTCCCGCAATAGAGCCGGGATTTCGGGAGTACTGTTTTTTATAACCGTAATACGGTTCTTCCCTTCGGGCGTCAGGGCAAAGTGCATCTGGCGTTTATCCGCTTTTCCCACCAGACGGGTAATCAGCTTCTTCTCCTCTACCGAACGGATAATCTTCGAGGCATTGGAAGCCGACAGTCCAAGCGCTTCCGCTATCTCGCTGGAAGTGAGCTTTGGCGTATTCAGCAGGGTACATAGCAGCATCCCTTCATTCAATGACAAATCAAACTCTTGCATAAATTGTACCTCAAACTCGGATATCGCCCGGTAAATATCGCGGATCCTACATAAAGTTTCCATTATTCCTGTTATATAAATAAATTCACATTCGCTTTATCGGCACGCTCCATATAGGTTGCCACGCCGCCTATCGTAACTTCGTCCAGCAATTCCTCACGCTGAATCCCCATCATGTCCATAGACATCTGGCAGGCAATGAACTCAACGCCTTGCGCCAACGCCTGAGAACGTAACGACTCCAAAGAATCTATTCCTTTCCGTTTCATGAGGAAGCGCATCATCCGGCTGCCCATCCCCATCATATTCATTTTGGACAGTTTCAGTTTCAAAGAGCTGGACGGGAGCATCATGCCAAACATTTTTCCGAAAATATCTTTCTGCGTCCGGGGTTTCTGTATCTTCTTCAATACGTTCAGCCCCCAGAAGGTGAAAAAATATCGAAACTTTCTGTCCGGTTGCCGCAGCTCCGTTAGCGAGTACAAAGGTAGCCAAAGCCTTGTCTAAATCATCACTAAAAAGAATTAAAGTTTTCCCCCTTCCACCTGCTGCCGGAAGAGACGACGGACAAGCGCAAGTTTCATCTCCTTCTCAAGCAGTATCGTATAGCGCCCCTTCTCTTCTTTCTTCTCTACCAGCTTATTGCCCGTAGTGGCACACCAGGCAGAGGCATCGCGTGCAAAACCGGCATCGGTCGCCACTATTTCCACCCGTTCGCCCGGAGAAATGCTATCCATCGCTTTCTTCACCTGCATAATGGGTCCGGGGCACTGCAAGCCGCAAGCATTAATCTTCAGCGGTTCTTTAGCAGAAACACCCTGTGCCGGTTGTGGCGAAGCAGATGCGGCAGACGACACTTCCTCAGGCAACACTTCCGCAGGCGGCACAGGAGCCGGCACAGGAGCAACTGCCGCAGAGTATGTTTTATACCCGCCTATCAGATTGGCCGTATTACGGTAGCCATGCCCCATCAAAATTCGTTGTGCCAAATATCCCCGCAATCCCACTGCACAGAAAAGTACGACAGGCTTGTCTTCGGGTATCTCAGACAAACGGCCGCGCATCTCATCCAGCGGAATATTAACAGCTCCCGGAATAGTGCCGAACGAGAATTCTTCGGGTGTACGGGTGTCAATCAACATTATGCCGTCCTTCTTCCCTGCCAGTTCACGCCAAGAGATCACCGGCATTGCACCGCTGATTATATTGGAAGCCACGTATCCGGCTATGGCAATAGGATCTTTGGCAGATGAGAAAGGAGGTGCGTAGGCATGCTCCGTCTCCATCAGGTCATAAACGGTTCCTCCACGTTTGATAAGTCCCGCTATCTGGTCAATGCGCTTGTCCACTCCCTCATACCCCCACACTGGGCTCCATAGAGTTTCCCTGTTTTCGGATGAAAGGTCAGTTTCAAAGTCAGCGGCAATGCATCAGGATAGTAACCGGCATGAGAAGCGGAATGAGTCACCGAACTCTGATACTCCATTCCCCATTGTTTCAGGCGCTTTGCAGCAAGCCCGGTAGAAGCGACCGTCATATCGAACACTTTGGCAATGGAGGTGCCGATAGCCCCTTCATAAGAGATTGTATTGCCCAATGCCATATTATCGGCCACAATACGTCCCTGACGGTTAGCCGGATTAGCCAAATAGTTGAGCCAGGGTTTCCCGGTCAGCGGATGAGGATACTCAATAGCGTCGCCTACGGCATAGATGTCTTTGACAGAAGTCTCCAGATGCTCATCCACCCGGATGCCGCCCGTCTCGCCCAGTTCCAAACCGGCCTGCTGCGCCAGCCCCGTTGCCGGACGCACGCCGATAGAAAGCAGTACCATATCGGCAGGAATCGTTTTCCCACTTTTCAGAAAGACGGTAATTCCCTGTTCATCGCGCCGGAAGTGCGTGACTCCTTCTTCCAAGTAAAGGGAGACTCCTTTTTGAATTAAATGCTGGTGAATATGTGCAGCCATAGAGAAGTCGATAGGCGCCATAACCTGATTGCCCATTTCGACAACAGAAACGGAAATGCCCGCATGATGCAGGTTTTCGGCCATTTCAAGCCCGATAAATCCTGCTCCCACCACAACGGCGCGTTTCACCTGATTGTCCGCAATGTAGGACTTGATCAGGTCGGTATCCTCCACATTGCGAAGCGTAAATATGCCTTCCGAATGGATGCCTTCCAACGGAGGCTTCACAGGAGTAGCTCCCGGAGACAACAGAAGTTTATCATAAGTTTCCTCGTATTCTTCTCCGCCGGCTTTGCGGATAGCCAGTGTTTTGCGTTCCGTATCAATGGCAACAACCTCATTCTCCACTCTCACATCAATGCGGAAACGTTGTCCAAATGATTCAGGAGTCTGCACCAGCAGTTTTCCACGTTCTTCAATAACTCCCCCTATATAATAAGGTAATCCGCAATTGGCATACGAAATGTATTTGCCTTTCTCCAACAAAACGATTTTCAGCCTGCGCGGCTATTCTTCTCAGCCGGGCGGCAGCTGTGGCTCCGCCTGCAACACCGC
>VOFF01000432.1_pt1 | contig 10000 bp, 23 predicted proteins | sample 5384061 | NCBI WGS metagenome assembly VOFF01 (sample SAMN12384725, study PRJNA508395) | human gut metagenome | isolation source: healthy gut E | host: Homo sapiens
GGTCAGCATGGGATGCAAGCGGAAGAATGGAAATTCAGAAGGATGTCAGCATTGCGGGACCGGATGATAAAAAATGCGAGCTGGTCACACCGATCCTTCACTACGAAGATATCGAACTTCTTCGGGGAACTGATAAGAAAGCTCAGACATGCGGGAGCCAAGAGTGATGCAACAAGGGGATGCAGGTCCACATCCACATCGGGAGCAAAAAGGGCATACTCCGCAGACACTAAGAAATCTTGCAAACATCATGGCAGGGCATGGGAACCTTTTGGCGGATGCTTTAGAACCTCGACAGTTGGCGGATGAGCCGCTACTGCAAACCGGGCAAGATTCTTAAGGGGCACAACAAGAGAGAAATGAAGGCGATGGCTGCTGCGGGCATCTGGTACACCGAACGGAGCAAGCTACGGACGGAATCAGGCGATACAACGACAGCCGTTACCTTATGCTGGAGAACTACCATGCAACAACACAAAAGGAACAGTCGAGTGAACTAACCCAAAAATACGCAATGAGGACTGGCTTTTTAAGACTCGGATTCATCGGGGATGAATTAAAAGACGGCAAGGACATCCTCACAAAGAGACTTGTAGGAGAAACCGCCTTCAGAAGCGGAAGGGCTGCTTTTTTTGAAGAGAACAGCCTCCCGCCACCCGGGAGCATTGACCGCCATGTGCGGTCTTAAGGTGGTAGAAGGGTGTTCCCTTCGGAAAGGATGGAAACATTATGCAGAAAAGATATTACATTGCTTACGGCAGCAGCAAACATCAGACAGATGCGGATGAGATGTCCGCATGCGAGGGTGGTCGGAACTGCAGTCATCAAAGATTATGAACTGCTCTTCAAGGGAAGCCTTACGGGGAGCCTATCTTACCATAGAACCGAAGAAGGGGAGGAGCGGTTCCGTTGCAGCATGGGGAAGTTACGGAATCGGATGAGGCGGCACTTGACCGCTACGAAGGATTCCCAATATTTTTATTACAAGAAGGAAATGGGAACTGGACATCAAGGGAATACGGACGGGAAATACGGAGAAAGAAGGAAGTTTTGTGTATATCATGCATGAAGAACGGAAGATCGGAGTTCATCCACTTTCCTATGTAAGCACATGCCTTCAAGGGTATATCAGCTTCGGATTTGACGAGGCATTACCTTTCCGAGGCACAGATAAAAGCTGTGGAGGTGGTAGGACATGAAGAGTGAAACACTGCGGATACGGATATGTCCCCGTTGTGGGGCAAGATACGGAAGACAGACCCGCTTTTATCAAGGACTGACGGGATAACGCTTATCTGCCCCGATTGTGGCACACGTGAGGCTCTTGAGAGCATCGGTGTCCGGAATAGAGGAACAGGAACAGATTCTCGAAGCCATCCACAGATCACAGCAGTAATATGTACAATTCCTCCGGCAGATTTTTGTGGCACATTACATTGGCAGATATGACTGGATAATATCTGCATTCAGAGCGGAATTACTTACCGAAAGGGAAAACAAAGAAAAACGGAGGTACAGGAAAATGAAACAAGAACACGGTATGGATGGTAAAAGCGCTTATGGCAGAGAAACCGGGCAGACTGGTATGGAAGGATTTCAAGGCATTTACAAACACAACCGGGGCTGACAACTGTTTTTGCAGCTTTGTAATGAAGAACGGTTACAGCATTACAGATTTCAACATTGTAAAATAACACTTAATAAATAAACGAAATTGAAAAAGGCCTCTACGGAGGTCTTTATTATGTCCATTTTAAGGAGGAGGACAGTGGAGGGAAGAAAACCAAAAGCCTACGGCGCAGGGCAAGAGGAAGAACCAAACCAGCCTCCGGCACTTGAGGATGAGGCAAAGAAGGAATGGAAGCGGATGGCAAAACAGTTGGAGCATCTGGGAATCCTTACGGAATCGGGCAATTCGCAGGATATTGTCGGGAGCATATGCGAGATGGAAAGAGGCAAGAGGAGTTCAGCACGGGACCATCGTAAAGACGAGCGGATACTGGTGCTTGTGAAAGGCGGTGCAGGATAATGTTTGACAAGGCAAAAGCAGACCATGCGGTCAATTTCATAAACTGCACAGAAATACACCAAAGGAAGGTGGCGGGAGTTCCGTTTGAACTTCTCCGTGGCAGGACGAGATCATCCGTACCCTTTATGGGACTGTAAAAAAAACGGATACAGGCAGTACAATACCTGTTACTGTGAGATACCAAAGAAAAACGGAAAATCGGAGCCGGCGGCTGCCATTGCACTGTATATGACATGCGGTGACGGTGAATGGGGAGCAGAGGTTTACGGCTGTGCTTCCGACAGGCAGCAGGCTTCCATCGTATTTGATGTTGCGGTGGATATGGTGGATCAGTGTCCGGCACTGAAGAAAAGGATCAAGCCCGTCATGTCCGTAAAAAGGCTTTGTATATAAACCAACCAACAGCTTCTACCAGGTGCTGTCGGCAGAGGCATACACAAAGCATGGACTGAACGTCCATGCGGTCATCTTTGATGAGCTGCACGCACAGCCGAACCGTGAACTGTTCGATGTCATGACCAAAGGTTCCGGCGATGCAAGAACACAGCCCCTGTTTTTCTTGATCACAACGGCAGGAACGGACAGGAACTCCGTGTGCTTTTGAACAGCACCAGAAGGCTCTGGATATCATAGAGGGAAGAAAGATAGATCCGACATTTTACCCGGTTATTTACGGGGCATCCGATGAGGATGACTGGTCGAGCGAGGAAGTATGGTACAAAGCAAATCCGTCACTCGGATATACCATTGACATTGAGAAAGTGCAGAATGCATATATCAGTGCGAAAGAGAATGCAGCAGAGGAGAATGTGTTCCGGCAGCTCCGTCTGAACCAGTGGGTGAAACAGAGTACCAGGTGGATGCAGATGGATAAATGGGATGCCTGTTCCTTTGCAGTGAATGAAGCAGAGCTTCTCGGAAGGGAATGCTATGGCGGACTCGACCTTTCCAGTTCCACGGATATCACAGCATTCGTGCTTGTGTTCCCACCAAGGAATGATACGGAGAAATATGTGATCCTTCCGTACTTCTGGATACCGGAGGACAACATGAGGCTGCGTGTCCGAAGAGACCATGTCCCATATGATGTCTGGGCAGCAGAAGGGTGCTTAAAGACCACGGAAGGAAATGTCATTCATTATGGATTTATTGAGCAGTTCATAGATGAGCTTGGCAAAAGTTCCATATCAAAGGAGATTGCATTTGACCGCTGGGGTGCTGTGCAGATGGTCCAGAATCTGGAAGGCATGGGATTTACGGTTGTTCCGTTTGGACAGGGATTTAAGGATATGAGTCCGCCGACCAAGGAACTGATGAAGCTGACGTTGGAAGAACGGATCTCACACGGAGGGCATAAGGTACTGCGGTGGATGATGGATAACGTGTTTGTCCGTCAGGATCCGGCAGGAAAGATCAAAATGGATAAGGAAAAATCCACAGAGAAGATTGACGGGGCCGTTGCAACTGTTATGGCACTTGACCGTGCGATCAGAAATGAAGGCAATGATGGAAGTGTATATGATGACAGAGGAATTTTAGTATTTTAACAACGGAGGTGTCACATGGGAATTAAGAGTTTATTCGGATTCGGACAGGCAAGGGATAAGCCTGTGGACAAGGCTGCAGATGCAGGATATTCGTTTCTGTTTGGAAGAACAACGAGCGGAAAGCCTGTTAATGAAAGAACTGCCATGCAGACCACGGCAGTATATGCCTGTGTAAGAATCCTTGCAGAAGCAGTCGCATCTTTACCACTTCATGTATATGAGTATCGAGGATGACGGAGGCAAGAAACTGGTACATGACCATCCATTATATTATCTGCTGCATGATGAGCCGAATCCGGAGATGACTTCTTTTGTGTTCGAGGGAAACACTGATGAGTCATCTTTTAATATGGGGAAATGCTTATGCCCAGATCATAAGGGACGGGGCAGGAAGGGTGCTTGGATTGTATCCGCTCCTTCCGGACAAGATGGAGGTGCAGAGGGATGACAAAGGAAACATCTATTATGTGTATTCCAGAAACAGTGATGAGAACCCCATGTTCAAGGAATATGGAAATATCAAACTGAAAGCCGAGGATGTGCTTCATATCCCCGGGCTTGGGTTTGACGGACTGATCGGGTATTCTCCGATTGCGATGGCAAAGAACGCTGTCGGCATGACGCTTGCCTGTGAGGAATATGGGGCGAGTTTCTTTGCAAACGGGGCAAATCCGGGCGGGGTCTTGGAGCATCCGGGAGTCCTGAAAGATCCGTCAAAGGTGAGGGAGTCCTGGAACTCCGTGTACCGTGGCGTGAGCAACGCACACAAGATAGCAGTGCTTGAAGAGGGCATGAAGTACCAAAGAGATAGGCATCCCGCCGGAAGAGGCACAGTTCCTTGAGACAAGGAAATTCCAGATCAATGAGATTGCAAGGCTTTACAGGATACCGCCCCACATGGTCGGAGACCTTGATAAGTCGAGCTTTTCCAATATCGAGCAGCAGTCCTTGGAGTTCGTAAAATACACGCTTGACCCGTGGGTGATCAGATGGGAGCAGTCTTTACAGAGATCGCTCCTTTGCCTGGTGAAAAAAGGAAAGTATTTTATCAAGCTGAATGTGGACGGACTGCTCCGTCGGGGATTACCAGTCGAGGATGAACGGCTATGCAGTCGGAAGGCAGAACGGATGGTTTTTCTGCCAATGACATCCGTGAGATGGAAAACATGAATCCGATCCCGGATGAGGAGGGGGCAACCTGTACCTGATCAACGGGGCGATGACGAAACTTGCGGATGCGGGAGCTTTTTGCAAAGACGGATACGGGTCAGCAGAGAGCTCCGGCACAGGAAAACAGCGGAAAGAGAGGTAAAGCGATGAAGCGGAAGTTTTGGAACTGGATAAAGAATGAAGATGAGAGCGCGCCAGACATGGAAAGGACGCTCTTTTTAAATGGCATGATCTCGGATGAAACATGGTACGGGGATGAAGTGACACCACAGCTGTTTAAGGATGAACTGAATGCCGGAAACGGAAATATCACGGTGTGGATCAATTCTCCGGGCGGTGATGTGTTCGCGGCAGCACAGATCTACAACATGCTCCGTGATTATAAGGGAAGCGTGACAGTCAAGATAGACGGCATTGCAGCTTCGGCAGCATCCGTGATCGCAATGGCAGGAGACACGGTCTGTGTATCCCCTGTTGCAATGATGATGATCCACAATCCTGCGACTATGGCAATGGGCGAGACAAGGGATATGCAGAAAGCAATCGCCATGTTAAACGAGGTCAAGGAATCGATCTTAAATGCCTATGAATTCAAGACGGGGCTTACCCGTGCAAGGCTCTCCCACATGATGGATGATGAGACCTGGTTCAATGCGAAGAAGGCAGTGGAGCTCGGATTTGCGGATAAGATACTCTTTTCTTCCGATGAGACGGATGAAGATAAGAAAAAGCCTGAAAAGCCGGAAAAAAGAACCGGAAGAAGGCGGTGATGGAGGAAGGAAAAGAAAAAAAGGAAGACGAGGATAAGGACAAAAAAAAAAGTTCCCGTTCCAAAGAGGATTCCATGATGTATTCCACCAAGGCGATGAATGAATCGTTCCTTTCAGGGTATCCCGTGTGGATGCCATGATACCAGTCAGCCAGTTAGAAAAAAGACTGAGTCTTTTAACACATTAAGGAGGATTTCAAGATGAGTAAGATTTTAGAATTAAGAGAAAAAAGAGCAAAGGCATGGGAAGCAGCAAAGGCATTCCTCGATGCCAAGAGAACACAGGAAGGCTTTGTGTCCGCTGAGGATGCAGCTACCTATGACAAGATGGAGAAAGATGTCGTGAATCTCGGAAAGGAGATCGAGACTGGAAAGACAGGCTGTTATCGATGCAGAACTTTCCAAGGCAACAAGCACACCGATCACCAACAAGCCGGATGCAAAGACTGGCGGTGACGCAAAGACCGGAAGGGCCACCGATGAGTACAGAAAAGCGTTCTGGAACGGCATGAGAAACAAGGTGCTGTCCTATGAAGTACAGAATGCTCTTACCATCGGCACGGATTCCGAAGGCGGTTATCTTGTACCGGATGAGTACGAGAAGAAACTGGTGGAAGCACTGGAAGAGGAGGTATTCTTCCGTAACCTTGCAACCGTCATCAAGACATCAAGCGGTGACCGCAAGATTCCAATCGTCACATCCAAGGGTGAGGCGGCATGGATCGATGAGGGAGGTCAGTTCCCAGAATCTGATGACAGCTTCGGACAGACAACCCATCAGTGCCTTTAAGCTGGCAACCATGATCAAAGGTGTCAGATGAACTCTTAAATGACAGTGTATTCAATATCGAGCAGTACATCTCAAGGGAGTTCGGAAGAAGGATTGGTACGAAGGAAGAGGAGGCATTCTTTATCGGTGACGGCAAGGGCAAGCCTACCGGAATCTTCAATGCCACAGGCGGTGCTGAGACAGGCGTGACATCCACCGGAACATCCATCACGTTTGATGATGTCATGGATCTTTACTATTCCCTCCGTGCCTTTACCGTAACAAGGCAGTATGGCTTCTGAATGATTCGACTGTAAAGGCAATCAGAAAGCTGAAGGACGGAAACGGAAATTATATCTGGCAGCCGTCCGTAAGGGAAGGAGAGCCGATAAGATCTTAAACCGTCCTTACCGCACATCCATCTATGTGCCGGAACTTGCAGCCGGAAACCGTGTCATGGCATTCGGTGATTACAGTTACTACTGGATCGCAGACCGCCAGGGCAGAAGTTTCAAGAGACTGAATGAGCTTTTATGCTACAACCGGACAGGTCGGATTCCTTGCTTCCGAGCGTGTGGACGGCAAGCTGATCCTTTCCGAGGCAGTCAAGACACTCGATATCAAGGCTGCCGGAAAGTAGGGGTGGCAGGATGTTCGTAACGCTTGAGGAAGCCAAAGGGTATCTCGAGGGTCGATTCGTCAGACGAGGATGAACTCATCCTCCGTCTGATGGAAACATCCGACCGCCCTGATCTTAGACGTGACAAGACGGACTCCGGCAGGACATTAAAAGACATGAGGCGGTTGTACGCACCGCAGAACTGTATGCCATTGCTTACCTGTATGAGCATAGGGGAAGAAGCGGACCACAAGGCCATGACGGAAACACTGAAGTATCTGCTCTTTGGTATCAGAAAGGAGATATTCTGATGATAGAACTCATGCGTGAACGGATCACGATACAGAAAAAGCAGCACGAAGAAGGATGTGACAGGAAACCATACCCTTGCATGGAGCGACTACTATAAATGTTATTCCTACGTGAATAATCTTTCCGGTAAGGAGTACTGGGAAGCAAAACAGGTCAATGCGGAAACGGAACTTGATTTTGTCATCCGTTACTGCAGTGAGGTGTCCGCTGTTGACACGGAGCATTTCCGCATCCTGTTCCGTGGAAATATTTATAATATTACGTTTGTCGACAACGTGCAGTATAAGAATAAGACAGTGAAGATCGGGGCTGACCTGGCAAAGAGGTGAGGAGATGGCAGAGAGGAGAACGACCGTTGATGGTCTGGCAGATGCGATCATGGATGGTCTGAAGGAATATGCAGACCTCGCCACGGATACCGTCAAGGATGCGGTAAAGGATGTATCCAAGACCGTGAAGAAGGATATACAGGCAAATGCCCCAAAACGGACAGGAAGGTATAAGAAGAGCTGGGCGGTCAAAAAGACAGCCGAGAGCAGCAACTCCCTTATTATGACGGTCCATTCTAAGGACAGATACCAGATCGCCCATCTCCTGGAACACGGCCATGCAAAACGAGGGCGGGGGCAGGGTAGCCGGAAGGGAGCATATTGCCCCGGCTGAAGAAAAGGGAAACAGGGAGCCTGGTGCAGAAGATAGAGAGGGGTTGCGTTCGTGACGCATGAAGAAGTTATGGCAGTGATGGAAGAAATTGGACTTCCATATGCCTATCATCACTTTGCGGAAGGGAATCCCCAGATCCGCCTTTGCAGTATTCCTATATCCGGGAAGCAACAATTTCTCTGCAGACGGGAAAGTCTATTTTAAGACAGACCGTCTGAACATAGAAATCTACACGGATATAAAAAATATAGAACTGGAACAGCAGACGGAAGCCGTGCTTGACGGGCATGGTATTTTTTATGAAAAAAGCGAAGTATGGATCGAATCTGAAAATCTGTATGAGGTGCTTTATCAGATGGAGGTATAGAAGATGGCGAATAAAAAGAACAAAGTCAAATTTAATATCTGCAACGTGCATTATGCACCGATTACGGTTGCAGAGGAAGGTACGGTCAGCTTTGGGACACCTGTGCCGATGCCCGGTGCGGTATCTATCAGCATGGATCCGACCGGAGAGCCGGAGTCATTTTATGCGGACGGCATTGAATATTACGTGATCAATAACAACCAGGGATACGATGGTGACCTTGAACTTGCAATGATCCCCTGAATCTTTCCGCACGGATATCTTAAAAAGAGGAGCAGGATGCCAATAAGGTGCTTGTGGAGAATGCAAATTCCGAAACAGGCAGCTTTGCACTGCTTTTTGAATTTGATGGTGATATCCGTAAGATCCGCCATGTGCTTTATAACTGTTCCGCATCACGTCCGACCATTGAGTCCAAGACGAATGAGGAAGATAAGGAAGTACAGACGGAAACACTGACAGTAAAGGCAAGACCAATGGCAGACGGATATGTCAAGGCAAAGACAGGAGATTCCACGACAGATACAGTTTATAACAACTGGTATAAGAGTGTGTATCTTCCGGCAGCTTCCACAGCAGAACAGCAGTCAGCAAAATCAACAAAAGAGTGTATCATAAGGAGGACTAAGATATGGGTATCAGAAAGGATATAGAAATTGACGGACAGATGGTTGCATTCAAGGCGAGTGCAGCCATCCCGAGAATCTACAGATAAAATTCCAGAGGGATATTTATAAGGATCTAGCAGTATTGGAAAAGAGCATAGGTGATGGGAAAGAGGAGTCCTCTAACCTTGATATGTTTTCCCTTGAGATGTTCGAGAATATAGCATTTATCATGGCGAAGCATGCAGATCCGAACATTCCGGATACGCCGGAAGAGTGGCTTGATAACTTCAATACATTTTCGATTTATCAGGTTCTTCCGCAGCTTATTGAGCTTTGGGGGCTGAATGTAAAAACAGATGTGGAAGCTAAAAAAACTTCGCCCAACAGAGCGTGAAATGACAACAACACCGCTGTTTCTGCTCCGATGTGTACAGTTAGGTCTGTCAATGGCCGACCTTGAAATGCTGTCAATAGGACTCATCAACGATATGTACAGTGAGAGCCGGAATGATGACTATAAGTATGCTGAGCTTGCAACACAAGAAGACTTCGACCGCTTCTGATTGAGAATACAGTCGTTTTCTGTTATACTTATTAGCAGAACATGAAAATTGTAATCATTAATGGAAGTGCCAGAAAAGGAAACACGCTGACAGCAATCAATGCATTTATAAAAGGAGCGTCAAAAAAGAATAAAATTGAAATCATTGAACCGACAAACTCAACATTGCACCATGCAAGGGATGTGGTGTCTGTCAATGCTCTAAGGGATGCGTCGATAAGGATGATACAAATCCTACAATTGATAAAATTGCTGCCGCAGATATGATTCTTTTTGCTACACCGGTTTATTGGTGGGGGATGTCAGCACAATTGAAACTTATCATTGATAAGTGCTACTGCCGTGGATTGCAGTTAAAAAATAAAAAAGTTGGCACGATTGTTGTAGGCGGTTCTCCCGTAGACAGTATCCAGTATGAGCTGATTGATAAGCAGTTTGACTGTATGGCAAAATATCTTTCATGGGATATGCTTTTCAAAAAATCATATTACGCAACAGCCAGAGATGAACTTGAAAAAAACAAGGACTCCATGAACGAACTTGAGGGGATCGGAAAAAATTTATAAAGCACGTTCCAAATTCAAG
>VOFF01000492.1_pt1 | contig 10000 bp, 15 predicted proteins | sample 5384061 | NCBI WGS metagenome assembly VOFF01 (sample SAMN12384725, study PRJNA508395) | human gut metagenome | isolation source: healthy gut E | host: Homo sapiens
TTAAACAAAAATATCCAAATATAAAAAAGTATTACTTAAAAAAAAAATGATATAAGAGATTAGAGATAACTCAATATAAACCATAAAATTCAGAAATAAACACCATGGTTCTACTAAAACTCAGGCACTCTAACCAGACTATTGCTTTTTAATTCTAAAATTATATTTACTTTATTCTACTTTTGCACCCAAATAAGACAGAACATGCAAGGAACAAAAAACCTGACACAAGGCTCTATCAAACGGCAGCTATTTCAATCTGGCATTGCCGATCATGGGAACTTCTTTTTATTCAAATGGCTTAGCATCACCAGTACTGGCCTGGGTAGGACGGCTGGGCGGTGAAGCCGTTGCCGCCATCGACTGCATTAAGGCATCTGACTGCTGGATGATAATTTCGATCTCTGTTGAATAAAGTCGGTTCGGAGGAAGTAAGTGTGGCAAAAGTATAGGTGCACGAAAGAAAGAAATGAGGGGATGCACGGAACTATTCATCCCACAACCTTACCATTGCCCTGATCATCTCCGTTTGCACAAGGATTGCTGCTTTTGTCTTTGCCATCCGATCATCGAGGGAATTGTCTATAAACTTTAAGGAAGCTCCTATTGCCAGATAGTGCTGTCGAATATTTACGGATTTATCGACCGCCTTTCCTTTTTTATTTCCTCTCGGCAGCCTTCACCGGCATCCGCCAATGCGGCAGGGGCTAAGTAAAATACCCTTTTACATCAGCGGAACAGGACATCATTAATTTACTCGACCCGGTATTCATTTTGTATTCGAATAGAACATGACGCCTGGGCAACCTCGACCCGGTATTCATTTTGTATTCGATAGAACAGGTTACTGGGGAAAGGATTCTCCTTCTTCGTCCTAAAGAAAAACCTGGTTTGCAACTGGGCTGCCCGGTAGCCATGCTGAACACGCTGTTTGCCATCATCAACATTTCATGGCACGGACCACTTACGGTGGACATATCGGCCCTGATGACACTCACCGCCGGAGGACCGGGGATTGAGCGATAGCCTGGAACTTTCTCCCAGGGATTCCAGCACGGCACTGAGTGCTTTCGTCATGAGAACTGTAGCCGGCCTCCGAAAAGAACAGGGTGCTGGAAGCCTATCACACGGCATTGAAGGACTGACTGTATTCATTCTGTATTACCTTATTATTCGTCTTTTTACGGCAGCGAGTCTTCTCACTGATCGTCCCCAGAAGAAGCCTTCGAGGCCGGATTTTCTGCGAATAGATGGTACTCGATGTTGTTCATGATGCTAAGAATCACTATGCGAAACTTTGTTCTACGAGAACAGGACGGGCGGTTTCTCCCTGCAATCATCAGCATTACTTTCAACTCTTTGCGTATGCCGATAGCTATTGTATTATCCGCCATGGGATTGGAAATCGTCGGTGTATGCGTGGGCAATCAATATCTCAGCATGCTGAAATCGTTTCCTTTATCTGGTTCAGGGCTTTACAAAAAAGATATTGAAGTGAGAAGTTTATTTTGATAAATGAAGTAATATTGATTTATATCATTACATTTGCGATTAGTAATAATCATAAAATAAAACCTGCTATGAATGAAATACGAATTATTCAAAAGTAAGATCTATGAAATAAAGTCAAAAAGTCATGCGGATTTTGATTTTAGCTGAACTTTATCAAGTAGAAAACAGAGAACATGAAGCTGTGAAAAGATATAAAGCGATTCCCTAAAGATTTTATGTTCAACTCAATAATCGATAGTGGATAATCTTGGAAATCGCAATTTAGTTTTTATCAGATGGGGAGGTACCCGCAAACTGCCGTATGCTTTTTACTGAACAAAGGATTGGCAATGCTCTCTGGTGTGTTAAAATTCAGATATAGCCATACAGGTCAATATTAACATTATGCGTGCTTTTGTGGCTGTCAACGGCAAATGATAGCCAATCCCTACGGTCGATAAAACAACAAAACTTCAACAGGAGGTCATGTGAACTTCAAAAGAATACATCGAAGAATTGTTACATTCTAATAATGATATCAATGAAGATGCCCGGATACAATTGGATCGATCAATAAAACACTGGCAGATTGCAGGTGCAAAAGAAGCTATCTGATAAACCGCTGTCGGTTGAGTTCGTAAACCGAAGTGGTTATTGGTGCAGTCGATTTCAGACATTTTCTCTCTAACACTATGAACCTGGCTATAACAGCACTATAAATAGCATCGCTATGACTAACACGGTGTGTGCTATCTTTAAATAATAACTTTCATCCTACATTTAAACTTGTAGTATGCCGGATCAAGGACACCCCGAAAAAAACATAGGACCTTGACTTCAAAACATATATGTTTGTAATCAAAAGGTCATATTACAAATCAAAGAAACACCTATACCTTGTAACGGTAGTTGCACCCTTTGTCCAGTGGATGACTACCGGCTGAACCAGATGGTGTTCGGCATCTTTGATTGTCGAGTACACGGATCTGCTCAAGTAGCTAGCGCTAAAGCAATATCAGCACCTTTTCAACGTTACCGTCTTTATATATCATAAATATAGATACAAGGGTTGGTGTTTTCCGGATTAACACCGATATAAGCCTTACCGTCAGCAATTGCCGTACGTTGAGAGAAACGGCCACCACTGTATGGAAGATCCTTTCCGTTGTATTGTACACGGCTGCTGGTTTTCGTATTAAGGTCGATGACTGTAATAATGGCTATAACTGTCAATATCCATGCCAAGATCATCCTGACGGGCATAAGCAAGCACTTTAAATCTCCCAGGTATTCAAGAGAAACTGATTTTCCGGCATTGGTGAAAGCATTGTATGTAGGATCAAAAGTCTTTTCTCACCGGCCTTAATACGAATCAGAGAGCTCTTTTCCGTCCCATCTTCATTTTCAGAGAAGCTTAAGCCAGATAAAGATTTCCGGGATTCATCAACCAATGTACATTTCTGCAATAATTCACCATAAGCACTACCTACCATCTGGTGAGCTATCGTGTTCCGGATATTGCTTTCTACTGCCATTGTTTCTGCATTAATCACAGTAGTAAAGAAGAAAAAGGTGTTGTATCGCCACGTTTACTTTTCTTACCCAAATAGAAATATATCAGCTTATTATCGCTTTTACGATAAGACAAAATACCGGAAGTCGAGAACAACTTATCACCTTCTGGAAGAGGTATATCAAGAAGAATTTCTTCTTCAATTAAAGACATATTAGTAGTATTCAGTTTCGTCCAGATAATCTTGTCTCCATCCTCGTTAGAAGCCATAATCACCAGCGTATTGTCGTCAATCCAGGCATGTGTATTTACGGGTATCATAAGTATATTCGTACCTTTCTGCTAAAAGCGATAAGATGAACATTCTTTGATGGCATTACCAGACAAATGTACTTTGATATACGATCACCTGATACAGGTACCCATAATAATATTTCCCTTTGACAATGGTTTCCAGAGACATTAATGAGTGAACCTCAGTGCCATCTCCCTTTAAAGTCAATGGGAGTTGAGCCAGCAGTAAGAGAATCTATACTTTTAACCAGCGTTTGAACATCACGTCCCATGCCACCATGTTTATCCAGAGCAATCCAGATGTCAAAGTGATAGTTCTTTGGCTCAGGAGGAGTTTCGGGGTCGGCTTTAGAGATCGTCATCGTTAGAACAGCATTGAAAAAGACAATGCAACCATTGCCATAATGAATGCATAAAAATAGTAACTGAAACTTTTTCATTTGTATGAATATTTAATTATTAATTAATGAATAATCTGAATTTGGCAAAAACGCACGTCCAGGTTTCTGGAGTTTAAAAATTGTCATGTTGGTAGAGTCAAATGGTGCTACATTCCAACGATATATTGTAACGCTGTTTATTCCACGAATGGGTCGCATTTACATTCGAAATATATTCTGGGTCGGGATACGCGATTTACTCTCGATAGCACCATAAGCCTCCAGGAAAGATAAAAACCGGTGTATCCATTGCCAGGAATACCCGATACGGAGATCGTCGTCCTTCTAGGCCAGATCATGAAATGTATAACTGACATCCGCATTACTATAAAACCAGGGGGCGATTGGGTACGCGGTTTTTATAAGTAGCCGAAGGTTTACCGTCTGTCTTGTACTTTTCTGGTCGCGGGCTTCATTGTAACTGGCATTGACCACTATCCGAAGGCTGTTTTTCCAGTTATATCGGACTTCGCCTAGCCTCCCTTGATATGTAAAAATTTCGCCGGCATATTTTCACATTGCATCATCCCCTCTTTTTCAGAAACCGTTGCCTGATGAAATCGTCTGGCTGTGCTGCAAAAAAATCCATTCGCCTCATAGTAAAATGAATGACCGGAAGCAGGGATGCCACTACCAAAAAGACCGAAGTTAATATTGTCACTGCTTTCCGGATTAAGGGCGAGATTCGGATAGATAGTTCCGTTTCCAAGCAACTCCCGAGACAGAGGCAGCCGCACACTATGTTCAAAAGAGGCTTTAGCAGACAACGCTCTCAACATATAAAACGCCAGCCGAATCCGCCTCCCAGTAATTTTAGTCGCATTCCTGCCAAACCTCATCCGAACCTGTTATCCATGGAAGATCATTCTGCTCGACAGATGTTGCGTTGATATAATCCTGACAAATAACGTACTCTCCCATCTTCCGTCGAAAAACGACTGGCTGTAGGTCAACCCGAGTGATGTGTTTGGTTAAAACATCATTGGTCGGTTCAAATGTTTTAATCAATATCGTCGCGGCGATTGTTTCCGGTACGGTTGAGTAAAAATAGTTCAGGCTGAAGGAATGATGGCGGTTGATGGTATAATCAACACCTCCCGCGGAAAATTGTCAGAGGCCGGTCATAATGACGCATGGATCGTCCGCGACCGTTGATCTCATGCTACGGGACGACGGGGTAAAACCGCCGTCCCAGTTATAAATACGATAGGCAGTATCAACAGTCAGCGAGCGATCCCAGGTATGGGATAACGATGCACTGGTATTGGATCTTTATCAAAACGCTTCTGATAACGGGCTGAAATATTCCCAAGCACTGCCGCGACGCTCTGCATCTCCGATGACCTTAGTCTGGATAGAACCTGGGGTCTGCAACTCCTTATCTACTTTGGAATAAGAGCCGGAAACAAAGAAAGCATCTGCCCAGGACTTATCGACAAAGCCGGCTTCAAGTTGCCCCAGCAGCAAGGAAAAATAATCATCATGGAACCGTTTGCGGTTGACTTCAATATAGTTACGGCTATCTGCATCCCAGACCTCGACACCTTTCATCATATAATCATTTTTCGAGTAATTGACACCGACAGTCGGTTTCATGATCAATCCAGTCTTCGGCTCTACGAACGACCATTCAGATCAGCCCGATGCGTGTGAAAACGAGCCGATGCCGTAAGAGGCATCGAGATAATTTTTCTTGTCTTGATTGGTGATGATGTTGATAGCTCCTCCCCAAAGCATCGGCCCCCAGGCTGGCAGGAACTACTCCTTTATATATCTCGACCCGGTCATAATATTATTTACAGGCAAATTGGCCAGTGAAATACCGCTACCTTTTTGCATCCAGCGGCATACCGTCAATAAAATATCTCACCGAATTACCCCGACAGCCCGTTAATGGAGAGGTCAAAATCGGAACCTACCCTCCTTCTTCCCTGATCTTGATGCCAGCTGTCCGGTTAACCATTTCGTTCAGGTTCTTCAAGGAACTGATCTGTGGTTTTATATCCAACGCATTGACGGTCAGGGCACCTTCCTTGACCTTCTGTGTTTTCGATTTGCCATACACCTCAACAGTGTTCAGGGTTACGGAATTTTCTTCCATAACGAAATCAAGCGTTTTGTTCCTGCCTGCGGATATCGAGAGTTGTTTTTATTGTATTATAACCCAACAAGGTAATTATAAGAGTATGCTTTCCGGGTTTCAGACTTAGTGAATAGCGCCCCCCGGTCGTCGGTATATGTCCCTGCCGTCGTATTTTCGATAGCAACAGTAACCATAGGAAGCGGAGCACCATCTTCTCCCCTCACCTCTCCGGACAGCGTAACCCTGTCTTGCGCCGCCAGACTTACAGGAAACAAACAAATAAACAACAAAAATACATGTATGAAACCTCTCATCCCATCAAAAACATTATATATTAACGACAGGCTTTCGACAAAACAGAATGGAACACATGAACAGCCAGAACTCCCTACCAAATACAGTCAAGTCCTTACTTACATGTTTTCAGCCTTATTCCTCGAAAGCTTAAAACTACTGATTCTGGCAGGTCTTCTGACTTACTCCGTCATTAAACGTCCTTCCCATTCATTGCGAACAGTGGATTGAGTTGTGTTCAACGACTTTGGCGGGAGCTTACAGCAGCGGGTCTGTTCAGGATTTTCACCTGATTCCCTTTTCATCACTTTTCCGTAGAACTGGATTTGTGACACCAAAACCGGAGGCAAAGGTAAAGATTATTTTTTAAACAGTACCCTATTTTTTTATAAATGATCGTAGATTTGTATTAATGGAACGAACTATTCTTTACTTTTTTGTCAGCAGAATATAATTACATAGCAAACATTTAATAATATGAGCAATTCATTCAAGCCGGCAACTTTGTGTGTGCAGGGTGGTTGGCAGCCTAAAAAAGGAGAACCGCGCGTTCTGCCAATCTATCAGAGTACTACCTTCAAGTATGAGACCAGCGAACAGATGGCGAAACTGTTCGATCTGGAAGAGAGTGGTTATTTCTATACCCGTCTGCAAAACCCGACCAACGATGCCGTAGCATCCAAGATCGCCGCCTTGGAAGGTGGTGTGGCAGCAATGCTGACTTCATCGGGACAGGCTGCCAACTTCTTTGCCTGTTTCAATATCTGCGAAGCCGGCGACCATATCGTAAGTGCAACCGGTATTTATGGCGGGACATACAATCTGCTGTCTGTTACCCTGAAAAGCTGGGCATCGAATGTACATTCATCGACCAGGATGCCAGCGAAGAGGAAATCAGCAAGGCGTTCCGCCCGAATACGAAGTTATTGTTCGGTGAAACGATCTCCAACCCGGGAGTGATGGTACTGGATATTGAAAAGTTTGCCCGTATCGCTCACAAACATGGCGTACCGTTGATCGTCGACAATACATTTGCCACACCGATCAACTGTCGCCCGTTCGAATGGGGTGCCGATATCGTTACGCATTCTACGACCAAATATATGGACGGACATGCGACTGCCGTAGGAGGTTGTATCGTCGACAGCGGTAACTTCGACTGGGAAGCGCATGCAGACAAATACCCGGGCCTCTGCCAACCGGATGACTCCTATCATGGCCTGACTTATACAAAGACATTCGGGGAAACTGGCATATATCACCAAGGCTACCAGCCAGTTGATGCGTGACCTGGGTTCTATCAGTCTCCGCAAAATGCTTTCCTGCTGAACCTCGGACTGGAAACATTGCATCTGCGTATGCCGCAGCATTGTAAAAATGCACTGGCCGTAGCTAAATGGCTTCAGAATTGCGACAAGGTAGCCTGGGTAAACTATCCGGATCTGGAAGGAAATAAATATTACGAACTGACAAAGAAATATCTTCCGAACGGTTCATGCGGTGTCCTGTCATTCGGACTGAAAGGCGGACGCGAGGTAGCTATCAAGTTTATGGACAGCCTGAAACTGGCTGCTATCGTTACTCATGTGGCCGATGCCCGTACTGTGTGCTTCATCCGGCAAGCCATACGCATCGCCAGTTGACCGACGAACAATTGAAGGAAGCCGGTATCGCTCCGGACCTGATCCGCTTCTCTGTCGGCATCGAAAGTGCGGATGATATCGCATAGCGTATCGAGCAGGCTTTTTAAATCAGTAATCAATAGTTATTCAACAGGAAATCGTATTGTATGGAATACGGTTTCCTATTAAACATAATGAACTTCGTTTCCAGGAGCTCCGAAACCCTTAAAAACAAAAACCCCGATGGTATTAAATACCGCCGGGGTTGTTTTTTGTCCATTTCCTCCCTTCACAGCTTCAACAGCTACAACTACACCTGCAGGAACAGCAGATAGTTGCTTCGTTAGAAGTGATTACTGTGCTAGCAATTGTCTGACCAAGAACGTTGCTGATAGTAACAGTCTTACCTTCAGCACCCTTAATGATAACGGCACCGTTACCAGCGATTACAGATACTTCAGAAGTTGCTGATTTCTTCATTTTTCTGTTGCCATATCGTCTTCGATGTTTTCGATGTTGAAGATAAAGCACATCACCACCAGTCTTAGCATTGTTGAATTCAGATTTTTCGTCTGTCAATACAATGCAGTTATTCTGCATCTTGATCCATGCTGCTTTTTCAGGAGCAATATTTTACCGTCGTAATTGTTAGACTCAATCAGGAATGAATTTCAACACCTTCTTCTTAACAGTAGAAGCGCCATCAGGTTTGTATAACGGAATGACCAAGTATAGTTCTTGATGTTTGTCACCCTTAACAGTAGCTTTCTTATTGTTAATAATACCTGCTTTAGCTTCAAGAGCTTTCTTAACATCATCTACCATGCTCAGATCTTTAGTTGCAACAGTTTTCAAAAACCATTGCCCAAGATATAGATTACGCTGTCGCCAGTTTATAGCTTTTTACAAAACCTACACGAACATAATTTGCCGAACATTGTAAAAGTTGTTTATCTGTAACAACTTGTGTATCAACAGCAGAGTCAGCGAAGCTAACCAAACAGTTTGTAACGGTTGAAGCCTTCTACAGCTTTTCCCGGAGTAGCATGAACACAATGTGCAGCATCTGTTGGATTACCATCAGCATCACGTGATGAGAATTTTTCAGTACAAGGAGTACCTTCAACTGCTTCGCTGATCCTGACGAGATACAGAAATCAAATACTGAGGTTTGATATAACCAAGACCGCTTGTTATATTAACTGCATCGGACGAACGGAATGACAAGACCAGCTTCTGCCTTATCAGCAGTCCAGATACCTAAGTAAGCAACACCTTCATTCTTCAATTTTTGTTAGTTTCATCCATCAGATATTCGTTGACGAATATTTTCGTAGAATCTCAAGCTATCAGGACCATCAACAGCGCTTTCACCTAATGCAACATTGTTGAAACGACGATACAAAGGCGTCATCAATTTCTACAGAGAATGCAGAAGTACGAGTTTCTTTCAAATTCTGAACTTTCAGATAAACATTGTTATCATCAACACCAACTTTACGAACATCAGTGTAAAAGCTGTATCGATCAAAGCATAGTAATGAGTAGCTTTGTCATTATTTTTCTTTCAGATAGAATACAGCTGGTTTACCTGTTGCAGATACTGCATATCTTCTTTTCAGCATCAGCCATGATATATTTACCTGTAGATTTCAGTTTCAATGTATAAGCTTTTCTTACAAGCTTTTTCATTGAACGGCGATAGCACTTGTTGTAACCATATCCTACACCATCTTCATCCATAGCAGCCAGTTCGAAAGTAGATTTAGCACCTACATATAAAACTGAATCAGCAGCATCACTTGAAGTACCCATGTATTTGTCATCTGCAAATTCATGTAAATATCTCAATTTGTAAGTAGTAACAGTCAAAGAATCTTTATCCAGGAATCTGTAACCTACATAAGGATTAGCTTTTTACATTTGCAGGGTCTTTTTTTGTGAAATTAGAAGCTGAAATGAACTCAACTACTGTAGATGGACCATCAGTATATAACTGTAAAGAAGCGTCAACTACTACATTTTCAAATTCACGGTTAGTAATCTTGATAGGAGAAGTTTCAGCCATTTCTGCATTTGTACGAGTTTTTTCTACAACCCACTGGAATGCAGGCATGTGCCAAGGATCCATATTCTTATCAAGAGTTACCCATTGAGCAGTGCTATCACCATACAAAGGAACTGCCAAATATTTATTTGCAGCATTTTTGATAACATACAGATCAGAAGCAATTGAAGTTCTGTTTGATACTTCATTGCAACC
>VOFF01000598.1_pt1 | contig 10000 bp, 11 predicted proteins | sample 5384061 | NCBI WGS metagenome assembly VOFF01 (sample SAMN12384725, study PRJNA508395) | human gut metagenome | isolation source: healthy gut E | host: Homo sapiens
ATTGAAAACGAGGACCTTAAAAAGAATGTCAATGTCGAGGGTATCCGTGTGGGCGGTGGCGGCGCAGGTGACGGTTCGGGTGCCAGCGAGGGTGCAAAAACGCACCTGACTATCAGCGGCGGTGTAGAAAAGACCGAAACTGCGGAAGCAGACACAGAAGAAACGGAAAGCCCCGCTGGCGGCTCACTGACCATCAGTAAGACCACAGGCGGTCTGGTAATGGCAGATGGCTCGGACGTGGAAATCACGGACGGCGCTGATGTGACCATTGAGGATACTAAGACCTCCAGTTCCACTCAGGCAGGCCGCGCTGTTACCCAGCACGGTGATCTGACCCTCTCCGGCGGCTCTTCCTTAACGATAGACGGTGTGGAAGACAATGCAAAGCAAGCGTCACATACCGGTATTGGCATTGCCAGCTGGGATGATATCACAGTCGAGGATGGCAGTACGCTGGAGATCAGTGATGCTACAACCGGTATTTACGGCCACCAAGGTTCGGATGCAAACCTGACTGTGGAGGATAGTACGCTGAATATCAGCGATGTTAAAAAAGCCATTGAGTACGAGGGTGCAGGTGTAGACAAGGAGGGAAAGGCACTCAAATCTGCCGGTGATATTACGTTTGAAAAGGCAAAGGTTAATATTGATGCTGGCAATATCGGTATTATGACCGGAAACAACGGTACTTCTTCCATTAAACTTGACGATACAGAAGCTAAAATAACCGTAGGCGCAGGAGGCACTGCAATTTATGGCCCGGAAAAAGGCGGTAAGGGCGATTTGAATATCGCTCACAGTAAGCTCGATATTGATGCCAGCGCATTTTATGGTTATGGTATTAGGGCGGGATATAAGAATGTGAATATTCGAGATGGAAGCGTTGTGAATTCCAACTCGAGTGCAGCAGGCATCATCCTGACCGGTAGTGAAGGGAATGCGACTAAACTGAATGTTTCAAACAGTTTGTATAATTTGACGACCGCTTTTCATTATGGCGTATGGGCATGTGTAGCAGATGGTGCATACCAAGGAAAGCCGACTCATACGATTCTGGTCAACGATAATGGTGCAATGAACATCAGTGATACGGCCGGTTCACCATATGTTGCTTCTGCGGGTATTATGATGGACGATGGGGTCTCTTTGATTGCTGATAACGGCGTTATAACCACAAACGGTAAGTATCTGTATGGTGGCATCAATGCCTATGGTAATGATATCAATATCCGTTTCAAGGACAATTCGCATGTAGATGTTGAATCGATTACGTATGACGCTGAGCATAAAAACCGGAACCTCATCGTGACCGGCGGCACACTGACCTATGATTATAGCGCCGACAACACCCTGTGACCGGTGAACGAGCAGGGCGACAAGCTGACCAATTTCCTGCTGACCAAGGATGATACCCACGCAAACTTCGATGCCCTTTCCTATAAAGGCCAGACCTACACCTACCTCTCTGACCTGAACAAGGAGACCGGGAAGCAGTATCTCTCCGTGTGGGTGCCCGCCGCCGCACTGAACTATATGCTGGATGTGGACGGTTCCCATGACCCGGAGATCATCGGCAAGGTGCTGGAAGAGCTGAAGCAGGCCGGATACAATTTCGACACAGCCTATCAGACCGCTGAGAATGGCGATCAGGTCGTTATTCTGCGGGATATGGTGGTGAACGGTAAGAGCCTGAACTTCACCAAGACCACCGATGCAGAGGGCAACACCAAGCTCATCTGGGGCAACTACGAAAAGCAGGCAGAGGGTGCTCCCAGCGCCTATGACATGGTCTATGGCACCGAGTACGAGTATGAGGGCAAGACCTATACCATCGTCTGGGGCTATGAGAGCCAGAACAACCCCAACACCACCGCAGCAGCGGGTGTGCTGGATGCCTTTGGCCCGGATTCCAACGTGAAGGTCACCGGCGACATCGACGGCACCGACTCCGCACAGTACACCGTGACCATTTACGGCGCTCTGCGGGAAGTGACCGACCCTGTGATCCCCACGAACCCGAAACCGGAAACGCCCGAGGGCTCCGATCCTACTCCTCCGGCTTCCACTACGCCGACTACCCAGGCTGTGCAGAATGCACGGCCCACCACTCCCACCGTGGAGCAGGCAGTCGCTAAGACCACGCCCGCCCCGGAGAGCGGCAAGCTCGATCCAGACCGGTACCACCAACTGGGTGGCAGATGTTCTGGTGCGTGCAGGCGGTGTTCTGCTGGCTGCCGGCTATCTGCTGGAGCGTAAGCGCAAGAGCATGTTCTACAAGGCACAGCACTGAACACGTTCTTGTAGATGACGTAAAAAGGTAAAATATTAAACTGGCTTGGGGCCGCTGCACAAATTTTTTGTGGGGCGGCCCCACCACAGAAAAAAGGCGCTCTCGTCCCGTATTAAGGGATGAAAGCGCTTTTGATTTTGCAAAAAAGGATGAGAACGAGAATGAAAACTTCACCGCGCCGCCGGAAGCACCGGCGCAGAGCCTTCCGGCGGCTGTTCTGGCTGCTGGTGCTGGCGACCCTGCTTCTGCTGCTGTGGCCCCGGCGGGTCACGCTGGATGGGCTGAACAGTCCCCATGCCATTTTACTGCAGGCCGACAGCGGGGAGGTGCTGGCCGAAAAGGATGCCGACAGCACGATCTATCCGGCTTCCATGACCAAGATGATGACGACGCTGCTGGCCATAGAAGCAAACCCGGACCTCGACACGCCCGTGACCCTGCCCGAGGAGATCTTTCCGGCTCTGCAGGCCCAGAATGCCTCGCTGGCGGGGTTTCAGGCCGGGGAAACGGACACGGTGCGGGATCTGCTGTACGGGGCTATGCTGCCCTCGGGGGCCGAGTGCTGCGAAGCGCTGGCCCGGGAGGTGAGTGGCAGCGAGGAAGCCTTTGTGGCCCGGATGAACCAGAAAGCGGCAGAGCTGGGGATGACCGCCACGCATTTCTGCACCCCACGGGCCTGCACGACCCGGAACATGTTTCCACCGTGCGGGATATGGCCCGGCTAACAGAAGCAGCCCTGCAAAACGAGACCTTCCGCAAGCTGTTTACCACGGAGCGGTATACCGTTCCGGCCACCAACTGCCACCCGCAGGGGTTCACGATGCACAGCACCCTGCTGAGCCAGCTGGACGGCACAGAGCTGCACCGTGGCCGGATTCTGGGCGGTAAGACCGGCTACACCGGGGAAGCAGGGCTCTGCCTTGCCAGTCTGGCCGAGGTGAAGGGCAGGGAATACATTCTGGTCACGGCCGGGGGGGGGGAAACCACAACACCGCGCCCTGCCACATCGAGGATGCCGTAACGGCCTACCGCCGTGTGAGCCGGGGGTCCTGAACAGGGGAGCGGATGCGCTCCCTTTTTCTATGCCCGGCTTTGTGGTACAATGGAACAAAACCATTCACAGAACAGGAGAACCATCATGCTCAAGGATTCACAGGTCGATCTCTGCGGCCGCACCGATTTTACCCGCACCGCGCCCCTGCTTGCCCGGGACGAGGTGTTTTCGTTTGCCTGTGCGGGCTGCGGCAGCTGCTGCCGCGGGCGGGAGGATATCGTGCTGTCGGGCTTTGACCTGTGGCGCATCGCGGCCCGCCTGCGCCTGCCGCCCCGCACCGTGGCCCGGGCGTTCTGCCGGGGAAGCATCGGGCGGGTCAGCCGCCTGCCGGTGCTGCGTCTGGCCCCGGTGAAGGAGGAGCGCGGCAACTGCCCCTTCCTCACTGGGAACCACTGCGCCATCCACGATGCCGAGCCGCTGGTCTGCGCCCTTTACCCGCTGGCGCAGGAGATCACGAAGGACGGGCAGGTATCCTACTTTTTGCAGCCCACCCAGTGCGGCGGGCAGGTCATTGCGGCAAGGGTGGGGGATTATCTGGCCCGGTACGATGTGCCCGCCCGGGAGGCCACCGATGTGCGCTGGGCGCAGGTGTGCATGGCGCTGGAAGATACCGTGGAGCGGCTGGAGGCTCTGTTTGAGCCGGTGTTTGCCCGGCGGATGCAGGAAAAGCTGTGGCAGGCGCTGTATTACCGGTACGACTTTGCAAAAAGAGTACCGCCCCCAGCTGGAAGAAAATCTGCTCTGGCTGGACGGTGAGCTGAAAAAGCTCGAAGGGATGCAGATGCGGCACAGAACTATCGAAAAAAGTGATAGATGAAATTACTTTGATTGATAATTCGGGCTGTTCCCCGGTTGTTTTGGAGCGGAAAGTGTGATATACTTCACGAGTGTAAAAGCGGCAGCGCGATGCGACAGGCCGCTTGAATACTGACTTTCATGCGGTGTCCTGTTGCCGCGAAAGTAGAATTGAGGGAGTAATATCATGCGTAAAATTTCTCGTCGTTCGTTCCTGGCTGCTGCCGCTGCCTGCGGCGCAGCTGCTGCCCTGACTGCCTGCGGCGGTTCCTCCAGCTCCACGGCTGCTTCTTCCACCGCTTCCTCTGCTGCGACCCCTTCCGCAGCGGCTGACGGCCAGAAGTATACCGTTGGCATCTGCCAGCTGGTGGAGCACGCCGCTCTGGACGCTGCCACCCAGGGTTTTGAGGATGCTCTGACCGCACAGTTCGGCGAGAATGTCACCTTTGACTTCCAGAACGCCCAGAACGATTCCGCAACCTGCGCCACCATCGCCAACGGCTTTGTTTCCGCAGGCGTTGACCTGATCATGGCAAATGCTACCCCTGCTCTGCAGGCTGCACAGGCTGCTACCAACACCATCCCCATTCTGGGCACCTCCGTCACCGAGTACGGTGTTGCTCTGGGCCTGACCGATTTCGATGGCACTGTGGGCGGCAATGTCTCCGGCACCTCTGATCTGGCTCCGTTGGATCAGCAGGCGGATATGATCACCGAGTGGATGCCCGAGGTCAAGAAGGTCGGCCTGCTGTACTGCTCGGCCGAGGCAAACAGCCAGTATCAGGTAGACGAAGTGCAGAAGTATCTGGAGGCCAAGGGCGTGACTGCTACTCAGTACGCTTTCTCGGATTCCAACGATCTGTCCTCTGTCTGCCAGAAGGCTGCTGACGAGAACGACGCCCTGTATGTCCCCACCGACAACACCGTCGCCGCCAATACCGGCATCGTGGACGGCATCTGCCGCCCCGCTAAGAAGCCTGTCTTCGCCGGTGAGGAGGGCATCTGCGCTGGCTGCGGCGTGGCTACCCTGTCTATCAGCTACTACGATTTGGGCTACACCACCGGTGAGATGGCTGCCAAGGTCCTGACCGGTGAGGCCGATATCTCCACCATGCCCGTTGAGTACACCGATGTGACCAAAAAGTACAACAAGGCCATCTGCGATGACCTTGGCCTGACCGTTCCCGAGGGTTACGAGGCCATTGAGGAATAACAAGCGCTCAGTCTGTTTTGCAGAAAGCTTCCCTGATAGGGGCGCAGAGCTCACGCTGCAATAACGAAGAGACTTTACAATAAAATCAGCGGAGAAGAGCGGATTTTTTGTTCTTCTCCGCTTTCCCGTATCAGAAAAAAGTGTAGTTACAGGAGGAAAACGTTTTGGATATTCTTGCAAGACTTGCCAACCTGCCCGGTGCCTTGCCCGGTGCCTGTGCGCAGGGCCTGATCTGGGGCATCATGGCCATTGGCGTGTACCTGACCTACCGCATTCTGGATGTGGCTGACCTGACCGTAGACGGTTCCTTTGGCACCGGCGGCGCGGTCTGCGTTATGTGCCTGCTCTCCGGCATGAACGTCTGGGCAGCGCTCTTCATCGCCCTGCTGGCCGGCCTTGCTACCGGCCTTGTCACCGGCCTGCTGCACACCTTTATGGGCATTCCCGCCATTCTGGCCGGTATTCTGACCCAGCTGGCACTGTACTCCATCAACCTGAAGATCATGGGCAAGGCCAACCAGTCCATCAATGTGGACAAGTACGACCTGCTGATCTCCCTGCGTTGGGTCAAGGAGCTTGCCCTGCACAACCCCATCATCATGGTCATTCTGGTCAGCGCCGTGGTCATCGGTGTGCTGTACTGGTTCTTTGGCACCGAGCTGGGCTGCGGCATCCGTGCCACCGGTTCCAACCCCGCCATGAGCCGTGCCCAGGGTATCAACACCAGCTTCAATGTGGTGCTGGGTTTGGCTGTCTCCAACGGTCTGGTGGCCCTGTCCGGTGCACTGCTGAGCCAGTATCAGGGCTTTGCCGATGTCAGCATGGGCCGTGGTGCCATCGTCATCGGTCTGGCCGCTGTCATCATCGGCGAGGCCCTGTTCAGCCGCATCTTCCACAACTTTGCCCTCAAGCTGGTGTCCGTCTCGCTGGGTGCCATCATCTACTACATCGTCATCCAGCTGGTGCTGACCCTCGGCTTTGACGCAAACCTGCTCAAGCTGCTGAGTGCCTCCGTGGTGGCAGTGTTCCTTGCCGTGCCGTACTGGAAGGGCAAATACTTTCGCAAAGCCCGCGGTCAAAAAGGCACAGAAGGAGGACGCAAAAAATGCTTGAGATCCAAAATGTTTCCAAGACCTTTAACGCTGGCACGGTCAACCAGAAAACTGCCCTGAACGGCCTGAACCTGAAGCTGAACGAGGGCGATTTCGTTACCGTGATCGGCGGCAACGGCGCGGGCAAATCCACCATGCTGAACGCTGTGGCCGGTGTGTGGCCGGTGGACGGCGGCAAGATCATCATTGACGGCACCGACGTGACCAAACTGGGGGAGCAACAGCGCGCCGCTTACATCGGCCGCGTGTTCCAAGACCCCATGACCGGCACTGCCGCCACCATGCAGATCGAGGAAAATCTTGCGCTGGCAGCTCGGCGCGGTAAGCGCCGCACCCTGAGGATCGGCATCACCAAGGCCGAGCGGGAGCAGTACCGCGAGCTGCTCAAGACCCTTGATCTGGGCCTTGAGGACCGGCTGACCGCCCGCGTGGGCCTGCTTTCCGGCGGCCAGCGTCAGGCGCTGACCCTGCTGATGGCTACCATGAACAAGCCCAAGCTCCTGCTGCTGGATGAGCACACCGCCGCTCTGGACCCCAAGACGGCGCTCAAGGTGCTGACCCTCTCGGCCAAGATCGTGGAGGAGAACCACCTGACCACCATGATGATCACCCACAACATGAAGGATGCCATCAAGTACGGCAACCGCCTTATTATGATGCACGAGGGCCATATCATCTACGATGTGTCCGGGGAAGAGAAGCAGAAGCTGCACGTCTCCGACCTGCTGGCCAAGTTCCAGATCGCCAGCGGCGGCGAGTTTGCCAACGACCGCATGATCCTTTCCTGATGTATTTCTGATATGGAAAATCCCCTCCGGTGTGTGAGTATCGGAGGGATCTTTGCATCTTGTGCACCTTTGCAGGGTGTGCTACACTGAGAAAAAAGGAGGTGTCTCTCGTGCGAAAAATCATCCGGCGGGCAGCTGCTGTGCTGTTGTCGGCGGCTCTGCTGCTGACGGGAACGGCCTCGGCAGCAGCCCAGATTGACCCGGTTGAGGAACGGCTTGCTGCCATGTCTCTGCGGGAAAAGGTGGGGCAGCTGTTCGTGGTGCGGGTCGAGGCACTGGACCCCAGTGGACAGTCTGATAGCACAAGGCTGACCTGGGCAGAACGGCAGGGGCTGAAAAAGTATCCGGTGGGCGGCATTGTGGTGTTTCGGCAGAATGTGAAAAGCCCGGAGCAGTTGAAAAAGCTTCTGGCAGATTTTCAGGCAGCATCCGGGACCGGTCTGTTGACCGCCGTGGACGAGGAGGGCGGCAGCGTGGCCCGGTTGGCCAATGCTTCCGGCTTTGATCTGCCCCAATACCAGAGTGCCCAGGCAGTAGGTACAACAGGGGACCCGGCCAATGCCCGTGCCATGGGGCAGATCGTCGGAGGCTACCTCAAAACCTACGGCCTGAATCTTGACTTTGCTCCAGTGGCAGATGTGAACACCAATCCGGCCAATACCGTGATCGGGGAACCGAGCATTTTTCGTCGGATCCGGCAGTGGCGGCACAGATGGTGGCCTCCGCTGTACAAGGGTTTCACGATGCGGGCATACTCTGCACACTCAAGCATTTCCCGGGCCACGGAGATACCGCAGAGGACAGCCACTACGGCACGGCCAGCAGCACCAAGACTTGGGCAGAGATGCGGGAGACGGAACTGAAGCCTTTTGCGGCTGGAATCGCAGCTGGGGCCGACGTAGTAATGACCGCCCACATCACCACCCCCAATGCAACGCAGGACGGCCTGCCTGCGTCGCTCTCCTACACTATGCTGACCGAGCGTCTGGGGGGGAGCTGGGCTTTACAGGGGTCATCTGCACCGATTCGCTGTCCATGCAAGCCATTCGTGACCACTATTCTGCAGCAGAAGCGGCTGTAGCGGCGCTGAACGCCGGGGCTGATCTTCTGCTGATGCCGCCCGACCTGCCGGAAGCCTTTGACGGTGTACTGGAGGCTGTGCAGAATGGAACCATCAGCGAGGAACGCCTCAACGAGAGCTCCGCCGCATCCTGATGCTGAAACAGAAAGCCGGGTTGGAGCTTGACACCCGCACCCCGCTGGAAAAGATGCTGGATGTGTTTCTGTAAGATTGAAGCATAATAAGAAGATCCCTCCGGTGTGCGCGTACCGGAGGGGATCTTTGCGTATATGTTACCGCTTGATATCGTAGTTCATGTTCATCAGGTTGCGGATGGTGCTCACATCATCGGTGATGTTGGCATCGCCGTGGATGGTGTGCTTGATGGCGCTGCTTGCCACTGCAAAGTTGATCATGTCCATGGCCTTGTAGTCGTGCAGCATAGCGTAGATCAGGCCGCTGGCGAAAGCGTCGCCGCCGCCCACACGGTCCAGGATGTTGAAGGTGAACAGCTTGCTCTCGAAGGTGTGGCCCTCGTACCACATGAAGGCCTTCAGGCTGTTTTCGCTGCCGCTGTGAGCGTAACGCACATGACGGGCGATACATTTCAGGTTGGGGTAGCGCTCGATGAAGCGCTGGAAAATCTCGTCCTGCTGCTCATAGCTGGGCTGCAGAGGCACGCCGTCCTTCCAGTCGCCCTTGCTGTGGTCGTTCTCGTCCTTCCACAGGTGGTAGGGCTCAATGCCCAGCAGCACATCCACGTAAGGCAGGCACTCGGTGCAGAAGTCTCGTGCTTCCTCCCAGGTCCACAGGGTGGAGCGGAAGTTGCCGTCAAAGCTCACGGTCAGGCCCTTCTTCTTGGCAACCTTGAGCATATCAAGGATGAGGCTGCGGCAGTTGGGTGCCAGTGCCGGGGTAATGCCGCTGAGGTGCAGCCAGTCGTAGCCCTCCAGCAGAGCGTCCAGATCCACCTGAGAAAAATCGTACTCGGTAATGGCACTGTGCTTGCGGTCGTAGATGACCTTGGATGCGCGGATGCCGTAGCCGGTCTCCAGATAATAAGTACCCAGACGGTTAGAAGGAGTCTCGTCCGGCTCGGTCAGGATCATAGGGGTGCAGTGCACGTCGTTGGAACGCAGCCAGCGCACAGCGCTCTTGCCCAGACTGTTGTTGGGCACCACGCTGAAAAGGTGCTGTCCACGCCAAGGTTTGCCAGCGCCAGCGCAATGTTGGCCTCGCTGCCGCCGTAACTGGCCTCAAAGCCGGATGCCATGCGGATCTTTTCGTAGTTCGGCGGGGTCAGACGGAGCATGATCTCGCCGCAGGTGATAAATTTCTGGCCGTTGGGCTCGCTGCCGAGGATGGGATTGTAGTGTTCCATAACGCTCCTCCTAAAAAGTTGTTTCTGGGATCCATTTCATGTGAGAACACATTGTTGTATCCATTATACCGCACAGCGCACCGGATAGCAAGCAAATGCTGTTTCGGCCGAGAGAGAAAGAGAAATTTTGGTTGTTTTGACGAAAGGGCGGGGAATGGTGTAAACCTCTCCGTCATCATCGCTAACGCTCGATGCCACCTCCCCTAGTAGGGGAGGCCTTGGCAAAAGACTCTCTTTGCGATTTATTCGCGCCGAGCGATAGCGATGGCTGAGAGGTTCAGCCTCTCGACCGGTTCACACCCCCGTC
>VOFF01000606.1_pt1 | contig 10000 bp, 12 predicted proteins | sample 5384061 | NCBI WGS metagenome assembly VOFF01 (sample SAMN12384725, study PRJNA508395) | human gut metagenome | isolation source: healthy gut E | host: Homo sapiens
CGGCGTTTGTGCGTAATTTCGGCCAGCGGATTGATCTGGTCCATGAACTGCGACAGCTGGCTGGTGCCGAAGAACGAGTTGATGACGCTCGACAGCGTCTTGGCGTTGATCAGGTCAACGGGCGTGAAGACCTCGTTGTCGCGCACGTTCATGCGCTCGCGGATCGTACGCGCCATACGCACGAAGCCCACCGAGAACTGATTCGACAGCTGCTCGCCGACGGTGCGCACACGGCGGTTCGACAAGTGGTCGATGTCGTCCACCTCGGCGCGCGAGTTGATAAGCTGGATGAGATACTTGATAATGGCGATGATGTCCTCGCGCGTAAGCGTGCGGATTTCGGGATCGATCTCCAACCCCAGCTTCTTGTTGATACGGAAACGGCCCACGTCGCCCAGATCGTAACGCTTGTCCGAGAAGAAGAGCTTCTCGATCACGTCGCGCGCCGTAGCCTCATCGGGCGGTTCGGAAGCGCGCAGCTGCCGGTAGATGTAGACGACAGCCTCCTTTTCGGAGTTGCACGGGTCTTTCTGCAACGTATTATATATAATGGAGAAGTCGATGCCCGAGGGGTTCTCCTTGTGCAGCAGGATCGTCTTGGCGCCGCTCTCGATGATCTGGTCGATGTGTTCCTCCTGCAAGACGGTCTCGCGGTCGACGATGACGTTGTTACGCTCGATGGAGACTACCTCGCCCGTATCCTCGTCGACGAAATCCTCGACCCACGTCGAGAGCACGCGCGCGGCCAGCATCCGGCCGACGGCCTTTTTCAGATTGGCCTTGGTGACCTTCACCTCGTCGGCGAGATCGAATATTTCGAGGATCTGCTGATCCGCCTCGAAACCGATGGCCCGCAAAAGGGTCGTGACGGGCAGCTTCTTCTTGCGGTCGATGTAGGCGTACATCACGTTGTTGATGTCCGTGGCGAACTCGATCCACGACCCCTTGAAGGGGATGATACGCGCCGAATAGAGTTTCGTACCGTTGGTATGCATGCTCTGTCCGAAGAAGACACCCGGCGAGCGGTGCAGCTGCGACACGATGACGCGCTCCGCACCGTTGATGACGAACGTACCCCGTTCGGTCATATAGGGAATCGTACCGAAATAGACGTCCTGAACGACGACACCGAAATCTTCGTGCTCCGTATCGGTGCAATAGAGCTTCAACTTGGCCTTCAAGGGCACGCTGTACGTCAGACCGCGCTCCAAGCACTCCTCGATCGAGTAACGGGGCGGATCGACGTAGTAGTCGATAAACTCGAGAACGAAATTGTTTCTGGTATCCGTAATTGGGAAATTCTCCTGAAACACCTTGTAGAGGCCCTCGTTCTTGCGATTCTCGGCCGTGGTGTCCATCTGGAAAAAATCTCGGAATGATTTCAGCTGTACCTCGAGCAGATCCGGATAGGGAACCCGGTTTTTCACTGTCGAGAAGCTAATTCTTTGTTGTGTTGTATTTGTGGACATCGGTAAATCCAAATTAAGTTGAAGTTTGTTCTTTCAATCGGGTACCTTCCTTTCCGACAGGTCTCCATAACCTGCGGCAATGCTCTCAGCGTAAACACATTATACCCTCAGAGCATTCCAAAATCCAAGAAAAGGGCACAGCTCCGACGGCACTCCCTTTTCTTAGACGAGAAAAGGCATAGAGCTTACTTTGGGGGTAAACTCTACACCTGAGTTGTCTGAAACTACGAAAGTAGTGACGAAACTACTTGACTTCAACTTCAGCACCTGCCTCCTCGAGCTGGCCCTTGATCGACTCAGCCTCCTCCTTGGAGACACCCTCCTTAACGGCCTTGGGAGCACCGTCGACCAGCGCCTTGGCATCGCCCAGCGACAGACCTGCGATCTCCTTAACGACCTTGATCACCTGGAGTTTCGACTGACCTGCGTTTTTCAGGATGACATCGAACGACGTCTTCTCGGCGGCGGCAGCCTCGCCGGCACCGGCTGCGGGAGCAGCAACCGCAACAGCTGCAGCAGCGGGTTCAATGCCGTACTCCTCTTTGAGGACGGTAGCCAATTCGTTTACTTCCTTAACAGTCAAATTTACCAATTCTTCTGCCAGTTTCTTTACATCTGCCATAGTTGTAATTTTTATTAAATTCTTGTTTTTGTTCGTAATTAGTTTCTTTCTTCGAGCGTCTTCACGAGGCCCGCAATCTTTTGGCCTGCATTAGCTTGCAATGCAGAGATAACATTCTTCGCAGGCGACTGCAGGAGCGAAACGATCTCTCCGATGAGTTCTTCCTTGCTCTTAATGTTGCACAGGGCATCCAACTGGTTGTCGCCGACATAAACGCACTCCTCCACGAACGCTGCCTTCAAGACGGGTTTCTCGCTCTTCTTGCGGAACTCCTTGATGACAACGGCAGGGGCCTTCGCCGTCGTTGCAAACATTACCGAGGTCGAACCCTCTAAAACCTTCATCAGATCAGCATCCGCCTTCTCGGCCTTTTCGAGCGCCTTGCCGAAAAGGGTGTTCTTCACGACGACGAGTTTGATCTCGTTCTCGAAGCACTTTCTGCGCAACTGAGCGGTCTGCTCGGCGTTGAGCGTTTCGATGTCGGTCAGATAGAAGTGAGGATACTCGTTGAGCTGCTCGGCGAGGTTGTTGATTACAACCGCTTTTTCTTCCTTGGTCATCTCTTAAATCCTCCTTCGTTATTTGGTTTCAACTGATTTCGCATCGATCTGCAAACCGGGGCTCATCGTCGACGAGAGATAGATACTCTTCACGTAAGAGCCTTTGGCGGCAGACGGTTTGAGTTTCATGATCATCGAGAGGAACTCGTTGGCATTGTCGACGATCTGCTCCGGCGAAAACGAAACTTTACCGATCGATGTGTGAACAATACCGAACTTGTCGACCTTGAAGTCGATCTTGCCGGCTTTAACTTCGCTTACAGCTTTGGCAACGTCCATCGTCACCGTACCCGTCTTGGGGTTCGGCATCAGGCCGCGGGGACCTAGAATGCGGCCCAGCGCACCCACCTTGCCCATGACGTTCGGCGTGGTGATGATGACATCCACGTCGGTCCAGCCGCCTTTGATCTTCTCGACGTATTCGTCCAGACCGACGTAATCGGCACCGGCGGCCTTGGCCTCCTCCTCCTTTTCAGGAGTGCAGAGCACCAGCACGCGCACCGTCTTACCCGTACCGTGGGGCAGCGTCACCACGCCGCGGACCATCTGGTTCGCCTTGCGCGGATCGACGCCCAGACGGACGTCGATATCAACCGAAGCGTCGAATTTCGTAAAGGTAATTTCCTTCAGAAGAGCTGCGGCCTCAGCGAGCTTGTACGCCTTGTTGGGCTCGACCTTCGCGTAGGCATTTTTCTGATTTTTCGTTAACTTGCTCATGCTACGTTACTTTTTAGGAAATTCGCCTTTTACGTTGATGCCCATACTGCGAGCAGTACCGGCGACCATACGCATGGCAGCTTCGACGGTGAAGCAGTTCAGGTCGGGCATCTTGTCCCTGGCGATCGCCTCGATCTGTTCCCACGTGACCTCGCCGACCTTGTCGCGGTTGGGCTGCGCGGAACCGCTCTTGACCTTCGCGGCTTCTTTGAGCTGGATGGCTACGGGCGGCTGTTTAACAACAAAGTCGAACGACTTATCGCTATAAACCGTGATGATGACTGGAAGGACCTTCCCCGCCTTGTCCTGGGTACGTGCATTGAACTGTTTACAGAAGTCCATGATATTGACTCCCTTGGAACCCAACGCAGGACCCACTGGGGGTGAAGGATTGGCAGCACCACCTTTAATCTGCAATTTGATAAATGCAGCGACCTCTTTTGCCATAATTTTCCTTGGTTAATTATTCTTTTTCTACTTGTGTAAAGCTCAACTCCATAGGAGTCTTGCGACCGAAAATCTTCACGGAGACCGTCAGTTTCTTGCGTTCGTTGTCGACTGCCTCGATGGTACCTTGGAAGCTCGAGAAAGGACCGTCCGTAACCTTGACGGTCTCGCCGACAAAGAAGGGAACCTCGTTCTCTTCCTCCATTTCGCTGAGTTCGTCGACCCGGCCCAGAATGCGGCTCACCTCCTGTGGACGTAAGGGAGTCGCAATCATCTTCCGGCTCTCCTCCTTGGTATCGCCCAGGAAGCCCAGCACATTGGGAGTGTTGCGAATGATGATCGGAATTTGCCCTACGAAGGCCGCCTCGATGAGGACGTAGCCCGGATAGGACACTTTTTCTTTCGAAATCTTCTTACCGTTGCGGATAGTATAGACTTTTTCGGTAGGAATCAGTATCTGAGAGATGTAATCTTCGAGGTGGTTGTGGCGAATTTCGGATTCGATGTACTCCTTCACCTTATTCTCCTTACCGCCCACGGCGCGGATCACATACCATTGTTTCTTAATCTCGCTCATAGCCAGTCAGTCGCATTGAAGATTAGTGACCGATATTGCCGAGGAAACTGTATATGCCTTTCATAAGGTTCTCGAACGAAATGTCCATGACCAGCACGACCAAAGCAAAAATCAACGACGCCACCATGACGACGATCGTTGAACTCTGCAATTGTGCGAAGGTAGGCCAAGACACCTTCTCGACGAGCTCCTTGTACGATTCTTTGATGTAGTTAAGCATATTGCGAACTTTTATCTTTTAGCAGGAGCAGAGAGATTCGAACTCCCATCAACGGTTTTGGAGACCGCTATTCTACCCTTGAACTATGCTCCTAAAAAGGGGTGCGGAACCGGAATTCCGCACCTGTTATCGGTCGTATTACTCAAGAATCTTGATAATCTGACCCGCACCTACCGTACGGCCGCCCTCGCGGATAGCGAAACGCAGACCCTCGTTCAGTGCAACCGGGTAGATGAGCGTTACGGTAATGGTAACGTGGTCGCCCGGCATCACCATGTCTACACCCTCCGGCAGAGCGATCTCGCCGGTTACGTCCATCGTACGCAGGTAGAACTGGGGACGGTATTTGTTGTGGAACGGCGTGTGACGGCCTCCCTCCTCCTTTTTCAGGATATAGACCTCAGCCTCGAACTTGGTGTGGGGAGTGATCGAACCCGGCTTGGCAACGACCATACCGCGCTTTACCTCCTTCTTGTCGATACCACGCATGAGCAGACCCACGTTGTCGCCGGCCTCGCCCTCGTCGAGCAGCTTGCGGAACATCTCGACGCCCGTGCAGGTCGAGGTGAGCACCTTCTCCTCCAAACCGATGATCTCGACGGGATCGCCGACCTTGATGACACCGGTCTCGATACGGCCGGTAACCACCGTACCGCGGCCCGTGATCGAGAACACGTCCTCGACAGGCATCAGGAAGGGCTTCTCGTTCTCACGCAGCGGCAGCGGAATGTACTCGTCCACGGCATTCATCAGCTCCATGACCTTCTCCTCCCACTTCGGCTCGCCGTTGAGGGCGCCCAGAGCGGAACCGCGGATGATGGGAGCGTTGTCGCCGTCGTACTCGTACTTGTTGAGCAGGTCGCGTACCTCCATCTCGACGAGGTCGAGCATCTCGGGATCGTCCACCATGTCGCACTTGTTCAGGAAAACGACGATCTTCGGCACGTTCACCTGACGGGCGAGCAGCACGTGCTCGTTGGTCTGGGGCATCGGACCGTCCGTAGCGGCAACTACGAGGATGGCACCGTCCATCTGAGCGGCACCCGTAACCATGTTCTTCACATAGTCGGCGTGTCCGGGGCAGTCCACGTGAGCATAGTGGCGGTTGGCGGTCTGATACTCCACGTGCGAGGTGTTGATCGTGATACCGCGCTCCTTCTCCTCGGGAGCGTTGTCGATCGAGTCGAACGAGCGAAGCTCCGACAGACCCGCTTTTGCAAGTACGGTGGTAATTGCGGCGGTCAGCGTCGTCTTACCGTGGTCTACGTGTCCGATGGTACCGATGTTCACATGCGGTTTCGAACGGTCAAATTTCTCTTTTGCCATAGTTGTAATGTATTAGAATTCAAAAAATCTCTTAACAGCCGTTTTCTTCGCAGAACAACGGTGCGACGCATGCCGCACGACGGCTACATCACCCGTTTTCTGAATCTTGGAGCGGAAGACGAGGCTCAAACTCGCGACCCTTAGCTTGGAAGGCTAATGCTCTATCAACTGAGCTACTTCCGCAAAAATATACCGTATCAGAGTCCACCCTCCCTCCTCGCGACGAGCGCCCTGAGCCCTGCGTCGCACCGAGGTTTTGCATCCTCCAACCGGCACGCTCTTTTTAAAAGTGGGAAGTGATCGCTCGCAATCGGCCATCCCGTGCACCAGGAAGAACGAGGAGAGCAACTGTTCGACCACCGGATGCAGCGTGAGCACCGGCATCTGCACCGCGGGGATCGCCGTCCCGGGAAGAGGTCCTTCCCCGAAAATATCCTGCTCGCAGAACTCCATGTGGTGCAGCAACGACAGCACGACGACGCACGTTCCGCCGTCCTGCGCCGTCACCTGACAGACCGCATCGCGCTCCAGGCAGACACACTGCTTCGAGGTCACGAGGCGCGCCGGCTGTTCCGGCTGTTCCAGCATCAGCGATCCCGACAGGACGAACAGCACGTACACCTTGCCGTCGGACGGAAAACGAACGCCCTCTCCGGCATCGAACTCGATGCGGGTAAAGCGGCATAGGAGGCGTCGCCGATGCGACGGAACGGAGCGGGAAAGGTAGGACACCTACTACAATCCGCAGTGCAACGCTCTCTCAATGCCGACTCCTCAAACTGCGGTTTGGGTTGATAATCCATAAATAAGACCGTATTGGAGATACAAAAAAATACAAAAAAAAAAATCGGAACCGCCAACCCAGGCACATCCGAAAAACGCCCCGGCGACGGACGGCCCGGACAAACGAAAAACGGCCGCGGGAGTTCGCGACCGTTCGACGGGTGGACCCAGAGGGGCATGATCCCACGACCTTCGGATTATGAGTCCGCTGCTCTGACCAACTGAGCTATGGGTCCTCGGGCGGGCCGGCGCACGGCCCGTTTCCGGGGGACAAAGATACGAAAACAATTCAGATTGCGCAACCGTTCCGGACGCCGGACGGGGAAAAAGTGCGATAAAATGCCGGAAGCACTCTTCCGGAAGCGGAAAAACGGCCGCCGGGCTTGTTTGTTGAAAATAAATTCGTACCTTTGTCCCGCTTAAGCACTAATTAAAACAAAAAACAACGAAATGAAAAAAGGGTATCCATCCGGAAAATTATCGTTTGGTGGCATTCAAGGACATGTCGAATGACCACGTGTTTTTGTGTCGGTCCGCCGTTTCGACAAAAGAGACCATCGAAGTGAACGGCGAAACCTATCCCGTGTATAAGATGGAAATTTCCAACACCTCTCACCCGTTCTACACCGGTAAGATGAAGTTGGTAGACACCGCCGGTCGCGTCGATAAGTTTATGAGCCGCTACGCAAAACGCTACGATAAGAAGAACGCTGCGAAGTAAGACCTGCTCCGCAAAGCGAGGAAAACGGACTGCAAAGAATTGCGGTCCGTTTTTTTCGTCCTTTTCGTCCGGAATCCGCTCACCGGAGAAAATTTTCCGTACACGGTATCTTTTTTATCCATATATTTGCGCCACGGGACAACCCGATCGGAATCAAACGGAAAGAGACATGAAAAAGACATTCGCAGTCCGTACGGCGACGGTTCTCGCCGCAGCGGTCCTCGCGGTCTCCTGCGGCAACGCGCAGCGGCAGCAGGTCGTCGCGGAATCCCGGCGGCAGCGCGATTCGCTGACGACGGTCATCGGCGCCAAGGATTCGCTCATCAACGCCGTCTTCGCGGACATCAACGCCATCTCGGAGAACCTCGCGCTCATCAAATCGCGCGAGAACCTGATCACCGTGGCCAGCGGAGCCGAAAACGGCCGCCGCCCCGTCGAGGAGATCAACAACGACATCGCGGCCATCGACCGCCTGCTGCGGAGAACCGCGAAAAGATCGCCTCGCTGCAACGCTCCTCGGCGCAGTTGCGCAAAGCCGACCTGCGCATCGAGGGACTCGAAAAGATGATCGCGGAGCTGAACCGCCAGCTCGCGGAGAAGAAGACGGAGGTGGAGCAGTTGCGGGACGAACTGACCCGGATGGGCTCCGAAGTGGAGACCCTGGCGGAGACGGTCGCCGAGCGGACCGCCGAGGTGGAGGACCTGAGCGGCGAGAAGTTGGAACTGGAGAACCGCCTGCACACGGTTTACTACATCGTCGGGGCCGAAAAGGAGCTGCGCGACGCACAGATCGTCAATAAACAGGGGTTCATCGGCCGGACACTCACCGTGGGCCAGCACGGCAGCATGGAGAGTTTCACGCAGGCCGATTCGCGGCTGCTGTCGGAAATTCCCGTCGGACACCGGAAGGTGACCGTCGTCTCGACCCATCCGGAAGGCTCCTACGAACTGGTGACCGACGGCAGCAAGTCGGTCGAAAAGCTCCTCATCACCGATCCGGTCCGGTTCTGGGAATCCTCGAAGGTGCTGGTCGTAAGCTACAAATAGTCCGCTGCCGTCCCGGTATTCGTCCTGCGGGGCATGCACGTCCCGCCTTCGTCTCCGCTCCTGCCGCGGCATGCCGTGACGGGGGCGGAGACGCCGTTTTCCGGAACGTATCGCCGGAACGCGTCCGGATCACCGTCCGGATCATCACCGGAGCCGCACTACCACCGAAGTTCCGGGACGGAACCGGCACACGGCGGGGCGCATTGCCGGAATCCGGCGTTGCCCGTTCCGATTTTTTTTGTATTTTTGCAGAAACAAAACAAAAAGCCGAAATATGGAATTCGAAGGAACCGTCTACAAAATAATGCCCGTGACGAAGGGAACCTCGGCACGCGGCGAATGGCAGCGTCAGGACGTGGTTTTCGAGATGAACGAAGGTTCGTTCACCCGCAAGATCTGCGTGACGTTCTTCAACAAGCCCGACGACGTGGCCCGGCTGCGGGAGGGCGCGGCCTACACCGTCTCCGTGAACATCGAGTCGCGCGAATACAACGGCCGCTGGTACACCGACATCCGCGCCTGGCGCGTGCAGCCCAAACAGGAGACGCCCGCCGGGGCTCCGATGCCCGACATGCCGCCCATCGCCGAAGAGCCCGCCTACGCCTCCGCTCCGGCCGAGGCCGACGACCTGCCGTTCTGACGCACCGAAAAATACCGGGTCCGGTTCCCTCCCGTCCGGAAGAGGATCGGGCGGCCCGGGAAAAGCAGATGCCGCCGACGACCTGCGCCGTATTCCGTCGAGAATACCCGGCGCAGGTCGTTGCGTACCAGGAGCCGCCGTCCGAACGGCCCCGAACCGCCTCCGGTCATCCGCCAACGCTCCGGGACCGGAAAATCCTGCTTCCTGAACCCGGCCGCCCTGAACCCGGCCGCCCGTTCCCGTATCCCGACAGGCCCGGGCGACACGTTTCCATCACCTCCCCGACAACGCCGCCGCCGTCATCCGGTCCCCGGACACATCCCTGCTCCGCCGACCGGACTGCCGCACAGCTACCGCCCCCGGGCACAACGCTTCCGCCCAAAAACGATTCGTCCCTGCCGCACGGCTGCGGCAGGGACGAATTCCTGATCTCCGGAAGATCCCGGCGACCCGGGACGTTCCGTCCGGTCCGGCATTCCGGACCCGGATCCCGGAGAACTTATTTTCTGGCTGCGGGAGCCTCGGCCTTGGCGGTCGAATCGGCGGGAGCCGGCTCTACATAGGGCGTCACATCCACCAGCTCGACCTCGAACTCCAGTGCCTCGTTGGGACCGATGTCGCGGCCCTGTCCCGTGGGACCGTAAGCCAGCTCGGCGGGAATCCAGAGCTTGATCGTACCGCCCTTGCCCACCAACTGCATGCCTTCGGTCCAGCCGCGGATCACCCGGTTGAGCGGGAACTCGATCGGCTGTCCTTGGAACTGTCGGGGCCGGTTCGTTGAACGCCCGAGAACGCGTCGTGTCGAACACCTTGCCCTTGCGCGTGCGGCCCGTGTAGTGCACCTTCACCACGTCGCGCGGATCCTTGGCCA
>VOFF01000669.1_pt1 | contig 10000 bp, 19 predicted proteins | sample 5384061 | NCBI WGS metagenome assembly VOFF01 (sample SAMN12384725, study PRJNA508395) | human gut metagenome | isolation source: healthy gut E | host: Homo sapiens
CATTGAATACATTACTAAGCTTAACCTTTTTCTTAAACAGAATAAAGTATTTACTATAGGGAAAAAAAGCTATTTTACTCTAGGTGGGGTGGGATCCATGGTTTCCCGTGCATATGATACTGCACCTACCACGGAAACTACCCATACTACAAACAAAATAAGTCCTATCATTTACTCTTCTATTTCTACTCTTGTTTCACTAAAATTATCGTCAAAAAGATCTGTCTCCAAATCAATTCCTTGACATCTAGCAAATATAGAACCATTGAATTTTGAAGTCTTTAACCACTTCTTCATTCCAAACTTCTGGAAGATCCCAATCCTCTGGAACTCCATCGTCGAGAGATGTTAAATCACTATTTTTCAATACAATCTGCACAGGCAGCTGCTAAATCCTCTAAGGATTCAAAATCTAATACTGTACTTAGTACTACTTTCATCTTAATTTATTTTTAGAATTAAACAAATAAAAAAGTACCTCAGGTCGGACTCGAACCGACACGCCCGAGCACTGGTTCCTACTTCTTACATGAATAATTACTGGTCTGAGCATGACAATTAGGACATAATATTTGCAAGTTGGATAAATCATTGTTATAATGGTTTCCGTCTATGTGATGTAATTCCAGTGGGATTGGTTTACCGTTCCAGCTAGTTAATCCACAGCACTCACATTTATGCTCCTTAATACCATCTTCAAGTATCCTGAGTTTAAGCATGAGATGAAACTAAAGGATTTTTAGCTAATTCTTCAGCTGTCTTCCTCTCCTTAGCATTTCCCTTTATTCCCTTGCCACTTTGATTACCTGAGTATGTTATTCCCATCTTTAGTGTAATAAGACTTTAAAGTATCTACTTTACAGGCTAGTCTTCTAGCAATCTCTGCATTTGGTAAATCTTCTCCTATCCATTTAAGGATGTTTCTTTACGTTCTAAAATGTCTGTTCTACGCATAGTACCCTCTGAGAGATTCGAACTCTCACGCTACTGTTACTTCGCCCATGAGCCTAAATCATGGATGTCTACCAGTTCCAACAAGAGGGTATTTAATTATCATGTAAAATTCTTACCAGTGGGTCTACCCATTCCCCACTGAGGCATTACCATTGAATCATCAACACAATAAATAAAACAATTCCAAATACTATGGAAATGAATTTAAATTTTTTATCTTTCATATTTTAGTGTTCGCGTTTTTTAACATTAGTAGTATATTCACTCCAAACCTTTATTAGGTGGAGGAACAGTTCCTGAAACTAACCATACATAGCTTTTTGGAACTCTGTTCAAAATACCACTCAGCAGCTTTCTTTACAACATTAATTACTTTTCTCATACTCAAAAAATTTTAAATTGTTAATAATTAATTTATTAGGAGCCACAAAAGGAGTTTTGTTGCGGAAAGAGGATTCGAACCTCTGGCCTCTGAGCATATGTGCCCCAGCGAGATAGACCACTTCTCCATTCCGCACAAGTCGTAAACATTGACCGGTTTATTTACAACTTGTAGAATCAATCTTCCGATTGATCCTTGTTGCGGAGGCAGGATTCGAACCTGCGACTTTCAGCTTATGAGGCTGACGAGCTACCACTGCTCTACTCCGCGATATTTGGTAGCTAATTTATATCCGCTACCCAGGGATATCCCTCTCACCTGTGGGACACGGGCTCCTCTAACCGTAGAGCACGACTGGTGCTGACGCTCCAGACACGGCATTCTATTTAATTGGGAAGAAGCCACCCAGCGTTTAGACTGAAAACGTCGAAACAGGAATCAAAGTTTTACAGTAGAAGTTCGTTACCTTCCACCACTACTTTGTTTAAGGTAGCTATGCAACTCTACACTATACTGTTACTTTCTAGAATATTTAGTTTTTGATTCTTCCATATATTTATCATACTCTTCTGCATCTCTTATATATCTACTTTTGGCTTTTTAAAATCTAAAAATCAAAGATATAATCACACCAATCATAGTCATTTACTAAAAAACTTTCGGAGAGGAAGTTCATAAGATTCTATATCCAGCAGAGTTAATAACTCTTTAACTTTTTGTCTTATTCTCCTTTTTATTTTTTTTTTCTTCTGAAAGTGCTATGTTGTGCAATTCTCTATCCTTGTAGATAGGAAGTTTTTTACTTTTGGACATAATTAGAGATTTTTGAGTTTAACCATTTAAAAGAAAATTCCGAATCAATTTGGATATTCCTTTTAAATGGTTTGAATTTAATTTTGAGAGACTATAATTGTAGCTCGATTCCAAATCATTATCCTCGTACTGCTGAACTTTATCTCCCTCAGCTCCTACAATTAGTCTATCTTCAGGTACTCCAAAATTAATTAACGCTCTTTTTTTTAACAGCTTCTGCTCTCTCTTCTCACTGAGCTTCTGATTATATTCTGGAGTTCCAGTTTTTGCATCAGCGTAACCAGTAACTACTAACTTTTTAATAGTATTGTCCTTAACATGATCAGCTATGTTTCTAACATTAGCCATTTGCTCAGGAACTATTTCGGCAGAATTAATATGGGAATCTAATAGTGGTCGGAGAAACTTCTCCAACAAATACAGTATCTTTTACGTGAATAGTATCAATTACAGTAATTGTTTTCGGAGTTTTTCACATTCTGCCTTAATTCTGTTAATTTCCTCATTTAAAAAGTCAATGTCTTCCTGGTCATAAGATGGAATATACTTAAATCCTCGACTTCCATTATGGTTCTTAAATTTATAGGTAATTCCTAAAGAGGTAGTAATAAACCCGTCATACTGTGCTTTATTTACAATGAAGTCTAGTTTGTCATGCGACAATGAAGCCATTCCCTCTAGATTTAATTGTACTGCGTCTGTAATGTCATAATTAAGTTGAAGTCCAACTCTGGGAATCAGGAAGTCTTGTTTTGCACTTTGATCATTTTTAAATGAATGTAAATAACCTACGCCAATTGGAATTACTACATTAAATTTTCGATCGTAATTTGAATTGAAAATGTTAATTGGATTGATTAACAAATCACTATAGACTCCTGCTGTATGGACATCTTCTAATTCAGTATTAAACTTCTTCCACTCTCCTGGATTCTAGCCCCTGCTACTGGGTAAAATACTTGTTTAATCCTAAATGCACAGACGGATTGGAGAAATCTTTATGTTCAAAAGAACTTTGTTTATCTCCAAACGAGGACATAATTCCTCCACCCCACACTGATTGACCAGTTGTCAGTAAACTTGTACTTTTGGCATTCTCAACTCTTGTGCACTCAAACACACAACACTCATAAGAGCAATAAACATCAATAATACTTTCTTCATTTTAATTTAATTTAATTAATAATTAAGTATGTACCTGGAGTGGGACTCGAACCCACACGCCCGCAATGGGCATGCAGAGCTTAAATCTGACGTGTCTACCAATTCCACCATCCAGGCAGTTGAATATAGAGATTTCACATCTATATATATTTTGTATATGGATATTTATGTAATGGTCCCTACCAGATTTGAACTGATAACCGCCTGATTATGAATTCCTTTTTCTAATTCCTTGAATAATCCGGCGAGTCAGCCCAAAATGCTGTGAGACTTTTTCCCAACTTTTAAGTATTTCATATTGCTTATTTACTTCCTCGATTGTAGGATAATGTTTTTGTCAAGTTCTCTGCATTCTTTAGAACAATATATCTTCCCTTTAGATTTAGGAAACCTTTTACCACATACAGGGCAAATACTCCCAGATTCATTAGTAAATGATGTTTTGTTACATTCTTCTAATTTAGAAGATATATTATTAATATCTAAACTTGGATTATGTTCTTCCCTATGGCAGTTTGCACACAATAAGTCACATTTATCTAATTCTTCTCTTAGTGTATCTAGGTTAGTATTAGAGAATGCTCTTATGTCTATCTGAAACTTTTTAGTGTTTGGATCACGATGATGAAAATCTAGAGCCGCTAAATTTTTGTTATATCCACATCGCATACACTTGCCACCATTCATTTGGACTGCTTCGTATTTACGTTTTAGTCCACGCAGTTTCTGTTGCTGATAGTCGTTTGGATTACTACTCATAGTGGGGACAGTGGGGCTTGAACCCACATGTAACCAATTACCCTTTCAACAGCGTATAAGGCAGAGGGGATATGTCCCTAAAAAAATTTTACAGTCCGGCTCTAACCAATTGAGCTAAGGGACCTTTATAAGGTTGTAAAGCAGTATTTCTACACTGGAGATTCCAGTTCCTATAGTTATCTTCGTGCTAGCTGTGGCTTTATTCTATAGATATACCTCATCGGATTTATTCAGCTGACTTTACCGACTCTTGGATTATAAGGTACGATGCCTAAATGTCGTACTACTGCTCTACATGAGTTGTCCTACTAGGATTCGAACCTAGACCGACAGAACCAAAATCTGTTGTGCTACCATTACACCATAGGACAATTATGGCTACTTTAGTAGTTTGGAACATTAACAGTGCAAAGGTACTACAATTTTTTTGACCTACCAAGCAAACATTTACAAAAAATTTTCTACTCAACATTTTAGTATTAAAGCTATGCTCATAATATTCAAATTATTGTAGTATTTTTTGCACTGCCACAAAAATTATAATTTATGATTACTTTTACCAATATTTCTTTGGAATGTTAGTAAGAATAAATTTATAATCCTTTGTAAAAGAAAACTACAAAGTCTTCGGAAACAGTAAAAAGTTGTTACCTTTCTATTGTCTGTCAAAACTTTGAATGTAATTTCCTCTTTAGTCTTTTCTAGTAGCTCCAGAATGTTAAAATAGGCAAACTTATCTTCAAATGAGAGAATAATTATTTCTTCCTCACCATCGAACTCTATATTTGCCCATTTATCACTTACTAATACTGCATTCTTAGCCTTGTCTTTAGTTGCATATAAATATTTATATGATGCCGCATTACTGAGAATGGGCAGCATCAACAGGATAGAAATAATTATTGTTCTCATTTTAAACAAGTTTAAAAATTAGACCATTTAAAAAAGAATCTTCTGCCTCTTCCTCCTCCTCACCACCAAAGAGTTCTTTATGAGTTGATCTAGCTACTTTTAAGTTCTGTTTCAGTAATTTCTAGATCATAATTCAACTCATGATATTGCTTTTACCCACTCCCTCTACATTGATATTCTCAAATGTAGGAGTTAAGTCCTGCCGATTCTTTAGCCCCAAGTCAAGAAGTTTTTCCTTCTCTCTTGAGCTGTCTGACTCTTTTTCTCCAAAGCTCTAACTTTATCTTCACTAGCTGCCTGAATATCTCCACTTAGAGACGATATTCTTTTCTTGGTAAAGTTCATCGAGATTATTTCCGAGGTATTTGAAAAATATTCCAGTCTTTTCATTTTATTTAAAATATTTAGTTAATAATAATTTTTTCTAGAAAGAGAAATAGAAGAACTTTCTTCAGAAGTACTTTGAGCAGGCGCATTGTGTTTAGGTCTTAGTTTAAACCACGTTATGCTGTAATACATTCCTTTAAATGGAAAATCTCCCTCTGCATCTAGTCCACTAAATTCAGCTGTGTATTCTCCCTTGCTATTTCTCTCTAACCCCTTTAGGTGTTCAGAAGACACCTTATTTTGTAGTTCTTGTTTAAGAACCAAAGTTTCTCTCTCTTTAGGTATTTCAAATTCTGACTTATATCGTCAGGATCGAGATATTCCCAGACTTCGTCATCACTAAAAAATTCATTGTACTCTTCGTCGTAAATGTAAGTCCCTTTCCTGTTATTTATTTCTCTAACTTTCATTCTTTCATGAGTTTAGTTATTTCATGTTGCATATCCTCATCTAATATTAAATGAGTACCATCATAACGTATCTCAGACACGTAGCCATCATTCATAGTTAATGTTATTACATCACAATCTGTATGTATGGTTACATATCCCACAAACTCCTCAATACTGAGACTGCAGTTATACTTCATAGCAGTCTTAATAAGGAAGTACACAAAATTGAAAAATGCTCTTTCCATATTAAAAAAGAATAACATTCTCTTTTCGAAAGAATGATCTCCCAAATCTGACAATTCCTGCTCTAATCTATTCAGCATGGATTGAACGTTGTCAGTTCTAGGAAGTTCTTTTAATGTATTGATTCTTTCAATTAATTTCTCTTTTTGTTGTTTTTGTGCTACGCATATCAATTTAGAATTTTAATTATTTTTCAAACAATTCGTCTTTACTTTCTACTCCCCATTTGGAGAATATAACTACATCGTTTTCAAGAACTTGAAACACAAAAGGGTCTTTAATTAATACCTTAGGAACTTCCTCTAGTTCAACGATGTGTTTTATTTCATCTCTAGGAGCTACTATGAGTAAAGTATCAGAACTCAATGCTTTACCTGATAGTCCTGCCCTAGGATTAATACCTAATTCAGTAATAGGAAAATGAGTAAATTTATTGATACTATCTTTAAATCCCCATCTGATTCTTATCATATCGCAGTTATCATAAAAGGATTTTGGAGTATTGCGACTAAGTTCGAAATCATAGGATAGGATAATATTCCATCCATTTTCGATCATTTCTAAGGCTTCGTAGTAGTCTGGACGACCGTTCCATTTCCATTCTTGATAGGGTTCTTCATCTATTGAAGACAATAGGGCTTCATTACACCACTCTCCTATATAACTATCGCTAATTTGAGAAACTAGATTTTTGTACCTATTAGAATATACATTTATATCCTTAATTTCCGTCAGAGTGTTCTTAGCGTCAAGTATTTCGTCTATGTTTTCTTCAGGAATTTCTCCCAAGAAATCTTCAAACACAGAACAATATAGATCATACTTTAAAAGAAGATTTACAAAATCATTTGTAGGAACAAATACAACTCCGTCAAATCTTTGATTGAAAAAGTCATATACTACCTTTTCCTCCATCTTTTGACTTTCTTACTTAGATTTTTGTAAGTTTCAGACTGTGTAAATCCTAGACTTTCTAAATTTCTTTTAGTTTCTATAGCCTTGTTGTCAACAACTGTACTTTTTTTGAGATCTGCAAGTCTGTTAAGACCCAGATCCCAAAGTTCATTATGAATTTGTTCAGCAGTAATCATTTTCTTAACATAATTTTAAGAACTTCATCACTCGTGATAACCTCAAGATTTTCTGCATTGGATATATGGTGCAAGTTAGCAAATGGACATTCCTGTAATATAGATTCGGGAACGCAAATTCCTGATTCTACATTTATAGCTAGAGAAGCTATTACATCACCAGTTGTCTTAATTTCCTCAAATTGAAATACCCAAGTAAGTCCTTCAATGACACATTTATACCACCATCCTTCAATTAGGTCAAAAAGAGAACCATTTGCAAGTAGTACTGTTCCAGTGTTAGCAGCTACATATATGCAAAACTGAGCAGCCTCGTCGCCAGTTAGCAGCTTTAAAATGTCTTTTTCTCAGCAATGCCCAACCCTTCCCTTTGAATATCTATTCCAGTAATATAATCTGGATTTATTTCAATAATCAGAAGCGTTCTCTCTTTGGTACTAACTACGTTGCCTACATTTACAATTGGTCCCTCTTCAATTTCTGGAACATTAGAAATCCTCACAAAACAATTTCGATTTATTGACTCATAATCATTATAAAGCTCACTGTGAATCCATTTTTCTCCATTCTCATTTGTGTACCCAACAATTACTCCAAATTCTGGATCATTTGCCAGCAATTTAGCTGGAAACGTTTGATTATTGTCAATTGTTACCTGAATGTCTTTGCTGTAATCTACTTTCTCTTCCATACAATTTAAATTTTTATAATAGTTGACAATTTCCAAATTTAGATGCTTTGAGGATAGTTTTCAATGTAGTTAACGTATTGTTATACATAACCTCATTGTCATTGAAGTCTTCAACTGCATATCCGCTACAGTTTACAATGTTTATGTTGCTACAATAATAAACTGTACCAGTGTTAATATTCCTAACTTTTATATTATTAATTGGAACAGCATATTCTATGCTTAAGTGGGCTGTAGGATAAGGCTTGTTAACATCAATTATTTGAAACAAATCATCTGCTTCCTTCGAGAGCAAGCATCCAACAGTCATTGCAAAATCAGACTGGTCTGACTTCTTCACAACATATGATCCATCTTTGAAATAAACTAATGCTCCAATTCGAAAACACTTTGATAGAGCTTCCTTAGGAGTAACTAAATTTTTAGTGAAAATCTCTTTCTTTGACATTTTGTGTAATTTTAAAGTTAACCATCTAAAGGAAGAATCTCCAACTTAATTCGGAGTTATCCTTTAGATGGTTTAAATTTATTTAAAGACTGCTAGAGATTCTTGAAACAATATATCTCTAGAGGTAATCATCCCTTCTGGAGTTACTTTTGCTTCAATTCTTCCGTGATATACTACATACTTAGTTTTATTAGCATACATAGTATGTGTTGCATTTGAAACCATAGAATCTTCTATTAATTTTCTCAATCTCTTTTGAATTACCGTTGCCATATTTCGTTATTTTATCTTCCACTTGTTTTTTGTACCTCTCTATGAAATCTTCTGGAAATTGTGAAATCCATCCACAATGCGGACATTGAAATTGCTCTCCATTGAAAAAATGTTCTAGGCATCACCGAACATTGGAGACAATAGGGAGAATACCCTTCTCTTGTCATCAAGTTCTCTTACTATAGTTTCTTCTGCCATATCTTATCTACATTGATCAATATCATTATCCGACCCAGATGACTTGTAAGCGGTTAAGGTCTTTACAAACCTCACCGTTGCTGTCCTTGCAATCTCTTGTCTGTACAAACCTACGGAATAGTCTGGATTTTTTTGTTGCTAAGACTTTACCCCAACGAATGGCGTCATGTTCCTGGAGAAAGATTTTATCAATATATAAATCATCTCCTATTACCATGTGAGCTACTAAATAAAAATATTGTCTCATGATGTTATAACACTTACCTATACAGTGTGAGGTTGCATTCCTACTTGTCTCAAACTTACTGTGATGGCAAGATATTGAGTTCTATCTTGCTTCTTCATTTCAGTATATATGTGTTTGAAATCTTCAATGTTAGACCAGATGGTACTACAAAAAATCACAGTCTACAAAATTAACTTCTGTTCTGTGTCTTGTATATCACTCAACAACATTTCATCATCCTTATCTACAGAGATGGCATTATTCCAACTGTTTTCCTCATCTACAGGAATACACTTCAATATTGTATATTTCCCAAGATCGTCTTTCTTCACCTGAAAATAACATTCATAGTTAGGAAGCCAATCTCCTGCATGGATCTTAAAATTAAGTCCTTCATAATACACTCTATCACCTTTGGCTACACCTTTTACTACGAATATTTTCATATTATGATTATTCTACGAAGTTAGTAAATGCTACGTAAGCAAAAAAGAATAGAGATTAATCTCTATTCTTTAACATTTCAAATACTCTTCGTATGTGTAAACAATTCCGTTAATTGTAATGTATCTTTTATTTGTTTTCATGACTGTAATCTTTTTTTAATTGTTTTTAATCTATTTTAATTGGTTGAAACGGGTGCAAATGTTTGCACCCGTTGAAAGGTAAATGCTATTTACAATGTAGCAACACTGTATTTATATCCTTTCTTTGTTTTTTCGGCGTCGTACTTAACTTTGTTTTGCCCGTTCTCCTGATAAAATTCAGGCTTTAATACGGTCAATGTACTTTCACACTTTAGGTAGGTTTTATCTTCCAAAAGTTTGTTAAGTGCTTCACGTTCGGAAATTTCCGAAAAGTCAGATACAACCGACTGTAAATTTTCGTCGATTGACGGCTTTACACTTGCTTTCAGTGCTGATAGTGCGAGCGTTCCAATTTTTCCGTTTTCTGGTTTATCATCAAAATAAACCGCTTCCAAAACAATGTAAGAACGTTCTTGTCCACCAGCCGGTTTAAACTTTCTTTCAGAAAAATTTCCGGTCAATACAATGTTTTTCCCGTTA
>VOFF01000730.1_pt1 | contig 10000 bp, 14 predicted proteins | sample 5384061 | NCBI WGS metagenome assembly VOFF01 (sample SAMN12384725, study PRJNA508395) | human gut metagenome | isolation source: healthy gut E | host: Homo sapiens
CAGAAGATCATCATGAAGGGCAACCATGATTACTGGTGGTCCACGGCCAACAAGATGAACGCCTATCTCAAGGCCGAAGGGTTCGATACGCTCCACATCCTGCATAACAATTCTTACGGCGTGGAGGGCTATGCGCCATGTGCGGCACCCGCGGCTGGCTGTTCGATGTGGGGGAGGCCCACGACGAAAAGGTGATGAACCGCGAGATCGGGCGCTTAAAAATGAGCCTGGACGCTGCAGAGCCGGGGCTGGAGAAGCTGGTGTTCCTGCACTATCCGCCGGTGTACACCGGCACCAGCGCCCCTGAGATCGTGGCCACGCTGAAGGCCTACGGCATCAAGACCTGTTACTACGGCCATCTGCACGGCAACGCCATCCGGTTCGCGGTACAGGGCGAGGTGGACGGCATCCGGTACGGTATAAGCTTGTAAGTGCCGACGGCCTGCGTTTCTGCCCCTACCGCATCAATTAACGGCGGGAAGTGTGGGCAAAAAGAACAAAAAGTCAAAATTTGGTATGGCAATTGTGTCCAGAGCGTGCTATAATAAGTTTTGACGCGATTGTTGCACCCAATTGAGCGCGCGCGTCCCCGCATTTCGCAAACAGAAGATACAGGACGCGGTGCGCGGTTGCAGGAGACAGAGAAAGAAAACCTGTCCCCAACGCAATAGAATATTTGAGTGGAGGATAAACAAATGAATCTCATCAAGTGTGAAAAGCTCGAGAAGAGCATGGCAGAGCTGCAGTTCTCCATCGACGCAGAGGCCTTCAAGAAGGCTGTTGCCGATGTTTTCAAAAAAGAGGGCAAGAAGTACCCTGTGCAGGGCTTCCGCAAGGGCAAGGCTCCAAGGCTCTGATCGAGAAGATGTACGGCGCAGACGTCTTTACCTACGACGCCATCAACGAGCTGTTCCCCGCTGCTTACGAGGCAGCTGTGAAGGAAGCCGGCATCGAGCCCGTTGGCCGTCCCGAGGTTTCTGTGGATGCTGCCAGCGAGGCAGAGGGCGCTACCCTGACCGTCAAGGTCGCTGTGAAGCCCGAGGTCAAGGTTGGCAGCTACAACGGTCTGACCGTGGAAAAGACTGTCCATACTGTTACCGACGAGGCTGTGGACGCTGAGCTGAAGCGTGTGCAGGAGCGCAACGCCCGTGAGCTGACCCGTGAGGGCGCTGCTCAGAATGGCGACATCGCTGATATCGACTTCGAGGGCTTTGTGGACGGCGTCGCATTCGAGGGCGGCAAGGCAGAGCACTACAACCTGACTCTGGGCAGCGGCAGCTTCATCCCCGGCTTCGAGGAGCAGGTCGTCGGCCACGCTGCTGGTGAGGAGTTCGACGTGAACGTCACCTTCCCCGAGGAGTATCAGGCTGCCGAGCTGGCTGGCAAGGCTGCTGTCTTTAAGATTAAGCTGCACGAGGTCAAGTACAAGGAGCTGCCCGCTCTGGATGACGAGCTGGCAAAGGACTGCTCCGAGTACGACACTCTGGACGAGTTCAAGGCTTCCATCCGCAAGAACAACCAGGAGCAGCTGGACAAGCAGGACGATCTGGCTGTCGAGAATGCTCTGGTCGATCAGGTCATCGAGAGCATGGAAGGCGAGAGCCCTCAGGCTATGTACGATGTCCGCATGGACGAGATGGTCAACGATTTTGCTTTCCGTGTGGAGCAGCAGGGTCTGCGTCTGGAGGACTACCTGAAGTATATGGGTCAGACCGTGGAGCAGTTCCGTGCTTCCTTCATGCCGCAGGCTGAGAAGCAGGTCAAGATCGGTCTGGCTCTGGAGGCTGTTGCTGCTGCTGAGCACATCGAGGCTTCCGAGGAGGAAGTCTCCGCTGAGATCAAGCGCATTGCTGACCAGTACAAGATGGAAGAGGACAAGGTGCGTGAGCTGATCAACCTCGAGGATCTGAAGCAGGATCTGGCTCGCACCAAGGCCATCGACTTCATCAAGAGCCACGCCAATATCGTGGAGAAGCCCGCAGAGGCTGAAAAGACCGAGGACGCTGAATAATCCAGCTGCCAAGGCCGCAATTTGCAGGAAACGCTGTTTGAAGCGTACCCTGTAAACAAAGGTTGTTAAAATTGACCGATACGGCCCTGTTTCTTTTTGCCGTATCGGTCAATTTTGCAAATAGAATCATTTTTCGTATCAGGAGGCGAACTTTATGAGTTTTGTTCCTTACGTTGTCGAGCAGTCGGCGCACGGAGAGCGTTCCTATGATATTTTCTCTCGTCTGCTGAACGATCGCATCATCGTGCTGAGCGAGGATGTCAACGATACCACCGCAAGCCTTGTGGTGGCGCAGCTGCTGTATCTGGAAGGGCAGGACCCGGATAAGGACATCAGCCTGTATATCAACAGCCCCGGCGGCTCCATCAGTGCCGGTATGGCCATCCATGACACCATGCAGTATATCAAGTGCGATGTTTCCACCATCTGCATGGGCATGGCTGCCTCTATGGGCGCATTTCTGCTGGCAAGCGGCACCAAGGGCAAGCGTTTTGCGCTGCCCAACTCCGAGATCCTGATCCATCAGCCGCTGATCGCCGGCGGCCAGGGCGGCGGCCTTTCCGGCCAGACCACGGATATCAAGATCCACGCCGAGCACATGGTCTATATCCGCGATAAGATGAACCGGATGCTCAGCGAGTACACCGGCCAGCCGCTGGAGAAGATCCAGCAGGACACCGAGCGCGACAACTACCTTACCGCGCAGCAGGCAAAGGAATACGGCCTGATCGATGAGGTCATTGCCCACCGCTGAAACTGAAAGGCGCGGGGGGAGAGCCCTGCGCGCAAAGACCCAGGATAAGGAAAAACAGCTATGGCAAATAACAATTCCGGCAGAGACAAAAACGAAAAAGATCTGGTCTGCAGCTTCTGCGGAAAGCATCAGGACGAAGTGGAGCGCATGATCATCGGCCCCGGCGTCAATATCTGCAGCGAATGCATCGGCCTGTGCCATGATCTGCTCTCGGATCAGCCGGAGCACCCGGAAGCAAACGGCCGCCCGGGCCGCGGCGCAAGCCGTACCCGGATGCAGGCTGTGGATGGTCTGGATATCAATATCCTGACCCCGGCTGAGATCAAGAACGGGCTGGATCAGTATGTCATCGGTCAGGACGAGGCAAAGCGTGTGCTGTCCGTTTCGGTCTACAACCACTATAAGCGCATCCTCAGCGGCAAGGGCGGCGACGTGGAACTGCAGAAGTCCAACGTACTGCTGCTCGGCCCCTCCGGCGTGGGCAAGACCCTGCTGGCCCAGACGCTGGCCAAGATGCTGGGCGTCCCCTTCGCAGTGGCGGACGCAACCTCCCTTACGGAGGCCGGTTATGTGGGCGAGGACGTGGAAAATATTCTGCTCAAGCTGATCCAGGCGGCAGATTACGACGTGCAGAAGGCACAGATCGGCATCATCTACATTGATGAGATCGACAAGATCACCCGCAAGAGCGAAAACCCCTCCATCACCCGCGATGTGGGCGGCGAGGGCGTACAGCAGGCACTGCTGAAGATCTTGGAGGGTACTGTCAGCAACGTGCCGCCGCAGGGCGGCCGCAAGCACCCGCAGCAGGAGTTCATCCAGATCGATACCACCAACATCCTGTTCATCTGCGGCGGTGCATTCGATGGTCTGGACAAGTATATCCTGCGCCGCACTGACACGCTCTGCTCTGGGCTTTGGCAGCAGCCTGAAGGACAACTCCGAGGATGCCCAGCGTGCCCTGCTGCGCAAGGTGGAGCCCCACGATCTGGTCAAGTTCGGCCTGATCCCGGAGCTGATCGGCCGTCTGCCGGTCATCACCGTGCTGGACGATCTGGACGAGGATGCTCTGGTACGCGTGCTCAAGGAGCCCCGCAACAGCCTGGTCAAGCAGTACAAAGAGCTGCTGAGCATGGACAGTGTAGAGCTGGAGTTCACCGACGAGGCCCTCCATGCGATCGCCCGCAAGACCATCGAGCGCAAGACCGGTGCCCGCGGTCTGCGCAGCGTGATGGAAGGCATCCTGCTGCCTGTCATGTATGATGTGCCCAATGACCCCCACCATCATCCGTGTCACCATCGACAAGGACACCGTGGAGGGCGGCGAGGCCCACCTGGAGTACGGCGCAGTGCGCAAGCGTTATAAGAACCAGACCGCCCTGAGCTGATATCTGCACTCTGCAGACAGCAGGGAAGGGATGCCCTGCCAAATGCTTCGGCTTTGGCGGGGCTTTTTTTGCAATTTGCTTGTTTCGCGCCCGGAGTTGCGGTATAATATTAAAGTCTGGATGACTGTGGTGGGAGAACTCTCTGGCAGGAACTCCTGAAACACCCGGCATCGGATACTGTGGGAAATTGGAAGTACGATAAAGGAGTGTGTTTTCAATGGCAAACTATCTTGAGATGAATCGTGAGGAGCTCACTGCCGAAAAGGCAAAGCTGAATGAGCAGTACAAAAAGTTTCTGGCCATGAACCTGAAGCTGAATATGGCACGCGGCAAGCCCGGCCCTCACCAGATGGATCTGGCTATGGACCTGCTGCAGATGAACGACTACACCACGGATGCCGGCACCGATGCCCGCAACTACGGTGAGCTGGAGGGCCTGCAGGAGGCCCGCGCGCTGTTTGCAGATGTGTTCGGCGTAAAGCCCAACGAGGTGTTCGTGGGCGGCAACTCCAGCCTGCAGCTGATGTACAACCTCATCAACATTGGCTATGTGTTCGGCTTCCCTGAGTCTCCCTGTCCGTCGTCTCAGGTGGAGAAGCGCAAGTTCCTCTGCCCGGTGCCCGGCTATGACCGTCACTTTGCCATCACCGAAGAGTTCGGCTTTGAGCTCATCAGCGTGCCCATGACCCCCAACGGCCCCGATATGGACGTTGTGGAGAAGCTGGTGGCAGAGGACGATACCATCAAGGGTATCTGGTGCGTGCCGCAGTATTCCAACCCCGATGGCTACACCTACAGCGATGAGACCATCGAGCGCTTTGCCAAGATGAAGACCGCAGCTCCTGATTTCAAGATCTTCTGGGACGAGGCCTACATCGTCCATCACCTGACCGAGGAGATCATCGAGACTCCGGTGCTGTTGAACGAGAGCAAGAAGTACGGCACGCAGGATCGTGTGTTCATGTTCACCTCCACCAGCAAGATCACCTTCCCGGGCGCAGGCGTCTCTGCCATCGCCTGCAGCGAGAGCACGATGAAGTATATCTGCAAGCGCTTTGCGGTCATGATCATCAGCTACGATAAGATGAACCAGCTGCGCCATGTCCGCTTCCTGAAGAACAAGGAGGGCGTTCTGGCACACATGGCAAAGCACCGCCGCCGTCTGGTGCCCTGCTTCGATGCCGTCAAGACCGCCTTTGCCGCCAACCTCATCCCCTGCGGCGATATTGCCCACTGGACGGACCCCAAGGGCGGCTACTTCATCAGCCTGTACGTGATGCCCGGCTGCGCCAAGCGCGTGGCCGAGCTGTGCAAGGATGCAGGTCTGACCCTGACCGGTGCCGGTTCTGCTTATCCCTACCACAAGGACCCGCAGGATTCCCACCTGCGTATCGCGCCCACCTACCCCAGCCTGGACGAGGTGGAGACCGCATCTGATCTGCTGTGCGTCTGTGTGCGTCTGGCCGTTGTGGAAAAGCTGCTGGCTGATATGGCCTAAGGCTTGAAATAACTTGTATATTCTCCTCTGCGGGGCTCTTTGCAGGGCCGGCAGGGGAGTTTTATACAGAAAACGACGGCTGCTCTGTGAGGAGAGGAGCCGTTGGCAAAACTTGCGGTTCACAACGCGGCGGAGGTTTATTATATTTTGGAGGTTTCCTGTTTCTTATGAAGACGAAAGGCAAAGCATGGCAGCTTGTTGTCACAGTGCTCCTGATCGTTGTATTTGTCTACACGGCCTTTTTTGGCGTGGCAGCAAAATACGGCGATGTGACCACCACCTATATCAAAGGGTGCAAAGGACATCCGGTTTGGTGTGGATATCAAAGGCGGCGTCAACGTCACCTTTGTGCCCTCGGATGGCTACGATGCCACCGAAGAGCAGCTGGAAGCAGCCCAGCTCGTCATTGAGAACCGTCTGGTCGCGCTGAACGTGACGGACTACGAGCTGTATGTGGACCCCAGCTCTGACAGCCTCATCCTGGAGTTCCCGTGGCAGTCCGGCGAGACCGACTTTGACCCCGAAGCCGCCATTGAAGAGATCGGCAGCACCGCCTACCTGACTTTCCGCGAGGGGAGCAGCGCGGACGGTGAACTGATCCTGGACGGCTCCATGATCGAGAGCGCAGCTGCTCAGTACGGCGCTGTGAGCAACGGCAGTACATCCGAGTATTACGTTGGCCCTCAAGTTCAACGACGAGGGTGCCAAGGCCTTCGGCGATGCCACCACCAAGCTGGCCGCCGATAAGTGGCAGCATCAGCATCTGGCTGGACGACGAGAACGTGAGCACCGCCACCGTCAACACCGCCATTACCGACGGACAGGCTATCATCACCAGCTCCGCGTCCAATCCCTTTACGCAGGAGGACGTGGTCAAGATGGCCCGCCAGATCAATTCCGGTGCACTGCCTTTTGCCCTGAGCGTAGACAGCTACTCCACCGTCAGCCCCAGTCTGGGCGAGAACAGCCTGAGCGCCATGGTGCTGGCCGGCCTCATTGCCTATGCCCTCATCCTCGTGCTGATGACGCTGCTGTATCGTCTGCCCGGCTTCCTGGCCTGTATTGCACTGGCCGGTCAGGTGGCGGCTACGTTGGCTTCGTCTCTGGCTATTTCCCGGTGTTTGAGAGCTTTACCCTGACTCTGCCCGGCATCGCAGGTATCATCCTGGCCATTGGTATGGGCGTGGATGCCAATGTCATCACCGCCGAGCGCATCAAGGAGGAGCTGAACAACGGCAAATCCCTGGATGGTGCGCTGAAGAGCGGCTTTGCCCGTGGCCTGACCCCCATTATCGATGGCAATGTGACCATCGTTATTGTGGCGATCGTGCTGATGGGTGCCTTCGGCCCCTCGGACGGCCTGTTCGCCAAGGCCCTGCACTTCGTGTTCTTCGCCTTTGGGCCCTCCACCGCAGGTACCATTTACGCTTTTGGCTACACGCTGCTGACCGGCGTGCTGCTGAACTTTGTGTTTGGCGTGTTCGCTACCCGTGTTATGATCCGTGGCGCAGCTGCCATCAAGGCACTGCGCAACCCGTGGCTGTACGGCGCTGCAAAGCCCGGGCAGGAAAAGGCCGAAAAGAAGCCGGTAAACTTTGTTGCCCTGCGCAAAAAGTTCCTGACCTTCTCTGCCTGCCTGATGGCAGTTATCCTGCTGTGCGCCGCGGTGTTCGGTGTGCATCTGGACACCGAGTTCACCGGCGGTGCCATGATCACCCTGTCCTACGACGGCAGCTTTGACCAAGCCGCTGTGCAAAGACCGCTGCTCGGCGCTGGAAAACAACGGTCTGACCCTGCAGACCGGCGAGAACGTCGCCACCGGGGAGCAGACCCTGAAGATCTCCATGCCCGGCAACGAGACCGTGACCACCGATCAGGTGGAGAATCTGCTGACCTCCCTGAATGAGAACTACCCGGACAACCAGTTTGCCCAGCTGTCTCTGAGCAATGTCAGCGCTGCCATGGGCACCAAGTTCCTGCAGAAGAGTCTGGTGGCTGTGGTGTTTGCACTGCTGCTCATTCTGCTGTACATCGCCCTCCGTTTCAAGAAGATCGGCGGCCTGACCGGCGGCATGATGGCAGTGCTGGCTCTGGTGAACGACCTGATGGTGGTGTTTGGCACCTTTGTGTTGCTGCGCACTGCGCTGGATGGCAACTTCATCGCGGCCATGCTCACCATCCTCGGTTACTCCATCAACGATACCGTCGTGGTGTACGACCGTATCCGTGAGAACCGCGCCCTCATGGGCAAAAAGGCCAGCTTTGAAGAGCTGGTCAACCAGTCGGTCAACCAGTCTGCCCGCCGTACCCTCATCACTACGGTGACCACTGTAATGGCACTGGGTGTGATGTGCATCGTCTCAAAGCTCTACGGTCTGGACAGCATCTTTACCTTTGCATTCCCGCTGATGATGGGTATGATCAGCGGTGTGTACACCTCTCTCTGTGTTTCCACCTCCGCCTGGGTGCTGTGGAACGACCGCAAGAGCAAAAAGGCTGAAACCAAAAAAGCCTGACCGTGTTTTGCCCGACAGGCCAAGAACCAACATCAGGAGGAACGATTTATGAAATGTCCCTATTGCGGCGATGAGGAGTCCAAAGTCATTGATTCCCGCCCCACCGAAGACAGCGAGCGCATCCGCCGCCGCCGTGAGTGTCTGCGCTGCCGCATGCGGTTTACGACCTATGAGGTGGTGGAAACAGTCCCGCTGGTGGTCATCAAAAAGGATAACTCCCGTGAGCCTTTTTGATCGTCAGAAGCTGCTGAATGCCATGCTGCGGGCCTGCGCCAAGCGCCCCGTGAGCTACGACGCACTGGAACGGGCTGTCAGCAGCATTGAGCAAAGCCTGATGAGCTCTTATGACCGCGAGGTATCCAGTGTGCGCATCGGCGAGCTGACCATGGAGGAACTGAAAAAAGATCGACGAGGTGGCCTATATCCGCTTTGCTTCGGTTTACCAGCAGTTTGCCGATGTCGAGAGCTTTTTCACGGAGCTGAAAAAGTTGATGGGCGACCGCAAAGAAAAAAACTAAGTTTCAGCGTTAAAAGCCAGACTTTTTCGTGAACTTCACGAGAAAGCCTGGCTTTTTGTTGTGAACGGCTCGCCCTCTCAGTCAAAGCCTGTCGGCTTTGCCAGCTCCCCCCAAAGGGGGAGCCAAGGCATCGTATCCTCATAGAATGCGATGGGAGAGCCAGGCCAGGGGTCTCTACCTGAACCTGCGCCCGGCGCAGTTCCCCGAAGGCTTCCTCGGGTGCATTCAGTTCCAGATGGCATCGGCGGCGCGCAGGGCGGCTTCCAGCTCCGTGAAGTCCTGCGTGCGGAGCAGGTGGTTCATGCCTTCCCGCATGGTGTCGCAGAGCTCGGCTCCTTCGACCAGTGCCTGCCGCGCACCGGTCAGATCGCTGTTCCGGATATCCTCCATGGCGGTGTCGATGTCATCGGAGATATCCTCGGCGAATTGCTGTACCCGGAAGCTGCTGTAAAAGGCTGCCGCCAGCAGCAGGACTACAATGCCAATGCAGACATAAATACGTTTCATGCCGCACCCCTTGCCGTAGCCCCGCCGTTTGACGAGGCTCCTTTTTCAGCAGAAAATAATCCTCGGTATCGTTGCCCGCCAGGATCAGAATCTCTTCCAGAAGCAGGCTGTTGGCCTGTGCCGTGCGTTCCAGCCAGGCAGCATCCTTGCCGCAGGTGGTCAGGTTTTCGGCAAGCACCTGCCCATCCAGCACAAAGGGGATGGTGGCCTGTGCCCGCTGTACCCCCTTGCCCCAAGGTCGGCGAGGGTAGCCGGTTCCTTTTCCGGGCGCAGAGCCACCGAGAGACTGCCGTTGGTCTCCACAACCGCATAGGAGACATCCCGGGGTCGAACACATCTTTGCCGCGCAGCGCCTCCATTGAGATCGGCGGCAGTCAGCCGCAGGGTGCGCAGGGCGTTCTGATCGATCTCACCGTTCAGGATGACGGTTTTGGGCCGCCCGGACATCAGGTTGAAAAGCGCTGGCTCCTGGAAGCTGAGGATCGATCCCAGAAGCTCCAGCGCCGCAATGAGAAAGAGGGGAATCAGGCTGGCTGTGACCGGTACCTCTTCAGATTCAATGGAGATGGACGCCAGATTGGAGATCAGGATGGTGGATACCAGTTAGGCGCGGCTGTTCACCCCGGTACACTACACCGAGCGCCCGGCGGTCGCCGCCGCAAAGATCTCTGCGAGGGCAAGCTGGTAATTTTGGTCAACGGCAGCCCCTCGGCGCTGGTGCTGCCCGCTTTGTTCAGCGAGCAGTTCGAGTGTCTGGACGATTACGCTTCCACAGCGGTGTTTTCCTCTTTTCTGCGGGTGCTGAAGT
>VOFF01001048.1_pt1 | contig 10000 bp, 16 predicted proteins | sample 5384061 | NCBI WGS metagenome assembly VOFF01 (sample SAMN12384725, study PRJNA508395) | human gut metagenome | isolation source: healthy gut E | host: Homo sapiens
GATGGCATCCTATCTGGTTCAACCATCGAAAACAGACAGATAGCAAAGAGAAAGAAGAAATGCCTGCTTATGAGGTCTTTAGTGCAAGTGAACTTCGAGATTTTAGTTCTTGGGTTTATTTGATATTAATCATGACTTCAAATAGATCTAAGATCATGAATATCATGCTCCTTCACCGATAACGAGTGATATGGAAGCCAATCACGGTCCTTCCTTCTTTACTTTGGGAGCCGACAAAGTCAGCTCTACTTCAACTTTTATGAAAAGCGATACGAAATCGCCCGTATGGAAAAATATCTCCTTGGAAGAATCCTTTGGAGATTTTTGGTATCTGGAACTGCTACGAGCTACGCTTTTCAGACCAGAAAGCCCAAGGCGTTGTGGAGGAATACATCAACGGTGTGGACCTCGGAGAAATCGCAAGAGGCATCGTGAACAAGGAAATCCAAGTCTATGATGGTGTCACCCGTTTTGGAGCCATAAGCCCGATGAAAAATGGCAAGGCTCTTTGGAGGGGTCGAACCTCTTAAAACTCTCAACCAGTCCACAACCCTACAGTATCGAACGAACCATTCGCTGGTTAACCCATCAAGTCGCAAACTCTCTCGCACTCTGTTTCTGAAGCAGACAAAATCATGCAAACAGAATACATGAAGATGATTCAGAATAGCGGTGAAATAACTGATCGTGGGAGTGCTATCTTAAGACCTCAAAAACCAACAAACACTATGAACACTAGAAAGGAAATCTTTTATGGAATACAAAGTCGAAATCAATTCACTAAACAACTTTAAAGCCTGGTCTGGTGGACTGAGCACTTTAAACACTGTCCGTGAATGTGGTGGGATAGATACCCTAACTACCATCTGTGAAGACCTCTTTTCTGGAAATACCCCTACCGAGCACTCTGCACTATCTTTTAGCCCAGGACAAGCTGGAGCAGATCCAACCTATAGCCACATCGCCTTTGTGGAACAAGTCAAATCAGATTGCTCCATTCTTATCTCTGAATCAAACGTCAAAGGCCTAGGAGTCGTTAGCTACCGCACTTTGATGCAGAAACAGCAAAACAATTTACTTATGTTATGGGAAATAAAGATAGTTGAATAATGTTGAAATTTTGTAGCAATTTTAATGTTTTATATGATATAATTACTTCAAAACTTAAATTTAGTGAGAAATATTATGTCAAAAGAAAATTGAAACCAATTAAAAAAAATCTAAAATGAAGTACATTATAGGAACTGGAGCAATAATAGTTTCTACAACGTTATTACCGAAAGTCTTGAAAAAACCACTAATTATTTATATAAAAACAAGTAGAGATAAATAATCGACAGCACTATAGTGTCTCATGGGAAGATGAACTAGTCAAAAAAAAAATAATTATATAAAGGAAGAAATCAATGCAGATTGATACAGATAGTATTGCTCAACAATGTATTAATGCAATTAATGATAAAATAAATAATCTAAAACAGCTTAACATAATAGTTATTGGTAATCTGGGGTAGGAAAAAAAGTACACTCATTAACAGTTTGTTTAGAGGTGACTTTGCTGATACCGGTCTAGGTAGACCAGTAACACAAGAAATCAGAAAAAATTGTTAAGAGTGACTATCCTCTCTCCATTTATGACACTCCCGGTTTCGAACTTTCTTCTGACCAACAAGACAACGTAAAAGATGAAGTAATAAAATTAATAAGCGAAGGTTACTCCTCTAATGACATCAACAAAACAATCCACTGTATTTGGTACTGCATTAATGTAGGAGCAAACCGTACCTTTGATAGTTCTGAGGTAGAGTGGCTAAAGGAGTTCTCTGAAAAAAAATAAAAACTCCAAAGTCCCAATAATCGTGGTACTCACACAATCTGTTCCAAGAAAAAAAGCTTTGGAAATGAAAAATCATGTAGAACAAGAAAAAACCTTGATATTTGTAAGGTTGTACCAATTCTTGCTCAGGACATGGATTTTGATGAAGAATATGTTGCGAAATCCTTTGGGCTGGATACCTTAATAAATGTAATGTCTGAAGTATTACCTTCCGAGCTTCAAGATACACTACAAAATATTCAAAAAGTATCTCTAGAAGCAAAAAAAAAAACATGCTAGGGCTGCTATTGCAACAGCGGTAACAGCAAGTTTTGGAGAAGGTTTCGCTCCAATCCCCTTTGCTGATGCATTTTTACTAGTGCCAACTCAAGTTGCTATGATTAGTGCGATTACTGTAATATTTGGACTCAAAATAAATAAAGCTTTCCTAACAGCTTTCGTAACATCCACTTTAGGATCTGGCAGTGCTACATTAATCGGTAAAACTATTGTCTCTAATATATTGAAATTTTTCCCAGGTATTGGTACCAGTGTTGGTGGAGCTATTTCTGGTACAACCGCTGGTCTTATCACTACTGCTTTAGGTGAAGCATACTTACTTCTAATGGAACAAATTTATAAAGGGAAATCAACAAAGATACTCTCAACTCTTCTGAGGGACAGAAAAAAATGAATAAACTTTTTTTTAAAGAACAGCTATCAGTTCAAAAGAAAAATAACGACCAAGGTAAAATGAAACCTTGGTTTTTTTACTTTTAAAAGGAGAATAATATATGCTAGTACAATTACCAGAAGAACAAACTCAAGAAATTCAGCAAATGATTGCAACACTAATAAAGAACGAAATTCATCATTTTAAAGAAGATATTGGGGCTGACAGCCCTTTTCTAAAAAAAAAAAACAGACTTGTAACTACCTTGGAATCTCTAATAATACACTTGATATTTGGATTGCAATGGGGCTACCCTATATCCGAATTGGAAAATCTATTCGTTTCAATAAGGAAAGTATCAATCAGTGGATGACAAGATTAGAAATCAGCGCATAGGGAGATTAAAATGGCTATTAAGAAAAACGAAAAATGGAACCTATCAATTAAAACTCTATGTTCCCACTGATATTCAAGGGAAACTGGGTCTGGGACAATATTATGAAAAAGCGTTTTAAAACAAAAAGGGAGGCTAGGGGAAGCTGAACTTAAATTTGCAGTGAATATAGAAAAAGCAAGAAATAATCTTCCTGTTGAAAAAAAAGGAAGAAATCACTTTGAGAACTTTTATAAACAAATTTGGTTAGAACCTTACAAGGCAGGTCAAACCACAACTACAATTAAACCACCAACAAAAGGCGACTATTTTTCAAACAGAAAACATATTCAGACTACATATCTTACCTATTCTAGGTAAATATTCCATTGAATACCTAAATAATAATAAACAACTTATTCTTTCACTACTCACTCCCAAAGCAAATAGCTATGCTAATTTCAAAGTGATTAGAAGCTATGTTAACTCTGTGTTTGATTAGGCTGAGGAACTAGACTATATTCCTTCAAATAAACTTCGAAAAACAATTAGTAGAATTAAAGCTAATAAAAAGATTCTCCTTAAAGAGAGTAAACGTGAAGAAGATCTTTCACTCGATAAAGAAGGAGTTAAAATTATGGTTACAAGCTTTTGACACTGATTTAGAGAAAGGACTTATTGACCTAAAAGACTACACTCTCTTTTATACGACATTCTTTTTATCTGATAGAAAATCAGAAAGCTATGCTCTACAATGGAAACACATTAATTTTTCTACTGGAGAAATACTCATAGAACAGGCGTTAGACCGTTTTGGTAATATAAAATCAACAAAAGGTAATAAAAAAACTCTCTTTAAGGCTCCAATTGAATTGATGGAATTATTAGCAAATTGGAAAGTGAAGCAACAAGAAGAACTTAAGCTATTTGGTCTTCGACAAAATCAAAAACAGTTTGTTTTCACCTATAATGATCGTTCAAACAATATTAATTTACCACTCCATATAGATTATCTGAATTATAGAATGAAATCAGTCAGACGCAGGCACTCTGAACTAGCACCAGCTTCCCCACACAAACTAAGACATACTGGTGCGACACTGCAAAAAACAAGCTGGGGTTTCGTTAGAAATAATTTCAGAAGCCCTAACTCATAGTGACAAAGAAATTACAAAGACTTATGTTAACACTAAAAGATACCGTCAATCAGACTGTAGGTGACATCGCATTTCGTAGCTTAAAAATAATGATGGGGTAAATATGGGGTGAATTTTGGGGTGAACTTTAGTTTTTAGGCTAAAAAAGACATCCAAGAGAAATTCTTGAATGTCTTGAAACGTTGAGATAATCGTATTGATTAACGTTTTGAGAATTGTGAAGCTTTACGAGCTTTCTTAAGACCTGGTTTGGAAAGTATGGATTTCAGTTGGACTAAAAACAGCGTAATATCAAGGATTTTCTGAACAATATCTACTTTTAATTTCATAAAATCTGAATCAATAGATTATAAAATAGGGGAATAGTTTAGGTCTCTGAGCATTTAAAATAATACACCTAACTTTGATCACCATTTTTTAGTTATTCACTTTTTTTCAGATAGTGTTTTTAAAGTTATGATGTAAAATGCCGCAATTAAAACACTATACATCATAATCGGAGGATAGAGAATTAGGATAGAATCAAATCCCACTCCTTTAATTATTTGGTCAGGGTAAAAATCCTATATTGTGCGGTAGCTTCAATAATTCTTTTCTATATATTGGGTTTATCAATTACTTTATGTAAAAACCAGTTTGCGTTGAAACAATAACAATCAGTCCATAAAGAGCTGTGCCGTATGATTCATGAAATGACTAACTATTCCAGTAGCATAGGGCATAAAATGAAACAAAAAATAAAAGATACAAATCCTTTCAAATTCCTCCCTTTTCAACTTGGCTAACTTGACCTGCATTACCTAGGGTCGCTTTGCTTTTAAATTATACTTTTTTTCTTAAACATTTAATACAGTAGGTATTTTCTTGTGAGTAATTTTCATCAAAAAATTTCATATATAACTCCTATCTATAATCATGGAAAAGTAGTAAAAATAGTTGTTATCCTAGTTGATTAAAAAAGTCTCTGATTTCCTCATCTTTTTTATAAAATAATATATAATTTTCCCCTCTCTTCTAGTGTCCAAGATGTTTTGATTGGCTAGTTTACGAAGATGGTGGGAGGCAGATGCCATACTGAGATTTAGTAAACAGGCTATATCACAGACACAGAGTTCTTCAACAGCAAAGGAGATAAAAGATGATATTTATCTGTTTATTATCGGTAAACTTTGATAAAATACGAAGTGATTTTTGGACTTTTTTCCTTTTCAAGGTAGTTCGTTGCGGTTGTAACATTTTGTTGATTTATAACATCCACTTGACAGATACTATCTTTTTTTCATAATTTTTTCTCCTAGCCGAACACAGTCCTTAGCATGTCAAAGCTGTTGTTTTCAATCAGGATATACATCCCCAATCCTAAATAGACAACGGCAATAAACCATCTGCTATATTTTTCCAAAAGTTTCTCCAACAGAAGGGACTTGTGCTAATTTTTGGGCAGAAAAAACCAAGAGATAAATCATGACTAGAAAAGTAAGTAAAGTCACTATCAAATTCGCTAAATTTAAGGTGGTAAAATATGGGACAAAGACACCAATATTGTCAGCGCCACAACTTCCAAAAAGTAATCATAGCGACTAAAAAATCAAGTTTTTATTGTCTTTTCGCAAACCATCTTTTGCAATAGCTTCTCCATCAGAATCTCCTAAAAGCAAAACTTTGAGGCCTAGGAAAATTGGAATCAAACCGAGTAAACCTAAAATCTCTTTACTAGAATATAATTTAAGACAAATGCAAAAAAAGCAAACTTAGGAATATTAGACTAACAGAGCCTAGAAATTGTCCTAAATAGATGTTAATGATGTCTTTTTCTGCTTTTTCTTTTGGCAAAAAAATAACATTAGGATAATAAGTAAGTCTACGGCTGTCCCAGAATATAAAAACGAGTTATATATTTTGAATGGATTATTGAAGTAACAATATTTTGAACCATAAAGTCACCTCATTCAAATATATTTTTGAATGTATTTTAACATTAACCATACGTGCATCACATTAATTTGTTTTTAACAATTTGTAAAATTAAAAGTCCAGCGCGTTTCAATGAATCGCGGAAGTCTGGAGTCTACTTGAAGAAGTGCACGAGCGATACCGTGACGGATCGCACCTGATTGACCAGCGTATCCACCACCTACAACGTTAACGTGTACGTCGTATGAACCTTCAGTTGAAGTAACTGCAAAGGTTGGTTGATAACGAGACGAAGGTCTGCGTGTGGGATGTATTCTTCTACATCTTTTTTTTGTTAACTGTGATTTTACCAGTACCTGGAACCAAACGTACGCGTGCAACGGCGTTTTTACGGCGTCCTGTACCTGCATATTGTGCTTGTGCCATTATATTAGTGCTCCTTTCCTCTTAGAATTAGATAAGTCCTGAGATATCAAGTACTTCTGGTTGTTGTGCAGCGTGAGTGTGCTCACCGCCAACGAAGACTTTCAATTTCATACCTTGTGCGCGTCCAAGAGTGTTGTGTGGAAGCATACCTTTAACTGATTTTTTCGATCAAACGAACAGCGTTTTTAGAACGAAGTTCACCTGCTGAGATTTGTTTTCAAACCACCTGGGTACATTGAGTGAGTGTAGTAGATCTTATCAGTTGCTTTTTTACCAGTCAATTTAACTTTTTCAGCATTGATAACGATTACGAAGTCACCTGTATCAGTGTGTGGTGTGAAAGTTGGTTTGTTTTTTCCGCGAAGTACGCTAGCAACTACTGCAGAAAGACGTCCAAGTGGCACATCAGTTGCGTCAACGACATACCATTTACGTTCAACTTGGCCTGGTTTAGCCATAAATGTTGTTTTGTTCATGATTTCTCCTATATATAGTTCGATTTTTGTTTACGAGTGATGGGTGTCCCTTCCCATCGAAAAGTATTTGGAAGGTTCCGGGGCCTTTCAAATGGGGTAAACAATACCGTTTAACATAATATCAAAAAAAACACGTCCAAGGCAAGTCATTTGAGAGGTGTTTTTCTTTTTTATTTTTTGTACAAATTAATCCTCAGATTCCCAAAAAAAAGCTGGTCTAAAGTTTTGTCCAGAGTTTTGCAGATAGCAATACACAGATTTATAGTCGGGTTGTAGTCTCCTCTTTTCAATAGCTGAGATAGTCTGACGAGAGACTCCTATAGCATCTGCCAACCCCTGTTGAGTGAGATCCTTTGCTACACGCGCTGACTTCATTTTTAAATTTTTTCATTCAAAAAATCCTATTCTTCGTCTTCTAGTTCTTCCAAACGGTTCTTCTTGATTCTTGTTAATAATAACCCAGCAATCGCAAATAAGGGTCAAACCCAATGTCAAAAATGCCACACTACTCATAAGATTCTTCCCTATCTTAAACGACTGAAATAGACTTAAGAGGCCCATTAGCGATATAAAAATTCCCCAAAAAACACATTACCCAGGATAATATGAGCATCTTCTTTTCAAGTTTTTTTGTCTAGCAACCATGGATGCCCATTACGTGATACGCTGTGAACTAATACTAGGCACATAGAACCAAAGAAAGTGATGATTAATAGTGACTGCACTAATTCGACGGAGTGTGTCTTGCTAGCAACCATAATCGTTACAAATATACCAAGCATGGCTACCCAATAACCTCTAGCAGAAGATTCTCCGCTCGATCAACTGAGCACGTTCATCCATCGTGCTAGCTACTTTTTTTTCTTTGACTTTTTTCATTTTGTTTCCTCCATTTTCTAGATTCATTATAGCACTATTTTACACTATGTCAAATATATCATTCATTTTGTATGGATTATCTTTTTATATTCTATTAATCTATCATTTCAGAAAAACAAAAAATCAGATAGGAAATCCTATCTGACACTTTTTCTATCTAGCTTCTTTACCAATCGTAAAGACAGCTAAGGTATCTGGTCCGACGTGGGTAGAGATGACTGGTCCAAGTGGCATAATGAGAACTTTCTCAATATCGTCAACTGCTAACAATTGTTCTTTTAGATTCTCCGTAGCTTCAATATCATTGGCATAAGCGACAATTGCTGTGCTATGTTCAATATCCTGAGTAGCTTGTAGGACCATTTCTTTAATGGCTTTTTACGTCCACGGATTTTGGCCAGAGGAACCAACTTGCCTGAAGCATCTAACCAAAGGAGAGGTTTAATATTAATCAAACTACCAATAATAGCTGAGCTCTTTGAGAGACGTCCCCCACGCATAAGATGGTAGAGATCATCAACTAAGAAATAAGTCCGTAAACGTGGCAGAATGTCCTCAATCATGGCTTTTCGTTTCAGATAAGCTCTTACCTTGGTCACGAGCTTCTGCTGCCAAGATAGAGAGATAGCCTTCTCCACCTGCTGCTGCTAGAGTATCTACAATCTCAATGACAGCTTCTGGGTATTCATCCAAAATCATGTCACGCGCCATAACAGCACTTTGATAAGTACCTGAAAGCACTGATGAAAAGGCAATATAAAGAAGGGCATCACCATTTTTGGCGTGACGACGAAAAAACCTCTTCAAATTGACCAACATTCACTTGGCTAGTAGTCGGCTGACTGCCTTCTTGCATACATTCTAAGAGACGGTCACTCGTTAAACGGTTAGGGACCAACGGTTTCATAGGCAATATCATCAAGCGTAATGGTCAAACCAACTAGCTCTACCTTATTCTCCTGAGCCCATTTTTCATCTAGATCTGCTGTAGAATCTGTCAAAATGTTAAATGTCATATGTCCCTCTATTCTATTTCATTTAAAAGGTCCTGTAATTTCCCCTAATTGTGCATCGTCCCATGGACGTAGTTTTGGTGTCTTTAAGTCAATATGTGCCGACATCTTGTCTAAATCCGACTTAACGGTATTAACACGCTCTTCCAACTCACGTGCTGAAACACGTAAAGCTCCTTGAGAAAAAGATGCCCCACTGTTCATTTAAGTCGCTAGTTGCTACTTCAACTAGATTTTGAACAGTATTCATCTCAGCCGCTGCGCGCTCAATATAGCTATCAGCTGTCTCGTCTTCCTCAGTAAAAATAACACTGACACGGTACTGATCATAGCGCTGACGATTCCCTGGAACAAACTGGGCATCAAACACACAGATGATATCAATATGCTCAAAGTTAGCATAATGATTGAGCTTACGAAGCAATGTTTCACGAGCTTCATCAAGCTGATTGGTCTTAAAGAGTTGACGGGTTTCTTGCCAAAAGGCAATCATATTATAACCATCAACCAGAAGTATTCTTTTTTTTTTTTTCATAGTTACAATCGGTTTCGATAAACTTCATACATGAGAACTGCAGCTGCCACACTGGCATTAAGGCTCTGCACATGACCACTCATAGGAATAGTAATCATCTCATCCACTTGTTTCTTGATGTTAGCAGAGATCCCCTTACCTTCATTACCAATGATAAGACCAACCTTTCCAGCTGTATTCCATTTATGAGATGCTGTCCCATCCATATCTGTTCCAAACACCCAGAAGCCTGCTTCTTTAAGCTTATCAAGAGTTTGGCTAAGATTGGTCACTCGGGCAATGGGAATATGCTCCACAGCCCCTGTTGATGTCTTGGCAACGACAGGTGTTACCCCCACAGCACGATGCTTGGGAATAATAACTCCTGTCACCTGAGTAGCATCAGCCGTTCGTAGGATAGAACCAAAGTTATGAGGGTCATTAAGTCCATCTAAAATGAGGATCAGAGGATTCTCCTCTTGCTCAGCCTTATCCATAATAACTGAGAGCTCAGAATAAGCGAACTCTGACACACGAAGAACAAAACCTTGATGCACAGCCCCACCTGTCATATCAGACAAGGTTTCTTAGGTGTCCAAGAGATGGAAACCTTCTTTTCAGCTGCCAAGGCCTTAATGGCATCAACATTTTTTCCTCGAAGATCATCTTGAATATAGAGTTTATTTCCAGTATTTGCTTCCAGACTCTCTGTTACGGCATGCACACCATAAACAATGTCTAGACTTAATTCTTTAGTTG
>VOFF01001055.1_pt1 | contig 10000 bp, 16 predicted proteins | sample 5384061 | NCBI WGS metagenome assembly VOFF01 (sample SAMN12384725, study PRJNA508395) | human gut metagenome | isolation source: healthy gut E | host: Homo sapiens
GATTTCCGGCTGTCCAACTCCCTTGGAGTCGTAGCATTCCTGTACGATGATGCATTCCAGTCCCTGCATTGCTGCCTGGGATGCAACTGCTGCACCATAGTTACCGGAAGTTGCAGCCATAACGCCTTTGTATCCTAACTTCTTCGCATGAGCAACTGCACAGGCAGCTCTTCTAGCCTTGAAGCTTCCAGAAGCGTTTGCGAAGCTTGTCCTTGCAAAAATTCTCGCACCATATCCCGGCTTTGCATACTTTCTGGAAAGTGCGGATAAATTTCTCAGCTCGATCAGCGGTGTGTTACCTACTGCTGTTCTGGACTGAATCTTTGCAACCTCTTCCAAAGTGTAACCAGTGGATTTCATCAGTGCTTCGTAATCGAATGCGATGGTACCGGATTCAAACTCGTTGTAGTCCAGTCCCAGTGCCTTTTTCATGATATCATTTGATCTCGCCATTACGGAATCGTAATCTTTTGCTAATGCCATTATTTGTCACCTCCAAACATAATCTCTCTCAGCTGCTTGTCGATCTCGATGATCTCAGGGACAAATTTGCCATAGCTATGAGTATAATAAGGACCAACTTCGATCAGAGTTCCTTTTTTCAGTACGGTTCGCTGCAGTTACTACAGTTACTTCATCTCCGATTTCTGCATCTTCCTGCAGAGTGCCTTTGGTCCACATTTCTAAATCACATTTCTGTGTATCTTCAGGGATTTTAGCAGTTCTTTCTGCAGCTTTTTAAAACTACAGAGTGAATGCGCACCCAATCGCCTTTTTTTGCCATTTCTACCTCCAAATTTTATGGTTAGATTAGCAGGGCACCCCCAGCCTAAACCAAGCGTGCCCTGTTATCTTCTTAAAATACGTTCGTTATTATTTTACGATTTTCTTGTCTGGGCAGATTCTGTCTCTTACGTCACCCATTAAAGCTCTTGGAATAGGAAGAGTAATCATAGTGTGAAGTCCTGGTTCTGCGTTGATAACCTGCGGAATCATGTTTGCACACATAGCGATTGTTCCCAATCCGCCTTCAACCTCTGGGCTGTTAACCATGTTAACTGCTGGAGTTCCTTCGATGATGACATAGTCTCCAGTCTGAACGCCAACCTGCTCTGGTTCGATCTGCTGTGGATGCTCCATACGGATTTCCATACCATTGCAAAGTTTAGCATCTGCAGTCATGGAAACGCCTGCGCATGATCCTGCAGCAGCAAATCCATGGGGGATTTTCTGTCAACATCTGTTGCAATCGGATTCATATCCTGGGAGAAATCTTCAACGCAAAGGCCAAGACCTTCAGCCATCATGCCTACGGATTCAGCAAATCCAACGTGTCCAGCCATAGATCCGTCAGCTTTTCTCTTCATGAATTCATCAACGCTGATGCCGATTCCCTGTTCTTCCATTACAGCTGGTCCGAACGGTGACAGTGAGTTAACTCTTCTTGAAAGGATGTGTTTCACGTCTGTCATGCATCCTGTCATAACTAATACTAACAGATCCATGATGTGTCCTGGGTTGATACCAGTTCCAAGGCAAGATACGCCGTTTGCTTTTGCAATCTTGTCTAATTCTTCAGCCAGATCCGGGTTCTGTGCAGCAGGGTAAGCCATCTCTTCAGCAGAAGTGATTACGTTGATACCCTGTTCCATGATGAACTTCAGTCTAGGGAATGCGTTCTTTGTGAAGGAGTCTGTGCAAAGGATAACGATGTCAGCAGCACCTGGTTTGATTACATCTTCAGCAGCCTGAATTAAAACGTCTTCTCTGTCGCCTTTTTCAGTCTTTATGTAGTCATACATGGAAGTGCCAATTTTCTTGCCTCTTCCAGCAACGCCGACAATGTCAACACCTTTCTTAGTCAGAAGCATGTCTGCAACTCCGCCGCCCATTGCGCCAAGTCCCCAAATAATTACTTTTACATTTTCCATAAGTTTTTCTCCTTTTTACATAAAAAATTAATAAACATTAACCATTAGTTTTAAATTCTGCGTGGCTTTCACGCGATGCTCATATATAAAGCAACTTCCATGCCAACGCTTTTCCTGTATACAACATACTTAAATTCCCAGTTTTTAATAGAAAACGCTAACTTTTAGTCCATTTTTTTGGTAAAATTCACTAGATAACCAAAAAGTAATCACATAACTTTTTAGAATGCAAATTCTGACATGACTTAAACGCAAAATTATTTGCATTTTATATGCCAAAATATTTGCATTTAATCTTTAATTCCGTACTTTTTAGCTTATGCTGCAGCGTTTGCCTCTTTATCTTGAGAACTTCTGCAGTTTTAGAAATATTCCCCCCCCTCTGTAATCATGACTTCACGAATGATTTCCTTTTTTCTAAGTTGGCCAAATACTGGTCCAGAGGTCCTTTCCTGTCCCATTTTTCAACGTCTGCACCAATGGCTTTTACCTGCATTGGCATCTGCAGTAATTTCTCCGTCAATACGTGTTCTGTATCTGCCATTGCGACAGACTGCATGATGACATTTTCCAATTCCCCTGACATTTCCAGGGTAATCATACTCGCAGAGCCTGTCCATCGCTCCCTCAGACACCATCCAAACTTCTTTTCCAAACCGTTCATTGTGTTTTTTTCCAAAAGTTTCTCTGTTAGAAGCGGAATATCGTCCAGTCTGCTCCGTAAAGGTGGAATTGCAATGCTTACAACGTTTAGGCGATAATAGAGGTCCTTCCGCAGCTTTCCTTCGTCAATCAATTTTTCCGGAAATTCATTCACTGTACCGATGATTCTCACATCGATGGGAATATCCGTTGTCCCGCCTACACGCCGGATATAATCCTCCTGCAGCACGCGAAGAAGCTTTTACTTTGCAGCTCATAAGGCATGGCGCTAATCTCATCCAGCAAGAGAGTACCTCCGTTTGCCTGTTCAAACAGGCCTGCACGATCTACCGCGCCAGTAAAGCCCCCTTTGATGTCCCGGAACAATATACCTTCCAGTAATGATTCCGGCAGAGCTGCGCAGTTCTGCGCGAGAAAAGGCTTGTTCTGCCTTCTGCTGGCGTAATGAATGCTCTGTGCAAACAGCTCTTTTTCCAGTTCCCGTCTCACCATAAATGAAGACGGAAGCGTCGTTGTCAGCGGCCCGCTTTGCCCGCTCCAAAACGGAGACAAACTGGGGGTTGTTACCTATTATATTATCAAAGGTGTACTGTCTGATTTTCGGCTTTACTTTATGAGGTTCTATTTTCTTTTCCTGCAGTTTCAAAATCGTGTCGCTCATAGACCGGATATTTGTGATGTCCTTTGCTACCTCCACTGCCGCAATAGTCCTGCCGCCCTCTACAACAGGTACAGTACTGTTAATTGTGGTAATTTCTTTACCGTACAAGTTCTTATAGGACTGCTGCTTGTTCTTGGTAGCGACGTTTTTTTGAGCGCCTGATACATGGTGCTTTCAGCTAATTTTACGCCTGGAAAGGCCTTGTGAAACTCTTTCCCTACTACGTCTTCTATGTTGATCTGCTCCATATCCGCCATGGCCCCGTTATAAAACATACCGATACCATCTTGGTCCACTACATATACACCTGCGTCGATTAGTTTGATCAATTCTTCAATGATTTTCTTATATCCTTCTGCATCCAATTGCTTGTACCTCCTGATGGTTCTGCACCAAGTCTTTGTTTGTATACCAAATTCTATTTTACACTATTTCTTCGTTATATGCAAATTTTTTTTTTTGCATCTACATTTTCATTGAAAAACTGACAAATTTATTGTATATTGGTATTTGACTATTTATTGTAATGGGAGGAATACTATGAGAATAAGAAAAGATCAAGAATTATTCGAAGAAAAAGACATAGAATTGATTGCAAGAGTTTCTGATGCCCTGGCCCACCCTGTCCGCTTGAAACTCTTCAGATATATTATGCAATGTAATAAGTCAATGGAAACAGTATGTAACAAAGATTTAGTAGCCAACTTCGATTATGCCCAGGCCACCATTTCTCAGCACGTCAAAAAAACTTGTCGACGCGGGTCTGATCGAGGTGAAAAAAGCAAGACAAATTTTCTTACTATTACGCAAATTTAGGAGTTTTGATGCAATATATTGACATTACAAAAAAATATTCTATAATAGGGTGAATACAACAATTCATACAGAAATTCGGAGGTACTTATGTCAAGACACATAAGATTATTTCCGGTTCAAATTCTGGCAATCGGTTTCGGCCTGATTATCTTAATCGGAGCTTCATGCTCTCTTCGCCCCTGTGCAATAAGAGCGGAGAAAGCATTCCCTTTATCAACGGCTTGTTTACATCGACGTCGGCCACATGTGTAACCGGACTGGCAGTTTATGACACGTATACACAGTTCAACTTTTTAGGACAATTCATAATCATACTGCTCATACAAATTGGCGGCCTTGGATTTATGGGTATGGCGATGACCTTTTCCTTCCTGATTGGAAGCAAGATCACCATATTTCAGCGTTCCCTTTGATGGAATCCATAGGCACACTCCATATTGGAGGCGTAGTAAAAACCATAAGGAGAATGCTCTTTGGTACTTTATTTTTTGAAGGACTGGGAGCATTAATTATTTCCTTCAAATTCATTCCTAAGGTGGGATTTTGGCAAGGGTTATGGTACGGCATCTTTCATTCCGTATCCTCTTTCTGCAACGCCGGGTTTGATTTACTTGGAAGATTTGATCCCGGAAGTTCTCTGACACGTTTTTCAGATGATCCGGTTCTGCTCATCACCGTCATGACACTGATTGCCACTGGCGGCATTGGCTTCATCGTCTGGGGTGACATTGTGGATCACAAATTTCACTTTAGGAAATACGCCCTTCACTCCAAGATCATGTTGTGCTTTACCTTCTTGATGATTTTGCTGGGCGCTGTGGCCTTCTATTTTATAGAAGGGCCTAACTCCTTTGGACAGATGCCAACGGATGAAAAAGATTCTCAATTCATTCTTCGCATCTGTTTCACCGAGAACGGCAGGCTTTGCTTCTGTGGATTACGCAGATATGTCTACTGCCGGCAGATTTTTGACCATGTTTTTGATGTTTGTGGGAGCCGGTCCCGGATCTACAGGCGGTGGTATCAAACTGACCACCTTTGCGACATTGTTGCTTTCCATGTACTCTTATGCAAAGCATTATCAGGATTTGAGCATCTTTCGGCGCAGACTGCCTGCTGAAGCGCAGCGAAAAGCGTTCTCCAGCATTGCCTCTTACGTCATGGCAGTCTTGTTATGCACGTTCTGCCTGTTAGTTGCAAATCCGGCGATTACCGCGGAAAGCTGTCTCTTTGAGTCGCTGTCAGCCATGGGAACGGTGGGGCTGACGATGGGAATTACCTCTGATTTGGGCACCTTTTCAAAGCTTTGCCTCATCATTCTGATGTATTGTGGCAGACTTGGCAGTATCGCAGTCGCTATGGCTATCGCCAGAAGAAAGATTATACCGAAGATCAGTTATCCGGAAAGAGAAGATCACAATCGGTTAATGATATAAAGGAGAGAATAAAATGCGTTCCATATTAATTATCGGCCTTGGACGTTTCGGCCGCCATCTGGCAACGAGCCTGGCAGATTTAGGCAATGAACTGATGGTTATCGATAAAAACGAAGCGGTAGTAAACAAAATAGCGCCTTATGTGACGTCAGCCCAAATCGGCGATTGTACAGATGAAATAGTACTCAAGGACTTAGGTGTTGCCAACTTTGATCTATGTTTCGTCTGCATCAGCAACGACCTGGAATCGTCATTGGTCATCACCATGACCTTTAAAGGAATTAGGCGCTCACAAGGTGGTAAAAAAAGGTCAATCAAGATCTTCACGCTAAGTTTCTTTTTACAGAATGGGGCCGACGACGTCATCTATCCAGAACGGGATATGGCGATTAGAACGGCTATGAAGTACAGCGCTCAAAAAATGCCTTTGACTATATTGAGCTGAGCAAGCATTATGGTATCTTTGAGATAGCCGCCCCAAAATCTTGGATTGGCCGTTCGCTGACTGAGATCAATGTAAGAAAAAATACCACGTTAATGTCATCGCCTATAAGTGCCGCGATCAAATCATGCCCCTTGATAAAGAGGAGTATTACTTTTCGGAGGATCAGCACTTAATTGTAGCGGGAGACAAGAAAAAATTTTCACGAGCTGATAGCAAAAAAATTGTAATGCCAAAGATAAATAAGGATAGCCATGATAGCGATAATCACATGGCTATTTTTTTTATTATAATAAAACTTTATTGATTTATCATTTTTTATAATTTTACATTATCATATTGTTGTTTTATAATGCTCTTACGATCAATTTTAGAAAGGAACAAAACACAATATGAATTTACTACGAAAGAACGGACCAGGCATTTTACTTTGCCTCGCCATCGCTGTGCCTTCATGGTTTCTAGGCGATGTGTTCCCAATCATCGGCGGCGCCGTCATCGCCATTCTCGCCGGCATGCTTGTCGCCTTATTTTTCAAGGATAAGGCCTCATACGAGCCAGGCATCAAAATCGTATCAAAAAAAAAGTTCTGCAATGGGCAGTCATTTTATTAGGCTTCGGGATGGACCTCAATATTGTTCTCCAAACGGGAAAACAATCTCTGCCGATTATCATATGCACGATATCAATTTCGCTGCTTATCGCGTATATTCTTCATAAGGCGATGAAGATTCCCACAAAAACCTCTGCCTTGATTGGCGTCGGTTCCTCCATCTGCGGCGGATCTGCTATCGCAGCGACAGCCCCGTCATTGAAGCCGACGAAGAGGAGGTGGCCCAGGCGATTTCAGTCATCTTCTTTTTTAATGTCCTGGCTGCCCTGCTCTTCCCCACTTTTGGAAAGCTAGTCGGCTTCGACACCGGATCAGGTGAAGCCTTCGGCATCTTTGCCGGAACTGCTGTCAATGACACTTCGTCCGTCACAGCCACTGCTGCGACCTGGGACAGTATGTGGAACCTGGGGTCAGCTACCTTAGACAAAGCCGTAACTGTAAAGCTGACCAGAACGCTGGCCATCATTCCCATTACCCCTGCTGCTAGGCTACCTGCGTGCGAGGAATGAGGAGAGTGAAAACAAAATAGATTTTAAACAGATTTTCCCATTCTTTATTTTTGTTTTTTATCGGTGCGTCGATTATCACTACTGTCGCCATTCACTTTGGCGTTCCAGCCGCCTTCTTTACACCAATCAAAGAATTGAGCAAGTTTTTCATCGTGCTGGCTATGGCTGCAATCGGTTTGAATACTAACATCGTCAAGCTGGTTAAAAACGGCGGTAAACCCATTACCATGGGGGCCTGCTGCTGGGCTGGCATCACAATCGTCAGCCTCGGTCTGCAAAATTTTCTTGGACTCGTGTAAGATAAAGTTTTCATTATCTTTGTCAATAGAACATACCTTGCAAAGCGTCGCTCCTTGCTGGCGACATGAGTGCAGAGGCGCGATGCGACCTCATGCACTCTTGCAATATCACTTTAAGTCGTATACCTGCGGCACACGATTCTCGTAGACGGCCAGCTCTCTTCTGATTTCAGATTGGTAGGACTTATCGATGTACGAAAAGATCACATCCTCTTTATCTGATGCCTGTGCCAGCGGCAAACCGCAGGGATCTATAATCTGACTTCTGCCGAAACAATATTTGTTGTACTGATTGGCAGCTGCCACGTAAAGCTGATGGTTCAGCGCTGCCCCTCTGACCAGAAGATCCCATTGATCCTGCCGCGGTCTATAAAACATGGCTGGAATCGCCAGCAGGTCGATGTCTTTCAAGGCCAAGGTCCTCAGATACTCACAAAACCGCACCTCATAACAGATTGCCACGCCCACCTTGCAGCAGTCAAACTGGAAAATGCCAAAATCTCTTCCGGCTGTCAGATAGTCGGATTCCTTTCGATCCGGAACATCGAACAGATGGACTATGTCATATGTCCCTACCAAATTTCCCTGTCTGTCTATGGCAAGGCAGGTGTTGTACAGCCTGCCCTCCTTCCTCTGCGGAAAGGTCCCTGTTACGATGTTGACTCCGTGTTCCCCGAGCACAACGGGAAAAGGTTTGACAGAAAAGAACCCTCGAGAGGTTCGCCAACTGTATCCCTGTTTTTTATATGTCGGGCTTTCGTAGAAAAACTCCGGCAGACAGATGAGATCTGCCTGGCCGTACTGCCGAATTCCCCTTTCAATGAGATCAATTGCCCGTCTCAGATTATCTTCTTTATCCGGCGTCCATCCTACCTGGACAGACATCACTCTAACCATACTCATTTTACATCTCCTCTGTTCCTACTCTATTTGCATCAGTGATACTTTTTTCCGCTAAGGCTTTGTAGTTGCTGATCCGCATCCGGCCGCGTTCTCTGTCAATCCAGCCGGCCTCGTCAAAGTGTTTGATGACACGGGACAAATGGCGATAACTGGTTCCCAGATACTGGGCAAGATCTGTCAAAGACACTCTGACCCAATTTCCTCTGCCCACTTCCCCCTCCTTTTCAAGGAGATAGGCCGCCATTCTGTTTTCTAACGGATAAGTCTGTGTCGCCACAAGCTTGCTCACACTGCGGAGCATTTTTTCTGCAATCAGCTTGCTCAGATTTCGCAGGAACACTGCATCGGAAAGAATCAAACTGCCGTGCTCTTGAAAAGACAATGCCAGGCAGACGGACGGTTCTACAGCCTGGATGGATTGAGACTGGGTGCGGATACCGAGAAATTCCAGTTCTCCCAGGATGTCTCCTGCCTCGTAATATTGAGCGAGAGAAACATTGCCGTCCTGATGAATCATATACAGTTTCACCTTCCCTTTTACCAGGAAATACAGCCGTTCAGGAGGCATCAATTCTTCACAGATGTATTCCCCTTTTTTCAAAGACATGTACTTCCAGAAACTCTTCTATCGGCGCGGAAAACAACTGCTGAATGGGATATTTCGCAATATACTGCTGTCTCACCATCTCATCGTTGATCTTCATCTCTTTTGCCCCTTCCTATCTTTCTGTTCTCATTATGCCATATGTCCTATTTTTTCGCAATCCTCTTTGCTATACTAGGGACAAGAAAGGCGTCCCATCGGCCGCCTGTACAGGAGGATTTTATATGAACGCAAAACCTTACGTCGTCGGCGTGGGCGCTGTCAATGTGGATGTCATGGGACGGAGCAAAAGGCCTCTGGTATCCGAGGACTCCAATCCGGGACAGATCAAAATTTCCATCGGCGGCGCAACCCATAACGCCAGCGAAAATGCATGCCGCCTGGGTCTTCCAGTCAATTTCATCACCGCGACGGGAGATGATTATTTTGGCACGCTGATTCGCACGGCCTGCGAAAGTGCGGGTCTGTCTACAGAACATTTCTTTGCTTTTTCCCGGACAGATCAGCTCCACCTATATGTCGATTCACGAGCCAGATGGTGAGATGAATATCGCAATATCGGACATGAATGTACTGCAAAGTCTTTCGCCGGCTCATCTGAAGCAAAAGGGTGAATTGCTGGAAAATGCGGCAGCGATTACCTTTGATACTGGTCTTCCTCAAGAGACCATCGACTATCTCCTTCAGACATACTGCAGCAAAACGGCCGTCTTTGCTGATCCTGTATCCACCACCTATGCCGAAAAACTGGTCGGCCGCCTTGAAGGCATCCACACGCTGAAGCCCAACCTGCTGGAAGCGGAAGTTTTGTCAGGTGTGAAGATTCGCACCTTCGGCGACCTGCAGGAGGCTGCAGACCGCATCATCGGCTGTGGAGTCAGACGTGTCTTTATCAGTCTGGGCAAAAACGGGGTCTATTACCGGGATCATTCAGGTACAGCAAAGCATCGTCAGCCACGGCCTTTGGATCAGATTGCCAACGCAACAGGCGCCGGCGATGCTTTCCTGGGAGGACTTCTCTATGCCTACTTGCACGATCTCAATATCGATGAGACCCTGACGGCCGCTATGACCGTTTCGACGCTGGCCATACTCAGTGAGCAGACCATCAATCCACAGATGT
>VOFF01001065.1_pt1 | contig 10000 bp, 13 predicted proteins | sample 5384061 | NCBI WGS metagenome assembly VOFF01 (sample SAMN12384725, study PRJNA508395) | human gut metagenome | isolation source: healthy gut E | host: Homo sapiens
AAATACGACGAATATTAAGCCTTATTACCTAATTACTGAAAAAATAGTCGCATAGACAAAAAAAAAGAGGAACGACTATTTTATATTTCGTGACGCGATTCCTGGTCTGCCACTTGCGAACGTGCCGTTCCATCTACCACATGATAATAATTATCATAGCCATCGTGCAGCCAGTAGTCATCATTATCTGCCTTCGGTTCCTTACCATTAAACTTAGTCTGGAAAAGAGTCGTCTCCGTAGGATAGTCAGCATTGCTGTTCGTAATACCTGTCCCCAGACAAATCATCCCGATTATCGAAACAGAATACCGATTTACGGGCAACGAAGTCAGAAGTAAAGTTATCATAATCCCGTTCCATCAGTTTTATGGCAAACATTCCGTTCATACCACCCAAAGAACTGCTTCCGGAAAAATTCTCTTCGAACGCGCCATAGTCGTACCTTTCAAAAGGACTATCCAAAAGTTCGAAAGGAAGATGAATGGTAGTCGTTCCAGGCAAGCGGTTCCAGTCCCATCCTTCTTGTACAAAGCGAGCCACTTCCAGCACGGGAAACCGGATTCCCCTTTCCCATAATCTGAACCGATCCATATCGTGATTATCTTTCATAAATCTCGGCTCCCCAGACATCAGTTGTATATCCTTTCAGTGTCACCATCCAGTCTGCCCGGCGGAAAATACCTGCCGAACCGTAGTTGTAAACAAAGAAACCCTTGAGGGGCCTGAGCCGGCTGAATGCCTTCTTTCTTAAAGAAACGTGCATTGGGAGTGTCTCCATTGCGTATCAGACGCAAATAATCGGCGAGCCAATCCATGATCGAACGCGTCTCCCCGACCGGAAAGATCACCGGACAGCGCAATGTTGGCAAATGCTTCAATATCTTCACTACCCATCTTTCCGCCAAACGGATGGCGGCCGCTAATTCGATCCCCCATTCAGATTACAATAATTGCGCATCGGCAATAAAAAGCGGACTTGATATGCTGGCGGGCTTCTTCGGTCAGTTCAAAATCGGTTCCATTCGTGAAGGCGATAAACTGTCCGATAGTGGCCAATACGCCGGTTGTATAGCCGGGATAGACCCCACCGTGATGAAAAGTCGTTCCATCTACTTTTTTTAATTCCGCCAATCGTCCCCGGAGTATAGCGCAATGATGAAGACAACCAACGAGATAAGCCATTCAAGGGGCCTGCTCCTGTCTGTTTGCATCGGGAAACATCATGGCAGAAAAATTAGCTTTGCCATCAAAAAAAGAGTATGCCAGGAACCAGTAATTCATCCCGCCCGGGCGAACACGGCTGGCGGGTTTCCTGCAAAGCTGCCCAAAAACGCAAAGTAGAAAGATACACATCCCGATGAGGATGTTTGTAGATTTCATTACGCATCAACCAGGCTGTAGTATAGATCTTACGTATCTGATAACCATAATGATGATTAGTACCCATCCGCTGCCAAAGGCAAAGCCTTGGTCTATCGCATAGTCGAATACCGTAAAATAGTTCTTCTTTGATGTCTCATTCTGATTGTAACAGGCATCATAGGCAAAACCGGCGAGCATCGTTTCAATATCATTCCATGACATTTCTCCTTTCTTTTTATCCTGTTCGGGGAGCGACAACAGGCATTCCCTGTGAATCCGGTTCCGGCTGCGGAAGGAGTAATGGCAGCCTTTTTTTCAAAAGTCTTGTAGGCAGCATTGACCTGTCCTTGCGGAGCCTTCTTCACATCCAGAAAGTCAGTCAGACGCTGTTCGATGGTTTTTCAAGTCTTTCTTCTGCCGGCTAGTCAGTTTGCTGAGCAAAGGGATATCATAAGATTGCTTTTTCCCATTTCCAGACGAGACACCAGTGCCAGAGGTCACGATTGGAAAGCCCGTTATTAGTGGGTAATTGCTGGTCGGGAGTTGTCCGCAAGTTCATCTTCTTTTCCGGAAAGGTCAGGCGGTCAGAAAAATACGCGTCCTTCCCGTTGGGGAGCAACCAGACGATAGCCTACGATATTTTTTATCTTTCTTATTTCCATTCATATAGGCAAAGAAATCCAGCAAGCGCGCCAGCCAGCAGCCTGTAAATGATAAGAAACCAATAGAAACCTCCCCAGCCTCATTCAGAAATTCAAAACGAACAGAGTCTTGCTGCGGCTTTTCATTGTATATCCATAGAGTGATGCCAAACTGTTGCTCCTTCTTGGCATTCAGAGATAAAGGGACACTTGAACGTCCAATGTTGACCCCGGCTGAAAGTCCCATTCCAGACTACTTTTTCCCTCTTTATAAAAAAGGGAAGATGTCTTCAATTCACCTTTCCCCGCAACTTTAAAAGTCTGGGGAACACTCTCTTCAAAACCGACCAATTGGGCATAAGAAGAAGATAAAGAGCTAAACAGGAATAAGAATATAAAACAAATATCTTTCATCATTACAGATTATTTACAGCAGATGATCATTTAATCATATACAGACTAAAAAATTAGTCATTTAGTAAGGGATACGATCGGAAAGAATCTTCTCCGTATACCAAGGATCATCAATTTCGCTTTAGCATCGCTCCCATTTCACGGTAGAGTTGTTCCACCACTTCCTTATTTTCTTCCAGAGGGAGATTATTCAACTGATAAGGGTCCTTCAGATCATCAAACAGAAGACTCTTTTCAGTTGTCTCGTATCGCGGTCGATATATAAAGCTAGTGTATACTGTGCAGTTTTAATTCCATCGCGAAGAAGGGAAATAAGATTGTACCAATCCTTTTTTCATCTTTTCTCCATCTAGGTTCTGTATATATAAGGGCCGGACGAACAATTTCCGCCCTTTTCATCGAAGAAAGAGGTGCAAAGTTACGTCCCTGTACTTTGGAAGGAATAGAATCACCCAGTCCGCAACAATCCCAGTACAGTAGGCATAATATCAGGAGCAGAAAGCAGCAGATCATCCACCGAGGCTGTATCTTACCGAGGAAACGGACCAAAACGGTATATTCATAGATTCCGAGTAAGGAGAATTCTTCGGATCTTCCGTACGTTGGCTACACATGGTCTCTCCATGATCGGAAGCAAAGATAACAACCGTATTCTTATCCAATCCCAGTTCTTTCAGCGTTTCCAAAATTTGTCCGAATGCACGGTCCACTCCGGTCACGGAAGCAAAGTAATAACGGACAGACTCCGCCTTCTTCATTTCAAGTCTACATTCGGGCGGATCAACAGACTATCCAACGGCTGATCTTTATAAAGATTAAAATCCTGCTCTTCGCAATCATTCAACGAACGGTACGGACTATGCGGGGGGATTCATGCCTACCATAATAAAGAAAGGCTTCTTCGTATCACACATTACCCTCATTCCTGAGATAAGAAACAACTTTGCCTGATTCATGGAGAGGCGACCATTCTTTGGATCATGTCTCTTTACCGTCCGTATCCCAAAATGCGGATTCTTATGCTCGTCGAACGTACCATAAGAATACCAATAATTAAATCCGTGACGCCGTTCTTTCGGAGTATAAGCATCCCAAACCGGACGTTTGTGTTTCTACATATTGTCCCGGATTTTCCGGATCATTGGAGTCGGGAAATCAGCGTGAAGTTTGCCGAAATAAGCACAATCATAACCTGCCTTGCTGAATACGTCTCCTAGTGCATTCCGCATCATCGCGCAAAGAACTGATAGGGGCGTGTAGAATTACAATTTAAAGGTACACCACTGCGATTCGGATACATGCCGGTCAGCAACATCCCACGATGAGGGACTACTCAACGGACAGTTGCTTTGAGCAGAAGTCAGTACCACAGACTCACGTGCGAAAGCATCCAGATTAGGGGGTATGCACCGGATCTGCCCGAAAGTTTACTTTATCTCTCTGAAATCTTCCTGATTCCAGAATCCCATCGCCTGATTGCGATATTGGTCGGGAAATACATAGATAATGTTTGGATGTTCCGCCTGTTCTGCCACCTGCTTAGAGACTTACAGCCTTGTGCCGCAAAGAGGGCCAGACCACCCATTAAAAAGTTTACTGATTTGATTGTCATGATACAAGGAATAACAGTTAATGCACCAACCTGTTTCGGCGCAACAAATAATTCTTTCCGGTTCATCGCTTTATTCGTCCGGCTATAGGCAAACGAAAGATCGCCTATAGTCAAACGATACGTTACCTATAGGCGAACGCAACATTGCCTATAGCCGGACGAACTAATTTATATACCGGAAGGCATTAATGCATGCACATAGCCGGCTAAAGTATAAGTAAGACAGGGCTTACTTTTTTTCCAGATCTCTCTTACGCATCAATCCTTCCAGGAAGTAATAGTCAGCATAGTTCAACGGAACATCGATTTCCTGACCGTGAGGAATACTGCCAACAGAGTGCATCAGTATGAAGTTTCCGTTTGTACCCACTTTGGCGCGATAAGCCGGTGAACCGAGGCTTTCCATAATTTTATCAGCAGTTTTCTTTATAATGATTACCCCGGCAGATAGCCGTCGAGTTCATACAAAGCAGAAGCCGTACATGCTGCAGCGGAGGCATCACGAGGTTCATTCGGAATGTTCGGAGCATCGTAATCCCAGTAAGGAACGAGGTCTTCCGGCAGGTTTTATTGGTAAAGATGAAGTTATACACCTTCTGTGCCTGATCGAGATACTTCTTGGCTTGAGTATAACGATAGCAAGTTGTTAACCGTATAATGCCCAAGCCTGTCCACGCGAGCCCATGCTGATTCGTCCGCATATCCTTGTGCTGTTTGTCTCTTCCTTTACCTCTCCTGTTTCGGGATCATAGTCTACTACATGATAGCAACTGTTGTCCGGACGGAAATGGTGAGCCATCGTTGTATCCGCGTGTTTCACTGCTATATTATAAAAAGGCAGAGTCACCGGAAAAAGCCGTAGCCTCAAACAGCAGTTCAAGATTCATCATATTGTCTATAATCACCGGACACTTCCATCACGCGTTCCTTGCCAACCTCTATCAGCATCCCATGACTGGATCACACCTGCTCCGGGACGGAAACGGGTAGATAAGGATTTGGCGGCCTCCACCACTACATCTTTATATTCTTTCTTATCTGCAAAACGGTAACCGTTAAGATAACTGCATCAATCATAAAGCCGACATCATGGTGCCACTTCAGGTATTTCACAGAATCGAGGGCTTCTGTGTACTTTTCAACCAAAAGCGACCATTTCTTATCACCCGTCAGGTTATAAGTCAACCATATACTACCGGGAAAGAATCCGGAGCACCAGTCTTCCATCGGTATGTAAGAGATACTCCCATCTTCGTTGATTGTTCTCGGATTCAAGATTTTACCGGATTTCTCGATAACGTCTGTTTGAATTGTGTTTTTGTGCCACAGCGTTGTCGATGTTGTCTTGAATAAAATCTATTTCAACCTTTTTTTGTCCACCGCAACTCGTAAAGATCAAGCGAAAGCCCCAATGCGCTAAGAATTGTTTTCATAATACATGGATTATTTGTTAAGTTAATAATTATCTGGTGGCAAAAATAGCACATTCAAACAGAATAGACCCTCCCAAATAATCCAATTCAAGGACAATTTTGGTACATTTCCCACTAAAACATCATATTTGTACAAGTATTCCTGAAAAACTAGTCTGATTACTTACAGAGCAAATTGATATTCACCCCTCAAAAGAGGGATTCTAAAATCTAATTTTAAAAAAGATAAGTACTAAAGAACACCACAAAAGTATCCACATAATCATATACACATAACTATAAAAATAAGAAACATAATAAAAATCCAGTAACTACAAAAGGGCAGATAGCTAATTGCCCTCACGATTCTGCAAAGTATTGTACATAATTACTATACTCAAATAAAACAATAAAGCGATTGTTGATTATGATGAACCTGAAAGTATAATTATAATAATCTGACTAATATATAATAGATTCTTGCCATTTCAAGAAAAAAAGCATTCTAACTCTTCTACATTTTTTATTATATTTATTTGTAACTAACTAATTGTTTGTTAATATGTAATTACGATTGCTACCCCTACAAAAAAACATGTAAAGCTAATACAGCATTACTTATTTATCTAGCTTTGCCATGTCTTGTTTTTCAGTCATTTTTCTTCCTTAATGAAAGGCTGTTACACATTAATTATTTGTATTTAAATTTTCTATATTTATGAAAAACACATATTTCTGTAGATACCAAGATTAAAGTTGGTCTCATCGGTTTTGGCAGAATGGGGCGATTTTATTTAAAAGAAATGCAGAAAAGCGGGCGATGGGAGGTCGCATACATTTGCGACATCAATCCCGATTGCCGGGAACTGGCGAAGAAATTATCTCCCGAATCGAAGATACTGGAAAACGAACAGGAAATGTTCGATGATGAAAGTGTGCAGGTAGTAGGACTATTTGCTCTGGCAGACTCACGGAAAGACCGGATTGAAAAGGCCATCAAATACGGCAAGCATATCATCTCCGAAAAACCCGTTTCAGACACTATCGACAAAGAATGGGAAGTAGTGGACATCACTGAAAAAAGCCGCTTTGTTTCTCTACCGTCAACCTGTATCTCCGTAATGCCTGGTACCATCAGGCCATCAAGCAATTTATAGACCGGGGAGAGATCGGTGAACTGGCCATCCTGCGCATCTGCCACATGACTCCGGGACTCGCACCGGGGGAAGGACACGAATATGAAGGACCCGCCTTCCACGACTGCGGAATGCACTATGTAGACATCGCACGCTGGTATGCCGGATGCGAATACAAGACGTGGCATTCACAGGAGTCAACATGTGGAGTTATAAGGACCCCTGGTGGGTGCAATGCCACGGAACATTCCAGAACGGCGTTGTCTTCGATATCACCCAGGGATTTGTCTACGGACAATTATCCAAGGACCAGACCCACAATTCATACGTGGACATCATCGGTACCAAAGGAATCGCCCGCATGACGCACGACTTTAAAACCGCCGTTGTCGACCTTCGCGGAGTCACACGGACAGAGCGGATAGAGAAACCCTTCGGAGGGAAAAACATCGATGTACTGTGCGACCTGTTTGCCGACTCCATAGAAACCGGAACCAGAAACCCCAAACTCCCGCTCATACGAGACTCCGCCATCGCGTCCGAATACGCATGGACCTTTTTGCACGACGCCTATACGCACGATTTACCCGCGATAGGAGAACTGGAGACACTGGAGCAAATATGGGAAAGAAGAAGAAATATGAAAAACGGATACGGATTACTCCAAAAAGCCATAATAAGTTTTTAATGATATAACAGGCTGAAATTAATTACTAACTCTTAAAAATAAAAACCATGTCAGACTTTTCAAGAAGAAAATTCCTTAAAAACGGGAGCCGCCGCTTTAGCAGGCATCACCATTGCTCCCAGCTCTATCTTTAGGTATGAGCCACGGGCACGTTTCACCAACCGACAAACTGAACCTCGCAGCCGTAGGTATCGGAGGTATGGGACACGCCAACATCAACAATGTGAAGGGCACCGAAAACATCGTAGCCCTCTGTGATGTGGACTGGAAATATGCCAAAGGCGTATTCGACGAGTTCCCCAAAGCTAAGAAATACTGGGACTACCGCAAGATGTACGACGAAATGGGCAAATCCATTGACGGTGTCATCATTGCCACTGCCGACCATACTCACGCCATTATCACGGCAGACGCCATGACAATGGGCAAACATGTATATTGCCAGAAACCGCTGACACACTCCGTTTACGAATCCCGTCTGCTGACCAGACTTGCCGCTTCCACCGGAGTAGTAACCCAGATGGGTAACCAGGGAGCATCAGGCGAAGGTACCGACCTTGTTTGCGAATGGATCTGGAATGGAGAAATCGGTGAGGTGACTAAAGTGGAATGCGCTACCGACCGTCCTATCTGGCCGCAGGGACTGAATGCACCCGAAAAGCAGCGGACCGTATCCCCAGCACACTGAACTGGGATTTTTCACCGGACCTGCCAAACTGAATGCGTACAACAATGTTTATCATCCCTGGAACTGGCGCGGATGGTGGGATTACGGAACCGGCGCATTGGGTGATATGGCCTGCCATATCCTGCATCAGCCGTTCAGAGCTCTGAAACTGCAGTATCCTACCAAAGTGGAAGGTTCTTCGACATTATTACTGAGTGCCTGCGCTCCTCAGGCCCAGCATGTGAAGATGATTTTCCCCGCCCGCGACAATATGCCGAAAGTTGCCTTGCCGGAAGTAGAAGTGCACTGGTATGACGGCGGTATGATGCCCAATCGTCCGGAAGGTTTCCCGGAAGGAAAAGAACTGATGGGTCCCGGTGGCGGTCTGACCATTTTCCACGGAACGAAGGACACATTGATTTGCGGCTGCTACGGAGAACAGCCGTTCTTGTTGTCAGGCCGTGTTCCCAACGCACCGAAAGTATGCCGCCGTGTCAAATGTTCCCATGAGATGGACTGGGTACGTGCTTGCAAGGAAGACAAATCCAACCGCGTGATGCCGAAAGCGGATTTCTCCGAATCGGGACCGATGAACGAAATGGTAGTAATGGGTGTATTGGCTATCCGTCTGCAAGGCTTGAACAAGACACTGGAATGGGACGGCGCCAACATGTGCTTCACTAATATCGGTGACAATGAAACACTCAGAACCTGTATCAAAGACGGATTTACGATTCATGACGGTCACCCGTCCTTCAACAAGACCTGGACAGATCCGATCAACGCGAAACAATTCGCAGCCGAACTGGTGAAACATAATTATCGTGAAGGCTGGAGACTGCCCGATATGCCACGATAACACGATAAAAGTAAGTTAGGAATTAAAGATTAAAAAATAAATAGCAATTATTATGAAGAAAGTATTTTATCCATTAGCTTGTTGTCTTGCAGCGGGAGTTCTGGTTTCCTGCAGTGGTCAGAAGAAAGCCGGAACAGCTCAGGAAGAGCAGTCGGCAAACGAAGTAGCATTGTCATATTCAAAATCATTAAAAGCGGCAGAGACGGACAGCCTGCAATTACCGGTAGATGCGGATGGTTACATCACCATCTTTGACGGAAAAACATTCAACGGATGGCGTGGTTACGGTAAGGACAGAGTGCCTTCCAAGTGGACTATCGAGGACGGCTGTATCAAGTTCAACGGTTCCGGTGGCGGTGAAGCTCAAGACGGTGATGGTGGTGACCTGATCTTTGCTCACAAGTTTAAAAACTTCGAACTGGAAATGGAGTGGAAGATTTCCAAGGCGGTAACTCCGGTATCTTCTATTTGGCTCAGGAAGTTACATCCAAGGACAAGGATGGTAACGATGTACTCGAACCGATCTATATCTCCGCTCCCGAATACCAGGTGTTGGACAATGCCAATCATCCGGATGCAAAATTGGGTAAGGACAACAACCGTCAGTCAGCTTCTTTGTATGACATGATTCCGGCAGTTCCCCAGAACGCTAAGCCTTCTGGCGAATGGAACAAGGCCAAGATTATGGTTTATAAAGGTACAGTTGTTCACGGACAAAATGATGAAAACGTACTTGAATATCACCTGTGGACAAAACAATGGACGGAAATGTTGCAAGCAAGTAAGTTCAGCGAAGACAAATGGCCTGCTGGCTTTCGAATTGCTGAATAACTGCGGTGGCGAAAATCACGAAGGATTTCATCGGAATGCAGGATCACGGTGACGATGTTTGGTTCCGTAATATCCGCGTGAAAGTTTTGGACTAATCGAATAGCAATAAAGAGAAGGCACGGGTTACGTGTATTTCACGCTTTTTTTTGAATGGCGATTGCCATGGAGTAACCGTGAAGTCTGTGTAATCCGTGCCTGTTTTTTAAAAATAATTGTAACCCAAATATCTATTATATGAAAACTAGAATTTATATCTGTGCATTGGCTGCTCTTTTTCATGATTCCACTGGCAGTAACGGCACAAACCAAGAAAAAAGCTAAAAAAAGAAGTAGCAATTCAGCTCTATTCTGTCAGAGATATATTAAACAAGGTAGACA